>Ga0326727_10000583_pt1 | contig 148999 bp, 125 predicted proteins | sample MB2enrmetagenome_FD_207643 | JGI IMG/M metagenome (GOLD analysis project Ga0326727, IMG submission 207643) | Lab enriched peat soil microbial communities from McLean, Ithaca, NY, United States - MB29MY | ecosystem: Environmental > Terrestrial > Soil > Wetlands > Peat | place: USA: New York... | reverse complement strand
TCCAGCCCCGGATGGACGAGCCGTCAAAGCCCACCCCCTCGGCGAAGGCCTCCTCGGTCAGCTCGGCCATCGGGCAACTGAAATGCTGCCAGATGCCGAAGGTATCCACGAATTTGACGTCAAACATTTTGGCCCCGTTCTTGAGGGCCATCTCGATTACACTCTTTGGGTTGCTCATGGTATTTGGGATTCTGTCTCTTGGGTTCTCGTTTTGACCGCACGCCGCCGCGCAAACCGTGTCTCTCGTCCACAATTATTGGCGCAACGGCGCGTTAAATTCTCGCCTCACAATGGGTTCAAATGGCCGCTTCGCCTTTCTCGTCGGTCCGGATGCGGATGATCTCCTCGACATCGGAGACGAAGATTTTGCCATCGCCGATCTTGCCGGTCTTGGCGGAACTGACGATGGCTGCCAAGGCGCCTTGGACGCGGTTGTCGGGAAGGGCGATCTCCATTTTGATTTTGGGCAGGAAATCCACCTTGTATTCGCTGCCGCGATAAATCTCGGTGTGGCCCTTTTGGCGGCCGAAGCCTTTGACTTCGCTCACCGTCATGCCTTCGATGCCAATTTGACTTAATGCGTCTTTGACCTCCTCCAGTTTGAAGGGTTTGATGATTGCTTCGATCTTTTTCATTCGTTGACAAACATGGGCGTCCTCGTTTGAACAGGGCCATGACAGCAAAGCTGATGCCACAGTAGGATAAAAAACGAAATTGACGTTGCAAGCGTTTCTGTTTCAACACATTGCGAGTCAAATGCGAACTGCGCCAAAAGGGCATGGCAAATGTCTCTTTCTGCGCATGATGGATAAAAGGCCGTCGTTGAAGATCATTCTTTGTTCCTCGATAAAAGGAAGCGAAACAGTCGCGCTCTGTCAACCGCTGGCGGCCCGGGCGAAGCTGACGGAATCTCTGATGCGTTTGTTGTCGGCGCGAATGCGCGCGGCCAGTGTCTTGCTGATGGCGAAAAGAATCGGGGCGGACAGTTCGGGCGCTTCATGGCGCAACTTGTCGAAGGCCTCGGTGGAGATTTTCAACAGAATGCTGTCCTTGTTGGCCACGACATCCGCCGACCTGGGGCCTTGGTCGAACAGGGCGATTTCGCCAAAGCACTCACCGGGGCCAAGCGTGGCCAGGATGGTTTCCTTGCCGCCGATCATCAGGCGGACCCGCAACTCGCCATCCAGTACCAGGTACATGCCGTCGTCCGGATCGCCCTGCTTGACGATTTGCGCCCATTGGCGGACGGCCTGAAGCTCCATAAAACGGACGAACCGCAGCAGTTGTTCGTCGTCCAACTCGGCCAGGGCCTTGACCCGGCGCAACATGCCGGGGGTGATGTCCGATTCGCCGATGGAGAGTTCCGTCGGAGAGTGGGCGCTGCCGGGGTGGCTTTTTTTGCGGAAAAAGAGCTGCAGTTCGGGCAGGCTGGCGGCCTTGCGCCAGCGGTCGTTCTGCCCGTCGAAGACCCAGGTGCCGGCCAATACACGTTCGTCCCGCACCCAACTGATCAAAGTGGGCAGTTCGACGGGGCCATAGACGACATTGTCCGCGGCCCAGATACTATAGACGACGCTTTGGCTTATCTCAGCGGCCACGGGTGATGTATAACGAAAGCAAACGGAAAGGAAAACAAAAAAGAAAGGGGCCTATCGCCGCAACGGCGTGCGCGAGTAGCTGGCCTGGATTACCGGCGAGCAGCGCCTGGTCTGGTGGCAATTGCGGGACGGCGAATATCAGGAAATCCTCCCGCAGGCGCAGGGGTTGCTCAAGAGCGCCGTCTTTCCCGGTTTGTGGCTCGATTCTCAAGCCCTGCTGCGAGGCGACAAGCCGGCCGTTCTGGCCGCGTTGCGCCAAGGGCTGGACAGCCCGGAGCACCGGGCCTTCGTGTCGGCAGTTTGACCAAGAAGCCTCCGGCCTGCTCTTAATCCTAATCTTGATCTCCTTCCTGCAAACTATCATCAGAATAGATTAAGATTAAGATTAGGATTAAGATTAGGAGATCCCTTTTGCCCGACAAAAAACCCCTCCCGGTTTCCCGGAAGGGGCTGGAATTGGACTGGAGTCAATTAGAACTTGTAGATCACGTTGGCCGCGACCATGACTTCGTTCTTCTTGTCAGGAGCGAAGCCAGTGGCAGAGTCACCGCCGAAGGCCTCGCCGCCGTTGGCAGCGTGGTCCCAACGGACTTCAAGCCGGCTGATGACGTTGGCCCACAGGTCGTACTGTACCGTGCCCGTGAACGCGAGCACTTTGTGCAACTTGGCGTCGCCTACAGGATCAAGTCCGGTGGACAACGTGCCCAAGGCATCGCCGTCAGCCCATTCCGCACGGCCATTGAGCGTCAGCTTGTCCGTCACCTTGAAGGAAAGATAACCCGCGAGGGTATAGATGTAACCTTGATCAACCCCGCCCAAGTCGAGATGTTGATCGATGTCAAGAGCACCACCGACACTGAGGTCTTTGACCGGCGTGTTGATGGTCGCGCCCGCATACCATTCGGTTTGGTCGTGGGTGGAGGCGCCTGAGCCATGGTCAAACCCGCCATAAAGCGCGGAGCCTTTCAAGAATCCCCAACTGTCTGGCGCGGTCAGGGTCACCAGAGTCACGACCGCTTTCTTGCTCTCGATGATAGTGCCTCTGTCATTAACCCCGCCGGTCGTCAAGGTGTCGGCCACGCCCGCCTGAAGGTTCACGGCGTCACAAACCTTGTAGCTGGCGAGCAATCCGGTGTGTTCGGTCGGCTCGATGGTGTAACCATACGAACGGGTATAGTTCGGGTTCTTGTACGAGTCGCTGCCTTCATATCCGAGCAAGTTGTCCCACCGGCCCAGTTGGAAGTCCAGGCCGTTGCCAACGGGCACGCGCATGGTGACGAAGGCCTGGCGGATCGGATAGGCGCCCGAATCAATGTCTTTGGCATCGGGGCCGTAGCTTAATTCGAGCGTGTAACCCGCCGTCCATTGGCCTTCTTCCAACGGTTTGGCGATCTTGACGTCGGCGGCATCGAGATTGAAGCCGTCTTGTTTACCATGGTTGAAGGCATAGGGGGCCGGATTGGCGTTGCCTGTGCCTGGGTTCCACACCGCCGACGTGTCCACGTAACCACTGATGGTGGTCGCGGACAACGCGGTCTGAAGCGGAACCAACTGCGGGGCCGCGTTCTGCGCCAGAAGCGCGGGCGCGAGGGTGACCAGCCCGAGGGCGGCCAACCCGAGTGTCCATTTTTCTATTCTCATGTTCCTCCTGCGATGTTTACGTTTATAATACGTTTTTTTATGTTTTAGAGGCGAAACCCGTTCGCCCCTGCACACCAAAAACGGTGCATTAGGGCGCACAATAGGGAATTCATCCCGGTTTGACAACAAGTTTTTTTTCCAATTTGTCACATTTTTGCTGAATAAAGTCGTAAGCTGCTTGAAATGAGCATCTTATGTCAATCTCTTTAAATGCAAAAGTTTCTCTTATTTATGCCGGCCGTTCGGATCAATTGCCTGAAAATCACACAATCCATAGTATGGCCAGTGTCCATACCCTCCGCCGGTTGTGGATTAGAACACCGCAGGCGCGCCTTCCTGGAGAATCCGCAGACGTTGGCTTAATCCGTTCTTGGCCGCCAATTCCTTCAACCATCGCGGCGGCTCGTCCATGTCTTCAAAGGACAACTTAAATGTGCCGTAGTGCATGGGCACCAGCCACTTGGCCGCCAAGTCGCCAAAGGCCCTGATCGCCTCGTCCGGCCCCATGTGGACATGCCGGAAAGAGTCCGGGTAATAGGCCCCGATGGGTAGCATGGCGATTTCGGGGGGGCAGACCTTGCCGATCTCTTTGAAGCCGGAGAAATAGGCGCTGTCGCCCGCGTGATAAAGCCGGCGGCCCTGATGCTCGATGAGGAATCCGCCGTAGCCGCGGTGAACGTCCCGCAACACCCGCGCGCCCCAGTGTTTGGAGGGCGTCAGCGTCACGCGCCAATCGGCGTGCGAGAAGCTCTCCCACCATCGCAACTCGATGATCCGCTCGAAGCCCAGGTTCGCCGCCAGGTCGCCCATTCCCCAGGGCATCACACCGATCTTGGGCGAAGGCAGGCGGCGCAAGGTCGGGCGGTGGAAGTGGTCGAAGTGGGCGTGGGTGAGCAAAACCAGGTCAATGGGCGGCAAGTCCTGGATCTTCAAGCCGGCGCGGCGGATGCGTTTGATGACCAGCAGCCAGTTGGCGAAATTGGGGTCTATGAGCACGTTCAAGTCTTTGAACTGGGCCAGGAAGGAGGCGTGGCCGATCCAGGTCAGCGCCACCTGGCCCTGGGCCAGGCGGGGGAATTTCGGGCGGACATGCTGGCCCGTGCGCCGGGTCAGGAGCGCCTTCCACACCAGTTCGTAAAAAAAGGTGCGGGGATTGAAATGTTTGCTGGGCGTCAGGTCTTTGAAGGACCGTGGCAACAGTTGCCGCCGCCTGGCGCCCCTGGCTCGGAACGCCCAGCCGGACTTCTCTTCGCGCATGAGGTTGTTGTACAATGAAACGGCCGGAATTCAAACCCGGTTTTTCTGATCTGATTCCTGATCTCAAGATCAATTCCCGCATAGACCTGTTGATTCATGGGTAGATTCCAACGGCGGATTGGCGCCCGCCCCGCCGCCAAAGAGCAAGGCGGAAAAGTCCGGTCCGCTCATTGAAGGGCGCTGGAAGATTTTTCATTTGGTTATATTCACTTATATTCACTTATATTCACTTGTACTGGCTGCAACTGCGACGGGCTGAATTGCAGTGGCGGACGGGTCAATTCCGGGGCTTTGGCGCCGGCGACCGCAATGGCCGTTCATTTTTTTTGGTTCCATTAAGCGCAATTAAGCGCGATTAACCGCAACCTGGCGCCTCCTTGTCCCGCCTTGGCGAAGGCGGAAGCAGCCCCAAAGGGACCGCTCCGCTCAATAAGGCGGGAGGAGTTCAACGCATCCGCCGCCGCCAAGGCTATGGCGGACAAGAAGGCGCCAGAACGCAACGGCGCAAAGAGAATCCGGCCTTTGCCTTCTTCCTTCGCCTTTAGCCTTCATCCTTCATCCTTCTTCCTTGTCCCCCTCCCCGCCCCCCTTCCCGCTGCAAAATGTCAAAGAACGGGCGCATGAGCGCCTCACGGATTCCATAATACCACGTTTTTGTGGGAATGCAACAAAAAAAAGCTTTTTTCTCGCGCAGAGACGCCCGCCGCCAAAGCGCTTTGGCCGGGCAAGCAGAGAGCGCAGAGGTGGAAAGGTGAAAATGAGCCACAGATCAACACAGATTCCCACAGAGTTTTGGCTTTCGGCAGGGCGCAGCCCGAGGGTGGACATGCTGCCCGGTCTTCGGGATGGATAGGGGAAGGCCGCGAAAAAGCTCAAAACTCACAAAATGGAGTTTTGGAATGGCAGGATGAACCCGCCTGCGCCGGGGCTTCCGCCTTCGCGAACGCTACGACGGACTAATCGGCGGGCAAGCAGGATGAATTCTGGTCATGCCGGTTTTTCGGCCGAAACAGATTGAGTGGCGGGAATGGGAAAATTCGTCAAACGGCGACCACTTCCACGCGGGGTGAAAACCCAAGTTTGCGAAGAAGCTCTTCGCAGTCTTCCCACGCAAGCCCGAAGGCGCGGACGTCAGCGACGCCGAGACGGGCGATAACGGGCGAAAGGATGGAAGCGTCGCCCTCGGCCAGCTCGCCGTCCATCAACGCGCGCTCGGCCCAATCCACCAACTGCGCCGGGGTGATCTCGTGGTGGAGATATGCGGCGATTTTGTCAGCGACGGTTTGCTTTGTGATCGTCATGCCAGCACCTTACACTTTCTGGTGGCCTTTATCCACCGGGAATTTCTGGTGGGTTTCGACCAGTTGGCCCTGGTCATCGTAAATTTCCTGCCAAAAACGGACGGTTGTTTCATCGGAGTTGACTTCCTTGAAATAACGGGCCAGCCAGCCAAGGCGGCCCGTGACCTCCAGACGATAACGCCGCCCGCCGCCGGGCAATTCTTCCCACTGGCCGAACTTCTTTTCATTTTGCTGACGGATGCTCATGCGGCCAGTATTTTATGGATCGTCGCGTTCGCTAAGCCGTTTCTTATCAATCCGGGACATTAACCCACATTTGACCGTTGCACCCAAACCGGGCGACTGGTCCTGCCAACAGGTCAAATCCGCTGGTGACGATGAGATTGCCACAGAAGGACTTCCACTGCCAGCAATTTTTACAGCGCAGAGGCAGGACGCCTTTGCCACGATCCCCAACGGTTTTGGAAACAGGGCAATGGAGGGAAGGGGAAGGGCGGCGCGCAGCGGAGCGCGCCCTACCAGGGGGGAGAAGGGAATGTAAGAAGGATGAAGGATGAAGGATGAAGCTGGAGGCAAGTCACGGCTCTGCGCCTGCCGTCGCCAGGCTTCCGCCTTCGTTGAAGCGCCGTCGCGGCGCCGGAACTGGCAACTGGCGGCGAGACGCCGCCAAAACTGGCAGGCGAGGACGCCTACCCTACGTTGGGTTGCGGGTGTTCTTGGGGCTGGACGGCGGGGACGGATTCCACTACCCTGCGCGTATGTCTAAGGCAAAGGCGGCGGAGAATGCCGCTGCTCATTTAGAGGACCTGCCGTTCGAGGATGCCCTCAAGCGGCTGGAAACAATTGTCGAGGCAATGGAAGGGCAGGACTTGCCGCTGGAAACGTTGCTGGCCCGCTACGAGGAGGGGGCCAGGCTGACCCGCCTCTGCCAAGCCAAATTGAGCGAGGCGGAATTGAAGGTCCAGCAGTTGGAGAAAAACGCCAAGGGCGAATTGTCCCTCAAACCGCTGAGCCTGCCGGAGGAAAGCGCATGAATCGTTATCTGGACATGGTGGACAATCCCTCGCACGTCAAGAAGCTCACGCTGGAGCAATTGCAACAGTTGGCCGGGGAAATCCGGCACGAACTGATCACCAAATTGGCCAAGAACGGCGGCCATCTCGGCCCCAACCTGGGCGTGGTCGAGCTGACGCTGGCCTTGCACCGGGTCTTTTCGACGCCGCAGGACAAATTTGTCTGGGACGTGAGCCATCAAAGTTACGTCCACAAGCTGCTGACCGGGCGCAAGAACCGCTTTGACACCATCCGCACCACCGACGGGTTGAACGGCTTCGCGCTGCGGACGGAAAGCGAGCACGATTGCTACGGGGCCGGCCACGCCGGCACGGCGCTCTCGGCGGCGCTGGGGATGTGCGCGGCGCGGGACCAGCGCGGGAGCGATGAGAACGTGGTCTGCATTTTTGGCGACGCCGCGCTGACCAACGGGATTTCCTTCGAGGCCCTGAATAATCTGGCCAACACGACGCGGCGCTTCATCGGGGTCCTCAACGACAACGAATGGAGCATCGCCAAGAACGTCGGCGCCATTTCGTCCTATCTCAACAAGCTGATCACCAATCCGCGCTACAATCGCTTCCAGCGCGACGTGGAGCGTCTGGTCAAGCGGATGCCCAAGGGCGACCTGGCCATCAAGCTGGGCCACAAGGCGGAGGAAGCCCTCAAGAGCGCCTTTGCCGAAGTGGCGCTCGAACAGAATCTGGAGCGGCTGCAAGCCGACGGCCGCGGCGGCCACGGCAGCAGCCTCATCTTCGAGGAGATGGGCCTGCGCTACTTGGGGCCAATTGACGGGCATGATTTGCCGCTGTTGATCAGTTCGCTCCAATTTGCCAAGGAAAGCGAGTTGCCCGTGGTGCTGCACGTGCTGACCAAAAAAGGCAAAGGCTACGAGGCGGCGTTGAATCAGCCGGAGAAATTTCACGGTCTCGGCCCTTACGACCCGTTGACGGGCAACACGCCGGCGGTCCAACCGGGCACGCCGCCCAATTACCAGGATGTCTTCGGGCAGACGATGGTCAAACTGTGCCAGAAGGACAACTCGATTGTCGGCATCACCGCCGCCATGCCCACCGGCACGAGCCTCAAGGCGCTGGAAAAGGCCATGCCGCGCCGCTATTACGACGTGGGCATCGCCGAGGAACACGCCGTCATCTTCGCCGCCGGGATGGCGACCATGGGGTTTCATCCCGTCTGCGCGATATACTCGACGTTTTTGCAGCGGGCCTACGATTGCATCATCCATGACGTGGCGTTGCAGGATTTGCCGGTGATCTTCTGCATGGACCGGGCGGGACTCTCCGCCAACGACGGGCCGACGCACCACGGATTGTTTGACATCGGCTACCTGCGCTGCGTGCCCAACATCATCGCCATGGCGCCGCGAAACGAGGACGAACTGGCGGACATGATGTTCACCGCGACGCATCAGAGGCACCCGGTGTTCATCCGCTATCCGCGCGGCGCCGCCGAAGGTGTCGCGGTCAAGGAGCAACCGGCGCTGTTGGAAATCGGCAAGGCGGAGGTGACGCGCAACTTCGCCGGCAGCGGCGGCCGCAAGGTGGCCTTCTTCGGCCTGGGCAACATGCACTCGGTGGCGGAGCAGGCGGCTGCGCAATTGAGCGCGGAGGGTTTTGATTGCGCCGTGATCAACCCGCGTTTTACCAAGCCGCTGGACGCGGGAACGACGGAGTTTTTCGCGCGCGCCGCCGAGCTTGTGGTCACGCTGGAGGACCACGTCCTGGCCGGAGGCTACGGGGCGGCCGTGCTGGAGCTTTTGAGCGACCGGCGCATTGCGACGCCGGTGGAGCGGATCGGCTGGCCGGACCAATTCATCGAGCACGCCTCGACAGTGGACGTATTGCGCCAAAAATACGGATTGACCGCCGCGCAGGTCGTGGAGCGAGTCAAGGGCCAGCGGGCGAAAAAAGAGCCGGGCCAATTGACTGCCGTGGCGTAAAAGAGGATGACCGCGCCTCTGATCCCCGCCGCGGGCCAAACGGTGCGCCTGACCATTGAGGACATCGCTTTTGGCGGCGAGGGGGTGGGGCGGGTGGAGGATTTTGTCGTCTTCGTCCCCTTTGTCGCGCCGGGCGAAGTGGTGGAGGCGGAATTAACCGAGGTCAAGAAACGGTTTGCCCGCGGGCGCCTGCGCGCCATCCTGGAACGATCTTCGGAACGGGTGGAGCCGGCGTGCCGCTATTTTGGCGAGTGCGGCGGCTGCCAGTACCAGCACATTGCGTATTTGGCCCAATTGCGGATCAAGCACAAGCAGGCCTGCGATTTGTTCCAGAGGATTGGCGGCATTGAGCCGGGGCGGGTCGCTCCGATCATTCCCTGTCCGCAGCCTTACGGCTACCGCAACCGCATCATGATCCGCAGCCAGTGGGACAAGTTCAAACAGGGGTTGAACATCGGGTTTCTGCGCGCCGACAACCGGCTGGTGGTGGATATCGAGGAATGCAAGATCGCGGAGCCGGCCCTCAACGAGCAACTCCGCCGGGTGCGCCAACAGCCCCCGCCCAAGGGCGGGATCAAGGTGGTGTTGCGCGCGGCCGCCGAGGGCTGGGAGGTGCCGCCGGACTCGTTCTTCCAGAACAATTATTTCCTGCTGCCCAAGCTGGTGGAAGCGGTGGGGGAGCGATTGAGGGAGAGCGGCTCGCGTTTTCTGATTGACGCCTACTGCGGCGTGGGCTTTTTCAGCATTGAACTGGGCGGCGGGGTCGAGGAGTTTGCCGGGGTGGAAGTGGATACGGCGGCCATCCGGGCGGCGCGGCAAAACGCCCGCGTCCGCGGGCGCAACAACGGCCAGTTTTTAGCCGGGCGGACGGAGGAGCTTTTGCCGCGAATGCTCGGCCGCTTCGAGGCTGGCCGCTCAACGGTCATTCTGGACCCGCCTCGCACCGGCTGCCCGGCCGGGTTGCTGGAAGTCTTGCGGAGCACGGGGCCGCGCCAGGTGCTTTATGTCTCCTGCCATCCGGCGACGCTGGCGCGGGACTTGAACGTTTTATGCGCCGGGAATGTCTTTGAAATAACGAAGATCGTTCCATTGGACATGTTCCCGCAAACACAACACGTCGAATGCGTCGCCGACGCCAGATGGAAAGGGCCGCCGGCGGGCCACTCATAAGCCTTGCCAACCCGCCGCCGCCTCCCTCAAACTGGCCTTTCCATGACAGCGGAAGATAAAATCGGCCCTCCACCAGCGCGGCCCATTGTATTGTCGCCGTGGCTGGCGGTCATCGGCGGGTTGTTGCTTTATGGATTGACCCTGAACCATTGGGTGACGTTCAAGAGCCTGCCGCTGGTTTCCCAGGTGACCGGCTGGGATTGGCATCCATTGCCCTTGCCCTGGCGGCTCCAACGGGTGGCGCCGCTATTTTTGGTGTTGACAGCGCCGGTCCGCCTGCTGCCCACAGCCTGGCAGCCGGCGGCCCTGAATGGTTTCGCGGCGATTTGCGCGGCGTTGACGCTGGGTTTGCTGGCCGCCTCGGTGCGATTGCTGCCCCACGACCGGACGCGCGAGCAGCGGGTGCGGGAAATTGGGGAGTACGGGCTGCTTTCCATTCGGGCAGCCTTCCTGCCCGCGCTCTTTGCGGTGCTGATGCTGGCCGGGCAGCAGAACTTCTGGCAAAACGCCATCTCGTTCACAGGCGAAATGCTCAATTTGCTTGTATTCGCTTTTGTGATTTATTGCCTGCTGTGTTTCCGCGTTTCCCAAAATGACAGATGGCTGCTGGTTTCCTCCTTTGTCTATGGGCTGGGGATCACCAACGACTGGGCGTTCATCGGCTTTTTCCCGTTGTACCTGGCCGCGCTGGTCTGGACGCGGGGCCTGATGGGTTTTTTCAACTGGCGGTTTTTGGGGCGGATGTTTGCCTGCGGCCTGGCGGGCGTTCTGCTCTATCTGCTGGCCCCGTTGCGGGAAGCCGCGAGCAGCGGAACGGCGGGCTTTTTCTTCCTCCTTCACCAGGAATTGGGCGCCCAGAGCTACAGCCTCCGAATGGTGCCGCGCTGGGTCGTGCTGGTGGCCGCGGTGCCGACGATTCTGCCGCTGATTTTCGCCGCCATCCGGTGGCCTTCCTTTGAAGGGGACTTGAGCGCGACGGGAGGCCTGCTGACGCGTTTCATGTTCCAAGTCTTGCACGTGGCGTTCCTGCTGCTGGCGCTGGTGACCTTTTTCGATTTCAAATTCAGCCCCAGCGCGCGGATGCGCGAGCAGCCGGTGGACTTTTTGACGTTCTATTACCTGGCCGCCCTGTGCGTGGGCTATTTCACCGGCTACATTTTGCTGGTCTTCCGGCCGGGCAGAACCCAGGCCTGGGAACGGCGGCGTCCGACCCAAAAGGTTTTCAATTTGATCGTGGTCTGCCTGGCCTGGCTGCTGGCTTTCGGCGCTCCCGGATTGCTGGCCTGGCAGAACCTGCCGCGTGTTCGTGCCGGCAACAGCGGCGCGCTGGCGCAATTCGCCTCCGAGACCTTCAAGGGGCTGCCCGCCAGGGCGATCGTTCTGAGCGATGACCCGGCGCGGCTCTACCTGCTGCAAGCGGTCTGCGCGCGCAACGGCCTTCCGGACAAGGATATTTTGATTGACACGGAATCGTTCCCGCACCGGGAGTATATTCTGGACCTGGTCTCGCGTTATCCCGAACTCAGAAGCGTGGTCACTACCAATCTGGCCGCCCTGCCGCGCGTGTTGGGCAGCGAAAATCTGGTGAACTTCATGTACGGAGTCACGCGGAACTATCCCGTTTACTACATGCAACCCAGTTTTGGGTACTATTTTGAGGCCCTTTACCTCAAGCCGCGGGGGCTGGTCTATGAACTCAAACCTTTTGCCACCAACATGACACAACCGCCCCTGCCCACGGAGGCGGAGGTCAAAGCCAACCAGGCCTTTTGGGCCAGACTGGAAAGCGGCCCTCTCAAGTCGCTCCCCGCCCTGGCCAGACTGGACCCGGACGCCGAGATGGTGGCCACGGACTATGCCGTGGCGTTGGACTGCTGGGGAACCGAACTGCAAAAGGCCAACCATCTAAAGGAAGCCCATGATCAATTTGCCCAAGCCGTGGAGATCAATTCCAACAACTTCATTGCCAGAATCAACCTGGAGTACAACCAGCGCCTGCAGAAGGGCGACCACCAGCCCCTGAATACGGCCGACGTCTTCTACAAAGCGTTGTACCTCTATGGCGGATGGGTGCCCCTGCTCAAATTCAATGGCCCAGTGGACGAACCGGGCCTGGATTTGCAACTGGGCCAGGTCCTGGCCCGATTTGGCAACCTGCGCCAGGCCGCCAGCCTCTTCGAACGACGCCTCCAACTGCTGCCCGGCGACCCCGAGGCGCAATTGGCCATCGCCAAGACCGACGTTGACCTGGGCAAGCCGGCCGAGGCGCTGGCCTTGCTGCGCAAACTTCGGGGCGCCACCAACATCAGCCCCTGGGATCTGGCTCGTTGCGAGGCCCTGGCCCACATGGACAGCCGGGATTATTCCGCCGCCGAACAGATCCTGCGCGACGCCGTCCGGGCCGACCCGAGCGACGAAAACCGCGTCGCCACACTGGCCGACTACTACCGGGTCAGGGGATTGGAGGCATCGCGCCAGCGCAAGGAGCCGGAGGCGGCCCAATGCTTCAGCAACGCGCTGGCCAACATCAATCTGCAATTGAAATTGCTGGCCTCCTCCAGCCGTGAGACCCTCTCCTCCCATGTCGCTGAAACTCTGCTCAAAAAGGCCGAGGTGGAAGTGAGGCTTCTATCCTACAACGCCGCTGTCTCCACGCTGGGCCAGGTGCTGGAACTTCAACCCGCCAACTTCACCGCCCTGCTCAATCGCGCCCTGGCTGAGGTCCAGCTCAAAGAGTTCCAGGCGGCCAAGGATGATTACAAGACCCTGCGCAAGGTGCTGCCGGACCACACTTATATTGTTGACCTCGGCCTGGCCGACGTCGCCGCCGCGGAGAAAAACACCGCCGAGGAAATCAAATGGCTCAAGCGTTGCGTCCATTCCGCGCCGGAGGACAGCGCCGAGTCCTACAAGGCCCGCCAGCGGCTGGACAGGCTCAAGGGCAAATAATCCGCCTGACCGGATGCGCGTTACCCACGTCATCACCCGGTTGATTATTGGCGGCGCGCAGGAAAACACGGTGGCGACCGTTCTGGGCCTCCAAAGCTACCCCGGTCTGCAAGTCAACCTGGTGGCCGGCCCGACTGCCGGCCCGGAAGGCTCAATGGAATCGGCCTTCGCCGCCCGGCCAGAATTGCTGGCCATCCTTCCGTCCTTGGTCCGGCCCGTTCATCCGTGGTGCGATCTTCTGGCCTGGCGGCGGCTGGTCCAGATGTTCTGCGCCGCGCCGCCGCGCATTGTCCATACGCACAGCGGCAAAGCGGGCGTTCTGGCCCGACTGGCCGCCCGCCGCGCCGGGGTGCCCATCATCGTTCACACTATTCACGGCCCCTCCTTCGGTTCCTTTCAAGGGCCGCTGGCCAACGGCGTCTTTCTGGCCGCCGAACGGCTCGCCGCCAAGGCGACCACCCACTTCATCAGCGTGGCCGACGCCATGACGCGCCAATACCTGGCCGCGGGCGTCGGCCAGCCGGGCCAATTTACGCGCATCTTCAGCGGTTTTGCCCTCGAGCCGTTCCTGGCCGCGCGCAACGACCCCGTCTTCCGGGCGCGCCTCGGCCTGGCCCCCTCTGATTTTGTCGTGGGCAAAATCGCCCGCCTCTTCAAACTCAAGGGCCATGACGATCTTATCGCCGCCGCCCCGGAGGTCCTGCGGCGCCGTCCCCGGACCAAATTCCTGCTGGTGGGCGACGGCTCTCTGCGCCCGCGCCTGGAAGGGCGCGTCCGGGCGCTGGGCCTGGAAAAAAACTTCATTTTTGCGGGGCTGGTTCCGCCCGCGCAAATACCCGATTACGTGGGAGTGATGGATGTTGTGGCGCACCTCTCCCGCCGCGAGGGACTGGCCCGCGCCCTGCCGCAAGCCCTGGCCGCCGGGCGTCCGGTCGTCGCGTACGATTGCGATGGCGCCAACGAGGTTTGTTTTTCCGGCCAGACCGGCTTTCTTATTCCTGCGGGCGGCGTGGCCGCGCTGGCCGGGCGGCTGGCGCAACTGGCCGGCGACGCCGCCTTGCGCGAGCAGATGGGCGTGCGCGGCCGAGAATTCGTGCGCGAAAACTTCGCGGTCCGAACCATGGTCGAAAAGATCTACGCCCTTTACCAGGAGCTTGCCGCCAAGGAGAAAGCACAATAGCTTGGATGGACCGCAGACCCTCGCAAAATACGCAGAACAGGAACGGGGGGAAGAATTTCCGCCAGTTCTTTTTCCGCGTATTCTGAGTATTCTGCGGTTCTCACTCATCTTGGGTGCATTGTGGAAACTGCAAAGCGCGCAAAACGGCTGTTTTGCGGACAAAAGCAGCCAAAGTCAGTCCAAGGAAATTGGCACTTTCTGGATTGACTCATTCGATGGCGGGGAAGATGCTGGCTCTCAGCATGGCCAGACCAAATATCCGGCGCCGACGTGTCACGTCGTGGCCCGGGCTGATGAACGAGCGAGATCGAGACTGGAGTTTTTGGAAGCGAGCGTTTCGAACCTGCTTGGAGTAAAGACTAAAAATCCGGAACGCATGGCTGTGGCCTTCCGCGCTGGCACGGGCGGTTTTCATAAGCCAATCATCCCATGATGCGGGGAATCGCACGAGGCATGGGGAGGATTGCAGGCAAATCTGCCGGCGAGGCAATTCCCGAATCCGACTGGCACAGCGGCGGGACGGCGCTGCCACATTGCACGCGGGGGCGCGTGCGGTCTTCCGGAAGCCGGAAAATGATTCGTAATCCGTCAGTGAAGGTTGGTAGGGCGCGCACTCCGTGCGCGCCGCGGCGGGCAACGGAGTGCCCGCCCTACCCTCCTTTCCCGCGGTCACTGAGCCATTACAATGATCCACGTTTTTGAGTGGCGGTTTCCGGCTCCTGGTCGTAATCTTGACCTTAATCCGAATGATTCGCTTCTTCGAGGATGAAAAACTGGTGGTTACCGGTGGCATGAAGGGGATTAGGATTAGGATTAAGATTAAGATTAAGAGGGATTACACAAAACGGTGAAATGCGCCCTACCACGTCCGCCCTGCGAAATGAACGTTGCTGGTGTCTATAGGGACGGCGCGCAACGGAGTGCGCGCCCTACCGCGTCCGCCCTGTGAAATGAACGTTGCCGCCGTCTATCCCGCCGTTTGTCTCTCCGCCGCGCTGGCCTCGGCGGCCTCGGTTCCCTTTTGGCGGCGGTGGTGCCGGCGCACGGGGGTGATGGACGATCCGGGCCACCGCAAGATTCACACCGACCCCATTCCGCTGGCCGGAGGGATGGCGGTCATGACCGGCTTGCTGGTGGGCCTGCTGGCCGGAACAGTGGTGGCGTTCGCTTTCTCGCGCTTCAAGGTAGCGGGGCTTTTCGAGTACGGACTGGGCGCGCGGGCCGTCCAAGTCTTCAGCCTGGTGGCGGGCGGGTTGGGGATGCTCTGGATTGGCCTGCGCGACGATACGTCGGACTTGCGGCCGGCGGTCAAATTCGGCGGCCAATTGGCCGTGGCGCTGCTGGTCGCCTCGGCCGGAGTTCGCATCACGCTTTTTGTGCATAGCGTGTTCTTCAGTTACACGATTACCGTCCTGTGGATTCTGACGGTGGTCAATGCCGTCAACTTCATGGACAACATGAACGGACTTTGCGCCGGCTTGGGGGTCATTGGAGCCGGCTGCTTCGGATTGATCGCCGCGGGCCAGGGGCAGTATCTGGTGGCCTCGATGGCGTTTCTGGCGGCGGGGGCGCTGCTGGGGTTTCTTCCGTTCAACTTTCCGCGCGCCAGCGCGTTTCTGGGGGACGCCGGGAGCCACTTGACGGGCTACCTGCTGGCGGTGCTGGCGATATTGCCGCACTACTACACGGCCAGACATCCGCGGCGACTGGCCGTGCTGACGCCTTTGCTGGTGCTGGCGGTGCCGTTGGCGGACATGGTCTGGGTGGTGCTCCTGCGCTGGCGCAAGGGCCAGCCCTTCTACGTCGGGGACACCAACCATCTTTCGCACCGGTTGGTGCGGCGGGGACTCAGCCTGGTGCGGGCGGTCGTCCTGATTTGGCTGCTGGCGGCGGGGGCGGGGACGCTGGCGATTGTCTTGCAATGATCTCCGTGGATGAGGTGGTCGTCGTGCCGGCGGCGATGGCCTCCGAGAGCGCAGCCAGCGCCTCGGCGCGGGGCATCGAGCCGACGAGGCGGAATTCCTCCAGCGTGTTGACGACCGGCACGTTGCGTTGCTCGCTGGCCAGCAGCACCGGCAGGGCGTCGAGCAGTTTTTGGCCCGGCCGCAAACAGGGCGGGGCCGGCCGCATGAGGTCGGTCGCAATGATCGCGTTCAATTCGCTCCCCGCCCCCAGGTGCTCCTTCAGGTCCTGCAAAGCAACCAGACCCAGCAGCCGGGATTGCGCGTCCACCACCGGGAGGTAATTGTTGGAGCTGCTTAGAAAGCGTTCGGCGATCTCCGGCAGGGTGGTGTTCTCGCGCAACGGCTTGACCGGCGCGCGCATCAGGTCCCCGATGGTCTGCTCGGTGGCCGCGCCCAAGCGGAGGCCTTCGACCTCCAGGCTGCGCAATTTCAGAGGCTCCGTATAGATGGAATTGGCGTGCAGGCGGCGGGAGACCAGAGTGGAAACCGCGCAGCCCAGCATCAAGGCGGGCATCAGTGAATAATCCTGCGAAATCTCCAGCACCATGACGATGGCCAGCAAGGGCGAACGGGTCGTGGCGGCGAAAACGCTCCCCATTCCCGCCAGCGCAAAAACGCCCACGGGCAGATGTTCGGGGGCCAATCCGCCGTGCTGCAAGGCCAGTCCGAACAGGCTGCCCAGTCCCGCCCCCAGGAAGAGCGTCGGCGTGATGACCCCGCCCACCGCGCCCGATCCAACGGTAATGACCGTCGCCACCAGCTTGGCCAAAAAAATCCCGAACAACACCGCCATGCCCGTCGGGTACTCGACGCCCGGGCCAATCGGCTGCTGGATGATCCGGCTGGCGACCTCGGCGCCGTTGCCCCAGACCTGCGGAAAAGCCAGGGTGATCGTTCCCACCAGCAGGCCGCCCACGGCCATGCGCGCGTAAAGAAGAGGAATTCGTTGGAACATTCTCGCGCTCTCCCGCAGCAGCCTCAGAAACACCGCCCCCAGGCCGCCGGCGAAAAATCCCAGGACCAGGAACCAGGGCAATTGGGCCATGCTGGTGAAATCGAAGTGCGGGACCTCGTACCAGGGCCGGATGCCAAAGAAACTCCGGGACATCATGGAGGAGACCACCGACGCACACAAAAGCGGGGCGAACAAACTCATGGAGAAATTGCCCAGGACGATGTGCGCTGCGAAAATCGCGCCCGTGATCGGCGCGTTGTAGGCCCCCGCGATGCCCGCCGCCGCCCCGCAGGCGACCAGGAGCCGCAGCCGATAGGGCTGCCAGCCCGCCATTTGGCCCCACTTGGAAGCCGCGGTGGCCGACAACTGCGTGATGCCCCCTTCCCGGCCAATGGAAGCACCGGTGCCGATGCTGATGAGGGAGGAAATCGCGCGGACAATTCCGCTGCGAAAGGGCAGCCGCCCGTCGCCGGCCACGACGACTTCCAGCAAGTTGGTTGAACCTTGCCGGCCAATGAGGCGCACGCCCCAATACAAGACGGCGCCGGCGGCCAAACCTCCCAGCGCGGGAGTGAGCAATCGCCACGGCCAGTTCAGCGATTCGGCCACTTGCACGATGGATTGGCCTGGATGCCCCACCAGGAGGCGTTGCACCCCTTCGATGGACATGTAGAAGAGCACGTTGATGATCCCGCCCATCAATCCCACCACCCCGGCCATGAGGAGGTGCGTCGCCTCCTCAGTCATCGAGAGGCGTTCCCGCACCCGCAACGCCTTTTGCCAATGCCGGCGCAGGTATTGGCGTGTGGCTGCAAGAAGCCGCTCGAATGTCCGGGGTCGTGCCGTCATAGGCTGGATTCACTTATGATTGTTCTTGGCGCGGGAGGCAAACTCCATTTTAATCGTGGGCCATGCGGCCCGTTCGCTCGCTGCTGGTTTATTTCGCGGTTGTTTTTGCCGGCGGCGCCTTGCTGGCGCCCTGGCTTTACGGGCTGGCACAGTGGGCGGCCGGCCAATGGCCCGCTTGCGCCGGTTTGGCTGCAAAGCCGTTCCACCGCTTTCTGGATCGTTCCTTGCTTGGCCTGGCCGTCATCTGCCTGTGGCCGCTGTTGCGTTGCGGCGGCGTCAGAAGCTGGAGCAGCCTCGGCTTCGCCAGGGAAGGCCGGCCCGCGCTCCAACTGCTGCGCGGTTTTTCGGTTGGCTGGGCCTCGCTGGCGGCCGCCGCTCTGCTGGCCGTTTTCGGCGGCGCCTGTTCACTCACACTGACCCATTCCGCCGCGGAAATTGCCCGCAAACTGCTCAACGCCGCTTTTGTTGCCGTCGTGGTCGCCGTTTTGGAGGAGACGCTGTTTCGGGGCGCGCTTTTCGGTTTGCTGCGCCGCGCCGTGCCGTGGCCCGCCGCGCTGGCTGTCAGCAGCGCCGTCTATTCCGGGGTCCACTTCATGCAGACAGCCCAAAGCGCCCTGCCCGTGCGATGGGATTCAGGCCTGGCGCTCTTGTGGGAGATGATTTGCCATCCGCCCCCGTTGATCCCCGCTTTCCTCACGCTCTTTGTCGCCGGGGCGGCGCTGGCGCTGGCCTACCAGCGATCGGGCGCGCTCTATTATTCCATCGGCCTTCATGCCGGGTGGATTTTCTGGCTCAAGTGCTATCGTTACCTCCTCCACCCGGCCGGCCCCGCCCAATCGTTCTGGGGCGGCGACAACGTGATAGACGGCTGGCTGTCGTTAATAATTATGGCCGCCGTCCTGGCCCTCGTCGCCCGGCAAAAGAAAGTCGCCCCCGCCTGAATCTTGACCTTGCAAAGTCAGGGGCGCAAGTCTGGTTTTGGCACCTCACCCCCTGTCCTCCCCTGAAACAGCCGTCACACCGTCACAAATGTTGATAATGAGGTACTTAGACCGTCACATTTGCCGTCACAAACCGTCACACCTCCCGTCACAACAGTCTCCTGTCCGCCAACTTGTCAGCCTGAGTTGGACCTGCGACGGCGTGTCCAAAAGGCGCACGACGCGTGACAAAAGCGGATTTGCGCCTTAAAATCACCCGATTACCAGATAAAAGCTGACAAACATCGCGTGTGAGAGCGTTCACCATAATTGATGGCGGTCGTTGCGTTTTAAATGAGGGAATGGATTTATCGTTTTGAGGTTTCACCGTTCGGGTCGCTTCCCAGTGTTGCCCTATCCTCCGCTGGAGACTTCAACCGCCAAGGGCCGTGCATTGTGCCGTGGAGCGCCCCGGATACTGGGCGCTCCTTGGAAGCAAAGGGGGTTTTTCACGTCAGACCGCGCTGCCCCAGTGATTGAAGCCATTCTGAATATTGATCACCCGCAGGCGTTCCGATGTCCAATTGAAGTTTTGCGGCAAGAATGACCGCTTTCCGCTCAAGGTCTTTCGGTTTAAGATTTTCGAGCTTGTTCACTGCCAGCCAATAATCCCCCTCGTCCAGCTTGAAAGGCTTCCATGAACATCGCTTGCCCGTCGCACCAGCAAAGTGACCTTGCAGCAGCACGCCGGCAACAATTCGGAGCGGAGGGATAAATCCGCAGGCCGGTATTATTCCTGAATCCAAAAGCAGATTGGCCAAACTTCTGCGCAATTTTTTTGGTTCCTCAGCGGTTTTGAGGATATATCCAAATCTCTTATTTTGTCGTGACACTTGTCGTTTGTCATGCGACCAGTCCGAGTCCTTGTAACCATATTTTGCCGTGAGCTTTGGAAATCGCTTCGACATAGCCCACTCCTTAAATGCCAGACCCTTGCACCTTTTGGGATGGTGTTTGTAGCGTGGCATCTCGCGGCCGGTTTTGTGCTTGTAAATAAGAACGGCCGGGTATTGATAACCCTCGTAATGCTCGATGTTCTGCTCCACCAACGAGTCCGCATCAGCCATCGCGTGCTCGAATACTGTGCGTCCCATGGAGACCAGTGTGCTCCGAAAATCCATGAAACTATCGTCAGAGCAGCCGCCGCAGATGATAAACGCCGCGCCCCAAAGATCTTGCGTGTAAGCCTGATAATAATAATTCGAGAAATGTTGGTCAAACGACTGGACTTCATCGGCAGATAGCTTGTGCAGCTCTTCCTCAAGCAATTTGCATTTTCTGGGCATGTTGCCCCCAGAAGCCATGTGGACGCGGTCCACAATCGCCCAAAAGTCAGCGACGGTCATGAAAAAATACTACAAAGCCAATGGACGTGTGACGATACGAAATTTCAAGCGGCGTGAGCCGCCACTTCTTGTTTCGTGTTAGATGAAGGAATGGATTTATCGCTTTGAACTTGCCCCCGCAGAAGTTTGGCCGGGCGAGGCTTTAGACCTCGCCCGGCCTCCTGCGGTTCGCAAGGCTCCAGATCGGCGCTCGGGTCGCTTCCCAGCGTGGCCCTATCCTCCGCTGGAGCAAAGGGCGTTTTTCCCGTTTCCGTTTCCCTGGGGGTCTATAGGGCGGGAAACGGGAAACGGCAGTTTGAGTTGGTAACCTCTGGCGTTGCGCACGACTTCGCCCGCGGCGGACAGTTCCGTCAAAGCGGAGCAGACGGCGGCGGTGCGCATACCGCAGAGCTTGCGCAGGTGGTTCAGCGGCGCCGGTTCTTGGAGTTGAGCCAAGGTTTGACGCACCCGATCCAACGGTGTTGGTGGCGTGGCGGGTTCGACCAGGGAACGCTCCAAAACCGCCAGAGCCAAAGCCTGGCCCGATTGAGTCAGTTGGAGAGGGATATGGTCTTGGCCGGGAGCGGCGCGATGCTCGGTGGAGAGGGTCAGTTGGGAACCCTTGCGCCGCATATAGAGGTTGGAGTCACCCCAGCCGTGGAGTTCGCTGGAACCGCGCAAGGCTTGGCCAGGGCGGCTGGAGTTGGAGTCTTTGCGGGCATGATGAACCAGGATGACGGCTAGTTGGAACTGACGTTGGAGTTCGCGCAGATAAGAGAGCAGCCCAGCGATCTGGCTGGCGTCGTTTTCATCCACCCGGTGCAATCGGATCAGCGGGTCCAAGATCAGCAGAATGGGCCGGAGTTGTTGGACGGTGTGCGAGAGGCGCGAGCGGTCGGTGGAGCGGTTCACCGGGCGGCGCTGGAATGGAGCGGACCCGCCTTCGCCAAGCTACGGCGCGGCGAAGGGTGGAACCGGCTTGAATTGGCGAAGTCGGGGGCGGCGCTCAACGGACTGAACGCCCTACCGGGTCAGCGTAGTGGAAGCGGCTTCCGGCGACTCATCGGCGGTCAAGGGTTCGCGGGGGGGGTGCGCTGTCGGATTCTCACCTAGCCGCGAAAACTCCTGGAAATCACTCCCGATCCGCTATAGTAAAACCATGAGGATCTTGACCAAATCACTCATTGAGGAAATTAAAAGCGCGCCGGAAGCCGTCCAGCAGGAGGTCTTTGATTTCCTGGCCTTCCTTAAAGCGCGGCAAGCGACCCAAGCCCAAGGAACAGAAAACCTTCTGCCCCTGGCGCAAAGCGCGTGGGCCGCCGACTGGAGCACGCCGCAGGAGGATGAGGCATGGCGCGATTTGCAAGCGGCGACGTGGTGGTCGTGCCCTTCCCCTTCACCGACCGGCCCATCCCCGTTTTGCAGACATGTGTTTGGCGGGACGCCAAACACTGCGTGCGAGACGCACGCGCTCCCCGCGCAACGGCATCGTTACGGATGCCCTAAATCTTGACCTTGAATTCCTCGCCTTTTTTTAGGGAGCGGGCGAAGGCGGCCATCAACTGGGGGATTTGCGCCAAATCCTTCAAACTGACGATCTCGACCGGGGAGTGCATGTAGCGATTGGGCAGGCTGATCAGCGCGCTGGGAATGCCACCACGGGTCCAGAAGATCACGTCGGTGTCGGTGCCGGTGTTGTTGGAGGAGGCCTCGAATTGGAGCTTGATCTTGCGCGACTCCGCCAGGGCTTCCAAACGGGCGACCACTTCGGGATGATTGCAGCCGCCCCGGGTCAACGACGGCCCCTTGCCCAGCTTGATGTCGCCGTGCTGCTGCTGGTTGACGGTGGGATAATCGGTCGCGTGGGTCACGTCCACCACCAGCGCGACGTCGGGCTTGAGGGTGTAGGCGATTTGGCGCGCGCCCAACAGGCCGACTTCCTCCATGATGTTGGAGACGGCCATGACCTCGGCTTGGAGCTTCTTTTTTTCCTCGCTCAATTGGCGCAAGGCCTCGGCCACCGCGAAGGTGCCGACGCGGTTATCAAAGGCGCGCGCCACGGCCAGGTCGCCGCGGAGCAGATCGAATTGGTCGCTGAGGGTGATCGGGTCGCCCACGCGCACCAATCGTTCGGCCTGCTTGCGGCTGTCCACGCCGATGTCCACGAACAAATCCTCCATTTTGGGCAGTTTGCGGTCCGGATCGTTCTTGGTCAGGTGCGGGGCGACATTGCCCACGACGCCTTTGACAGGGCCATTTTTGGTGTGGATGACCACCCGCTGGGCCTTGGTAATGGCGGGATCTATGCCGCCCATTTTGCGGACATAAAGAAAGCCCTGCTTGTTGATAAAATTGACGACCATTGAAATCTCGTCCGCGTGGGCGGCCAGCATCAGCCGCGGAGAGCCGCCCTTGTTGAGCACCGCCACGGTGTTGCCGTAGGCGTCGCTGAAGGTGTCGTCGGCGAAGGGTGTGACATAATCGAGCCAGACGCGCTGGCCGGGGGCTTCGTGGCCCGAGGGGCTGGGAGTGTTGACCAGCCGTTCGAGAAACTGGATGGATTCATCGCGCATGGGGCCATTGTAGCGGCTGGCGGCGCGGAGGCAATTGAGAAGTGCTGCAAAAAACATCTCATGATCGCGGCATGCGGTCTGCGCAAAAATGACTTCCTATTTTCACCAGTGACCTTTGGGACGAGGCCGTTTCGGAACGCATCAGAGCCTGCCGGCGTTGATTGAGAATTGATCATTGAGAATTGGTCATTAGCAATTGAATATCACTTCCCCAACGGCTCAATGGACAATTACAGATTCTCAATGACCGATTCTCAATTGCGCCGCAGGAGCGCCATCTCGATCATGTTGGAACTGCGCCTCATTATCATAAACTGCTTTTGCGCGGATTCTCTGTCGGCAACAGCCTTGCCTCTGGGTTTATTTTGAGCAAGAATGAGCGGGTGAATGCTACGACTGCCGCTGCCGTTCCTGACGCCTTGGGCCGCTTCGGACCCTACGGCGGACGCTACGTGCCCGAAACGCTCATGCACCCGCTGCAAGAGTTGGAAGAGGAGTATTTCCGCGCGCAACAGGACCCGGAGTTTCAACGGGAGCTTTCTTATTACCTGCGCCAATTCGTGGGCCGGCCCAGCCCGCTGTATTTTGCCGAGCGGCTGACGCGCGAATTGGGCGGGCCGCGCATTTATCTCAAGCGCGAGGACCTTTTGCACACCGGCGCGCACAAGATCAACAACGCCATGGGCCAGATTCTCCTGGCCCGCCGCATGGGCAAGACCCGCATCATCGCCGAAACGGGCGCCGGCCAGCACGGCGTGGCCGCCGCCACCGTCGCCGCCATGTTCGGGCTGCAATGCGTCATCTACATGGGCGAAGTGGACTGCCGCCGCCAGGAACTCAACGTGTATCGGATGAAAATGCTCGGTGCGCAGGTCGTGTCCGTGACCGCCGGCCAGCAGACGCTCAAGGAAGCCGTCAATGAGGCCATGCGCGATTGGGTGACCAACGTCCGCCATACCCATTACATCCTGGGCACCGTCTATGGGGCGCATCCTTATCCGCTGATGGTGCGCAATTTTCAACGCATCATCGGTGATGAGGCGCGGCGGCAGATTCTTGAACAGGAGGAGCGGTTGCCGGACCTGCTGGTCGCCTGCGTGGGCGGCGGCTCCAACGCCATCGGCCTTTTCTATCCGTTCCTGGAAGACGCCTCCGTCGCCATGCTCGGCGTGGAGGCCGGGGGCGAGGGCATCATTCCGGAGCGGCACGCCGCCCGATTCCAGGGCGGCTCCCTGGGTGTCCTGCAAGGCGCGCGTTCTTATATTTTACAGGATGAGAACGGCCAAATCCAACTCACTCACAGCGTCTCCGCCGGCCTGGATTACGCCGCCGTCGGCCCCGAACACGCCTGGCTGCGCGACCAGGGGCGCGTGGAGTACACCTACGCCACCGACGAGCAGGCGCTGGCGGCCTTCCTCAAACTGGCGCGCCTGGAAGGGATCATTCCCGCGCTGGAATCGGCCCACGCGGTGGCCGCGCTCATCGAGCGCGCTCCCAAAATGTCCAGGGACCACCTGGTCATTGTCAATTTGTCCGGCCGCGGCGACAAGGATGTCGCGCAAGCCGCGGCGCGCATCCAGCTTTGACTTGAATGCGGCGGGCTGATCCCATTTCGCGCCGCCGGTTTCTGGACCGGAGCGCGATGGCCACGGCGGGCCTGACCCCGGCCAGCATGCGCCCCAAGGACTTGATGCCCGAACAGGCGGTGGGTTTGAAACTCCTGTTGTGGCGGGAAAAGCAGTCCTCTGATTTGAACTCACTTACACCGGCCAAAGATCTTGAGTTTTGCGCCGTCCGCAAGCAGACTCTCCTGCCAGATGGCTCAACCACCACCGCAAATCCTTGAATTGATCCAGCAGTTCGACCGCAACCGCGAAGCCTACCGCGCGCCCCATTACAACGAAGCGCAACTCCGCCGAGAATTCCTCGATCCGTTTTTCAAAGCGCTCGGCTGGGACATGGACAACGAGCAGGGCTACGCGGAGGCATACAAAGACGTCGTCCACGAAGACGCCATCAGAGTCGGCGAGGCCACCAAAGCGCCCGACTATTGTTTTCGCATCGGGGGCAGCCGTAAATTCTTCCTTGAAGCCAAGCGGCCTTCGGTTGACATCAAAAACGACGCCAGTCCCGCCTTTCAACTCCGCCGCTACGCCTGGACCACCAAACTTTCCCTCAGTGTGCTCAGCGATTTCGAGGAGTTTGCCGTGTACGACTGCCGGCTCAAGCCGCACCACGAACACAGCGCCGGCATCGGCCGCATTCTCTACATTCCGTACACCGAATATGCCCAGCGCTGGGATGAAATCGCGGGCGTTTTCTCTCGCGATGCAGTTCTTAAAGGTTCCTTCGACAAGTTCGCCGAATCGAACAAGGCTAAGGGCGGCACTGCCGACGTAGATGACGAGTTCCTCAAAACCATTGAAACTTGGCGCGCCGACTTCGCCCGAAACCTTGCCCTCCGCAACCCGAAGCTCTCCCAGCGCGAACTTAACTTCGCGGTCCAGCGTATTATCGACCGTATCATTTTTCTCCGCATCTGCGAAGGCCGTGGCATCGAAGACTACGGCCGCCTCCGCGCCCTGACCAACGGCGACCGTATCTATCCCAGGCTTTGTCAGGTTTTCGAAGAGGCGGACGCGCGGTACAACTCCGGACTGTTCCACTTCACACCCGAAAAGGACCGGCACGAAGCCCCGGACGAGCTGACCCTGACCTTGGACGTCGACGACAAACTTCTTCGCGACGTCATCAAGAGCCTCTACTACCCTGAGTCACCCTACGTTTTTTCGGCGTTCCCGGCGGACGTTCTCGGCCACGTGTATGAGCAGTTCCTCGGCAAGGTCATCCGCCTCACCGAAGGCCACCGCGCCGTCGTCGAGGAGAAACCGGAGGTCAAAAAGGCGGGGGGAGTGTACTACACTCCCACTTATGTGGTGGATTACATCGTCCAGACCACGGTCGGCCACCTGCTGGAAGGCAAAAGCCCCAAGCAGGCGGCCAAACTCAAGATTCTCGATCCCGCTTGCGGTTCCGGCTCCTTTCTGATCGGAGCCTACGAGTGCCTCCTCAATTGGCACCGCGACATCTACACCAAGCATAACGCCGCAAAGTGGGTCAAAGGCCCAAACCCGGCGCTCGTCCAAGTCGGCGCGGGCAAATGGAAACTCACCATTGCCGAGCGCAAACGCATCCTCTTGGACAACATCTTCGGCGTGGACATTGACAGTCAGGCCGTCGAAACGACCAAGCTCTCGCTGCTCCTCAAGGTCCTGGAAGGCGAAACTCAGCAAAGCCTGCAGCCTGTGTTGCGCATCTTCCACCAGCGCGCGTTGCCGGACCTGGGCGATAATATCAAATGCGGAAATTCCCTCATTGGCCCGGACTTTTACCAGCAGCAGCAAATGGCGTTGCTCGACGAAGAAGAACGCTACCGCGTCAACGTCTTCGACTGGCAGGCCGAGTTTCCACAGATTTTCCGGAAAAAGACTCCGTCAGGCGAATTACATGAAACACCCACCGTGCCTCTGGACTACACGATGCCCGCCGTGCCCCTGCATGGCAGCTACAGCTACCGAAGAATAAAGGTCCCAAAAGTTCCGGCAGTCCCGGTACCTTTTGAACCAGAGTGGGAGGGCGGCTTCGACGCCGTGATCGGCAATCCGCCCTACGTCCGCATCCAGGGTTTCCCTGCGGACCAAATCCAATACCTGACGACGCACTATTGCTCCGCCACCGGGAATTGTGATCTTTACGTCAGCTTCGTCGAACGCAGCCTCAACCTGCTAAATCAAGGCGGCACGCTTGGCGTCATCGCCCCGAATAAGTTTTTCAGAACAGACTACGGAAAGGGACTTCGGGGCCTGCTTTCCAGCCGACGAGCCGTCCGCAGGATCGTTGACTTCGAGGCCAATCAAGTCTTCGCCGCCACCACCTATACCTGTCTTCTATTCCTCCAAAAGAAGGCTTCGGATTCGTTCGAATACGCTAAGAGCAAGTCAGACAAGGCCTCGGTCCAGAGCGCAATTTTCTCCAAGCGTGACAGCGCGACGCTCGAGTCCAAATCCTGGACTTTCGAAAGCCGTGAAACGGCATTGCTCCTGGCCAAGCTGGAGAAGGACATAACGCGCCTCCTTGATCTCCCCGCCGATATGGGCCGAGGCAGCAGCACTGGCGATGACAATATCTTCGTATTTGAAACCGGCACTCTGAAAATCGAGGAGGGGGTGGTGCGTGAACCGCTCTTCGCCAGTGATTTTGGCCGTTACCGCTTCGCGCCGGGCGGAAAATGGAGCGTGATCTTTCCGTACTACATCGGCGAGGACGGAGCATACCATCTTTATAGCGAGAAGGAGATCAGAACCAAGTTCCCGCGCGCGTTCGCATATCTTCACGAAAATCAACCAGCCCTCAGACGCCGCAAGCAGTACCAGGAGTGGTTCGGCTACAGCGCAGCTCGCAATTTAGAATTGCACGATCGGGCTCAAATCGCAGTTCCACTTCTTGCGGACGGCGGGCTGTGCGCGGCGATTCCAGAAACCAGGCGCGGCAGATTTTGCCCGATGGCCAGCGGCGGATTCACGATCACCATCGCGAAGGAAAGCCCCCTGAAACCCGACTACGTGCTCGGCCTCTTAAACTCAAAGCTTCTCTTTTGGCGGCTTGGCACCTTAAGCAACCTCTTTCGCGGGGGCTGGATTACCTGTACCAAGCAGTATTTCGGCGAATTGCCCATCCGCAATATAGACTTCTCCAACCCCGCCGACAAATCCCGCCACGACCAAATCGTTCATCTCGTGCGGCAGATGCCCGCCCTTCACCAGCGTCTATCCGCCGTTAAGACCCCGCAGGAGAAGATCGCCTTGGAGCGCCAGATAACCGCCGCCGACACGGAAATCGACCGCGTCGTCTATGACCTTTACGGCCTGACTGAGGCTGAAATCAAAATTGTTGAAGGAACCACCGTATGATAATCGAAAACTTAATGATTCACGGCGCGCCGCGTCGAGCGTCTCAACCGGCAGGCTGATTTTCAACAGCCCGGCCGCCGGCACGTCAAACGACTGCGCGTGCCGCCACTCGGGCGGCAGATTCACGCCCGCCGCGGAAACGCCCAGGACCAGCGCGAAATTGCAAAACCACCGAGCCGCTGAATCATGGAGGCCCCGCATTTTGGAATTTCTTCTCCTTGTCGCCGGCGGCGAAGAATTTTTGATACGCGAAGGACGCCAGCATCGCGATGACCGCTACGCCGACAAAGGCGCCGATGCGATAAAGCTGGCCCAGACGCGCCAGGTCGTGGAAAAAAAGTTTGAGCAACGTCACGCACAGCAGGCCCATGGCGGCATATCGCGCGGCGGAAATTCTCTTGACAATGCCCCAGACCAGCAGCGCCAGCGCGAACAGCGCCCAGGCGATCGAATACGTCATGTCGCGAGCGAAGTTGGCCGTGAATTGGAACGTCAGCGTCGCGCCGGGATTGCTGAAGTAATCGGCGATTTCGATGTTCAGCAACAGAAAGGCCAGCACCACGCCCAGCCCAGCCAGGATGGGCGGCGCGTTAATTTTCCCGATCATCGCCCGCGGCGGCGCCAGCAGTTTGGCGCCGGCGAACAAACAAACCGTCACGATGCCGTAGGCGTAAAGGTACCAGTTGAAAATCGCCGTTGCCGCGCGGGGATGATAATCGAGCACGGCGGGATTGAGCGCCAGACGGACGAACGCGGCGGCCAGCAGGCCCGCCCCCGTCAGCCGCAAGCCCGGATGCGGCACGCGGTGGAAGAGCCACAGCAACGCCGCCCCTTCCATCGCCCAGCCAATCGTGATCCATTCCCGGTGGAATTGGATCGGGAAAATCAGTGTGATGAAAAACAGCGCCACGCCGCCAAACCAGGCGAGCTGCGCCAGGCGGGCTTTGTTCGCCGGCGCCCCTTTTTTCAGGACCACCACCAGGCTCAACAATCCCGGCAGCGCGAACGCGGCGGGCAGCAAGCCCATATATGATGAGTGGGGATAAACGGCGCGCGCCAGACGGTGAATGAGAAAAAACTGGGGCGGCCCAGCCAGCGCGGCGGCGGCCCACGGAAGGGTTTTGTTTTCGAACTGCCGCAGGAACAAAAATGGAAACAGCGCGAAGGCGGCGAAGAATATCAAATACCATGCCAGCACCAGAAGGGGCGCTTGATGCGGATTCGTTAGATCGAAATGGTTGAAATGCCACGCGCATTCCAGGGAAATCACGCACGCCAGGCCGATGGCCGGCATCCAGTCGAGCGAGAATAACTTCGTCACGCCCAGCAACAGCACGACCAGCAGCAAGGCCAGCCCAAAGACCGGCGAGGGGTTGAACAAGGGCAGGCGCAAGGTCGCCATCATGAGCAGCCAAAACGGCAGCACGATCGAGCACACCGGCAGCATCGCGGCGACATCGCCGGGCGCGGCAAGGTCGCCGCCGAATGTCGCTCCGGTTTTCAGCGCCTCCGGTTTGAATTTTTTCACCAGCCAGACGCCCGCAGCCGCGAAGAAAACGACGAACGCGCCCAGCAGAAAAAACGAAACAGGCAGGCCGGTCAGGTCGGACGGAATCTTGAAGATGAGCGCGCCCATGGCCGCCAGCGTCAGCAGCAGCACCGCCAGCACCGGCAACAACGTGGCCGTGACCACCGCCAGCGCGATGGCCAGCACGTCCACCAGCAAAATAAAGGGCCAGACGATGAACGAAACTTCCGCCAGTTTGAACACCGGCACCAGCACCAGCGCCAGCGCCAGAACCGGGAAGATGTGCGCCGCCCAGCTTTGCGCTGTCGCGCCGCGCCGCCGTTGCAACAGCGCGGGCAGGGCCGAATGCACAACCGCAAAGAGGAAATAAAACGCCAGCGCCGCGCCCAGCAGTTCGTTGGACAAGGATTCTGAAGTCCATAACGCCAGCAAGCCGAACACAGCCAGGCCGGAAACGGATTGGGCGGCGGAAAGCTTCGTGTCGAGCAGCGCCAGCGCGGTGGCGACAGCGTCAAGGAGAAAAACAAAACCGAACATCACCCACGGGCGGTGCGCCAGCGGGGCGAAATCCAGAAACCACGCGGTGAACGCCAGCGCGACGGCTACCAGGCCAAGCCCGGAGCCGGAAAACCAGGCGTTGGTTTGGCCGCGCCGTTTGGCCCAGCCGTTGGCGGCCAGCCAAAGCGCGTTGAAGCCGAGCAGCACGCCCAGCGCGATGAATATCTTGTCGCCCTCAAAATATTTCCCTTTGACGAAGAAATCTCCCGCCCAGCCGATTTGCAGGACGGCGGTCCCCACGGCAGCCAGCGCGGCCAGGAAATGCCAGCGGCGATGGAGCGCCACCACGATCAGTCCGGTGTCAAGAATGGCGATGTAGCCAAAGAGGCCGGCCGGGTTGTCCACTCCGGTGGAAAGCAGGACCGGCGTCAGAAAACCGCCCAGCATTCCGAGAATGGCCACCACCAGCGCCTCCAGCCGCACGGCAAGAAAAAACGCCGTCGTTGTGATGAGCGCCATCAGCAGAAAAGTCGGAACCAGCCCGAAAAACTCAAAGTGGTAAATGGAGCGGCAGGCATAGGTGACGGCGTAAAGAGTGACAACCCCCGTCGCGCACAAGGTTTGCGACAACGCTGGAAAATTCTTCCGCGACAGGATCACGCCGCCGACCAACAGGCCCAGTCCGGCCAGGAAACCGATGGCCACGCGCAATTCCGGCGGGACCAGATTGTTGTCGAAGGAATATTTGACGAAGAACGCCAGGCCCAGGAACAGCGCCAATCCGCCCACCCACGCCAGACCTTTGACGCCCATGAATTGTTCCCAATTGATGGCGGGAGCGGGCTTGGCTGGCGGGATCGAAACTGGCGGCGGCTTTGAAGGAACCGGCTGCGCCGAAGGAATGGGCGAAGGCTTGATGAATGATGGCAGCGGCGAAATGACCGGTCGCGGCGCGACAACCGGTTGCGGCGCCACGACGGGCGGAGGCGCGGCGGCCATCTTTGGTTGCGCCGCCGGCGCGGGTTGGATTGCGGGCGCGGGTTCTTTTTCCCGTTTCAGCCGGAGAATTTCCAACTCAAGCGTGGCCAGGTGGCGCGCAAGATCGTCCATGCGCCGGCGGGCTTCATTGGCTCGCGCGACCAGCCAGACGGCTAGTGCAATCGGAACTGCCAGCACCAACAACGCGACTATGACAATCGAATTCATAGATTCTGCCTTTCAACCAGCGTGGCTTGACTGCCGGAGTATAAGCTCCTTCGTCAATGGGTGGCAAGCCGTGAAATCTGAAACGACGAGAATGACTTTCGATTTGCGGCCAATCGGGGCGGGTTGTAGCATTGCCGGGTGAAATCGCCCGGCCAGACCTATTCATCGTCAAAAAGCAGCTAAAGCCACAGATGAACACAGATAGACACAGATCAGAAAAAGTCGCGAAAAAAGCAGGAGTCACCCAACGGGTGAAAAACGCCTTTCAGAGAAAACCGTGTTCATCTGTGTTCAGATGTGGCTTCCGTTTTTTTCATCAAATCCAACTGCCGGAATCCGGAGCATGCGCCCTGCCCAAAGTGCTGCCGCGATTGGCTTTCCTCGCAGTCTTGGGCGTTTTCGCCGGCAAACTGCACGGCCAACCCATGCTGGGGGAAGCGCAGCGCGCGCCGGCCAATTTGACCGCCAGCCCACAGGCCGCCACGCCGAGGAAGCTGGACTTGACGGTGACCGGCGGGTTCAGGGTCAATACCGCCGCGCGCGAGGAGGTGCGCGACTTTTACAACGCGCTCTATCCGGCCTCGGACAACGTGCCGGAGAATTCCACGGCCGACCAGGCCAACTGTTTTGCCGGCCACAACGCCGCCGCGTTCATGGACGCCGAATTACTGCGCATCAATTGGTTTCGCGCGATGGCAGGGATGCCGGCGACGGTGACGCTGGACCCGGTGGACAATGGCAATGCGCAACAAATGGCGGTCATCATTTCGCAGAACGGCCTGAACCACCACCCGCCCACCAATGACATCTGTTACAATAGCGCGGGCGCCAGCGTGTCCGGCGGCAATCAGGGGATAGGGTTCAACGGCCCCGATTGCACCACCGGCTACGTCCAGGATTTCGGCGCCAACAATTCGGAGGTCGGCCATCGGCGCTGGATTCTTTATCCGCCGGAAACGGTCATGGGCATCGGGGATGTGCCGCAAGAGGGCGCTTTGCCGGCGGCCAATTTGACCTGGGTGTTTGATCCGCGGAGTTTTGGACCGCGGCCACCCACGCGCCAGCCCTTTGTCTCCTGGCCTCCGGCCGGATATGTTCCCTGGCAGCTCGCCTTTCCTTATTGGTCCTTCAGCTATCCCGACGCCGATTTCAGCGCGGCCACCGTTACGATGGAGAGCAACGGCGTGAGCGTGGCGGTGAGCAGTTACCTGCCCGACAATGGCTTCGGCGATAACACGCTGGTTTGGGTGCCGATGGGCCTGGATGCGACTTCCGGCAGCACGCTCTTTCCCTTCAGCGGAACGGACACCGTCTATGGCGTGACGGTGAGCAACGTCAATGTCGCTGGAACCAACCTGGCGTTTACCTACAACGTCACCCTCTTTGATCCCGCGCAACCCGGACCGGATTACGCGCCCGTGGCCATCAGCGGCCCCTCGCAGGCGCTGGTCAACGCCGGCACGGTCTATTGCTGCTCGCCGCCCAACGATCCGCACGTGACCAGCTACAATTTCCTGACAGCCCGGCTGCTTCCCAGCAACATCGTCGAAAACGCCGCGCTGGACCTGGCCGCCTGCCAATTGGTCAATTTCTCGATCTCGCCTCCGCCCAATTATCCGTTGATCACCAACGCGCCCGACGGTTCGACCAATGTCTGCTTTCATCTTTGCCACGCCGGGACCAATTCCTTCCCGCAACTATTGCAGTTGACAAACCTGCTCTATCCGTCCAGCAACACCGTCTTGAGCTTCGATGGCGCGCTGGGTTACGCCACCAGCAGCGAGATCGCCCGCGTGCAGATTTCCACCGATGGCGGCGCGACCTGGACTGATCTTTACACGCAGCCCGGAGGTGTCCCCAGCTTCACCTTCACGCCTTACTCGCTCCCGCTTTCCAACTACGCCGGGCAGGCAGCCTCGTTGCGGTTCAACTACGATTTCACCGGCGGCGATTATTACGCTGACAACTTTAATTATGAAGGCTGGTGCCTGGAGAACATCGCCCTGACCAACAGCCAGTTGATGCTCAACCTGGCGACCAATACCCCGGCGGCCACAAGTATTCCCTCCGGCGATCTTTTTGATGACGCATCCAACGGGCTGACGAATTTCACTATTTTGCCCGCGTCCATTTACTACGCCGCCGCCACCAACGCCCCCGACGGCTCCGGCCCATGCTTCCACCTTTGCCATTTTGATCCCACCTCGCAGTTCCTCCAATTGAACGAACTGCTGCTGCCGGCCGCCAACAGCACGGTCGGGTTTGACAGCCTGCTGGGTTACGCCACCAGCGACGAAACGGCGCGCGTGCAGGTTTCCACCAACAACGGAGCCGCCTGGACGGATCTGTTCGTCGAAGCCGGCCCCACCAATGGTTCGGCGCAATCGAGCTTCACCCCGGAAAGCTTATCGCTGTCCAATTACGCCGGCCAGTTGACCCTGCTGCGCTTCAATTTTGCCTTCACCGGCGGCAACTACTTTACGGGCACCGCCAACTACGTGGGCTGGGACATTGAAAACATCGTCATTACCAACGTCCGGCAGCGCGTCATCACGGTGCTGGACACCACCAACTTCACGTTTACGCCGGCGGCGGTTGGGACGTACTTGATCCAGGCGCGGCCGGTGATCTTCACGCAATTCCCGCTGGCGTTCGGGCCGGGAAAAGTCGTCAACGTCGTCTCCAATCTTCCCGCCAGCATCGCCTTGAGCCAGCCCGTCGTCGCGGGTGGGCAGGTCGTGCTGAACTTCACCGTTTCCGGACTGTCAAATCCAACGTTCCGATTGTTGCAAGCCGATCAATTGGGCGCCGGCTGGACGACCAACACCACGGCCGCCCTCGCCACCAACGGCGCCACCTCCTACCGTTTCACCACGGCTGCGGGACCCGCCGCCCGCTTCTACCGCATCAAGTCGCCGTAAAGACGAATAAAAATTGCATTGCCTCACCGTGCGATTCCTTCAACGTATCGGACATGCGAACTGTCGTGACCGTCTCCGCCATGCAGCGCCAGGCCAAGCAATGGCAGGCGCGCCGGCTCCCGGTCGCCCTTGTGCCGACCATGGGCGCTCTGCACGCGGGGCACCTGAGCCTCATTGAGCGCGCCCGCCGGGCCGCCGGCCGCAAGGGCAAAGTTGTCGTGAGCCTTTACGTCAATCCCGCCCAATTCGGCCCCAATGAGGACCTGGCCCGTTATCCCCGGCATTTTACCCGCGACAAACAACTCTGCCGCCGCGCGGGCGTGGACGTCTTGTTCGCGCCCTCGGACCGCGAGATGTACCCCCAAGGCTTCAGCACCTATGTCGTCGAGGAAAGGCTCTCGCAGGGAATGGAAGGCGCGGCGCGCCCCGGCCATTTTCGCGGCGTGGCGACCGTCGTGGCCAAATTGTTCCACATCATCCAGCCCAACGTCGCTGTTTTCGGAGCGAAGGATTTTCAACAGGCCGCCGTCGTGCGCCAGATGGTCAGCGACCTGAATTTCCCCCTTCAAATCATCGTCGCGCCCATTGTGCGCGAACCCGGCGGCTTGGCCTTGAGTTCGCGCAACCAATACCTTTCTTCCGTCCAATACAAGCAGGCGTTCATCCTCTGGCAAGCCATCCAGCGCGCCAAGGCGGCGGTCGCCTCCGGCCCCGTGCCCGCGGCGGAGTTGAAAGGGCAACTGCGCGCCCTCACCGCCGCCCAGCCCCAGGCGCGTCTCGACTACGTCGAATTCTTCGACCCGCAAACGCTGTTGCCGGTGCGGCAAGTCCGAAAAGGAACCCACCTCGCCCTGGCCGTTTTCATCGGCAAAACCCGTTTGATTGACAACGCCGCCCTGTAACGAAGAAAATGAAAACAAATGGACAAAGCTATGGGTGACCCCTGCTACGAGATGTTGCTACGAGATAACATGATACGGCCATCTGGAAATATTCACAGCATAGGTCGAGGATTTATTGGATTCATCTGCGGTTTGCACCACACGCACCAATACTCCATGACAATATCGACCGACAGAAGCGCTCCGTTTCGGTCACCCATCATGCACAACTGCTGCATAGGAGTGTAAACAGCAACTATCGCCGGCCTGATAGGCGTAAAAGATGCAAGCAAAGCCGGCCCGCTTAAAAGGACGTATGTTATGACTAAGAATCCAATTCTCAGCGCCCAAATCCGCGGACGCCGGCCTCTAATAAGCGTGATAAGTAGCGGCTCGCTGCACGCAAGCGTGCTTGCGCCGCCTGGAGTCCCGTCCACTCTTTGTAATGCAAATCGCCGCGCCGTGCCCCATGCTGTCACGGAGCAGAAAAGGCTCCAAAAGCAAACAAACATGGCCAACTCAATCCCTGCTGGAATAGGAAAAAGCTGTGTCTGCAAATGTTTGATTCTTAAGAACACAAGGACTGGCAAACACAAAAGAGCCATCACCAAACCAAGCTTGTTTGTGGGAAGCTCGCCCCCTCGGCGCGCTGTCCGGCGGGCGCAAACAATCGTGGTCGCTGCCGTCAACGCAAGAGAACACACGCACCAAAGGAGGAAAAGTCCCAGCGCCGCATTCTGCGCATGCACGTCCTCTGATGTGTATATTCCGCCCCAGACACCGTAAATGAACATTCGGTGAAAAAACATTTCACTTATCCAATTCGCCGGCGTTTGCCTCAACAGCCTGCAGAAAGAGGCCGACGCGCAGGGTTATTATTCGTTTCATTCGATATTTCCCGTTTGCCTTCTGGCCCACGCCCATCGTAGCCCTTTTCCGCAATTCTATTCTCTCACCACAGGTTTGCAAGCCCTTTTTCCAATCCGCGCTCTGCTGTTTCCTGGCAATGGGTTTGCGTTTCGAGGCGGGGGGCGGAGGGATCAGACCATAGCTTTCATTTTATACCAAATCTGAGGGGTCAACCCATCAGATCGGTTTTGTAAACAAAAAAAAGAATTGTCTTTGCGGGAATCTTTTTACACGCTTGCGCCCATGCCAAAGCCGGTTTTGGGTCGGGATTTGGGCGCGCTGCTGGGGCCTTCTCCAAAGGAGGGCGCCGGCAGCGCGGGCGGCCGCTCCTTGATGCGCGGCCACAGTCCGCCACCAGTCGCCTCGCTCACGCTGTTGATCCGCCGGTGAGAAGAAAATGTTGACATGATCGGAACGACCCCGTTTCGGCGACTTCCAAATTGCCCGCCCGCTCCCGCCCATGGGCGCGGCGGGGACCTCCGAATCAATCGTTGTTTCGTCCAGGAGACTGTGGGAAAATGCTTGTGAAAACACTGAAGTTCCCCAAGATCACCCGCCAGAAGTGCGACACACACATGAAAAGTATCATCCTTGGCTTTCGCCCGTCCCTCTGTCTTAACGTGGCTGCGGCGGCGGCGTGCTTGTATTTGACACAGCCGCGCGCCTGGTCCGCCAATACCGAAGATTCGCCGCGGCAGCGGCTTCTGATGGACTTGGGCTGGAAGTTCCGTCTGGGCGATCAATGGGGCACGGGCGAGAGGCTCGACAAAGCGGGCGCCAGCGGCGGCCCGGCCGGCGTGAAATTCAGTGATCGCGGCTGGCGCGATGTCAATCTGCCGCACGATTGGGCGGTGGAATTGCCCTTCGATCCGAAAGCGGACGAAGCGCACGGTTTCAAACCTGTTGGCCCCGGGTACGGCGACACGAGCGTGGGCTGGTATCGCCGCTCGTTCCCGCTGGCCGAGGCGGACAAGAGCCGGCGACTGTGGCTGGAGTTTGACGGGGCCTTCCGCGATTGCCGGGTCTTCCTCAATGGCTATCTCATTGGACATCACGAGAGCGGTTACAGCGGTTTTCGCTACGACATTACCGATGCGGCCAACTACGGCGGCAACAACGTCCTGGCCGTGCGGGTGGATGCCTCGGAATTTGAAGGCTGGTTCTACGAAGGCGCGGGCATTTACCGGCATGTCTGGCTGGTCAAGACCAGTCCCCTGGCGGTCGCGCCCGACGGCACGTTTGTCTATTCCGAGTTTCCCAACAACGTCCCGCAAGGTCCGGCCGCCATACACGTTGAAACCCGGCTTCTCAACGCAAGTGACAATTCTGCCGACGCCGCCGTGCAGTGTCAGATTCTCGATCCCGATGGAAAGCCAGTGGCGCAGTTCGAGCAAACCGCCGCCGTGAATGCGTCGGATTTCAAAACGGTCTTGCAGGTTTCGTCCGTGCCTTCGCCTGTCCTTTGGTCGCCGGAAACGCCGCGCCTCTACAAGTTGGTCACGACGGTGGCTCTGGGCGGCAGGGTCGTGGACCGCACGGAGACAGAGTTTGGCATTCGCACGCTGGCCTTCGATGCCGATAAGGGTTTTCTTTTGAACGGCCGGCCCTACTTCGTCAAAGGCACATGCAATCACCAGGATCACGCCGGCGTGGGCATCGCCATGCCCGACGCGCTGCAGTATTTTCGCGTGGCGAGGTTGAAGGAAATGGGCTGCAACGGAATTCGCACGGCGCATGGCGCGCCGACTCCGGAATTGCTCGAGGCCTGCGATCATCTGGGGATGCTTGTGCTGGACGAGAATCGTCTCTTGGGCAGCGACGCGGCCAACCTTGGGCGATTGGAAGATATGATCCGCCGCGACCGAAATCATCCCAGCGTCTTTATTTGGTCTCTTTTCAACGAGGAATGGCGGCAGAGCAAACCCGATGGGGGCCGGGCCGCCAAGACGATGCAGTCGCGGGTTCATCGCCTTGATCCAACCCGCAAATGCACCTGCGCCGCCAGCAATGGCGACCGTTATGATGGCGTCAATAGCGTCATGGATGTCCGCGGCTGGAACTACAGTCTGGAACTTGTGGACAGCTATCACCAAGCCCATCCCGCTCAGCCAAACATCGGGACCGAGCCCAACGGCAATCCCGGCACGCGCGGTATTTATGCCAACGACCTGGGCCGCGGCTATATGAATGCCTACGAGGACGAGTATCGCGGGTGGAACATCACCGCCGAGGCCGCCTGGAAGATTTTTGCCGCGCGGCCCTGGCTCTCCGGGCAGTTTGTCTGGACCGGTTTCGATTATCGCGGGGAACCATCCGTCCAAGACTGGCCTTGCAACATCGCGCCTTTCGGCATCGTGGACCTCTGCGGATTTCCCAAGGATGTTTTCTTTTACTACCAGTCGTGGTGGAGCGACCGCACGGTTCTCCATCTTTTTCCGCATTGGAACTGGGCCGGCAAGGAAGGCCAGGATATTTATGTGCGTTGCTACAGCAATTGCGAGGAAGTCGAGTTGTTCCTTAATGGGGAAAGCCTCGGACGCAAGCGCATGTCAAAGAATTCAGACTTGCGATGGAAGGTCAAGTACGCGCCCGGCGCCTTGGTGGCCAAGGGCTACAAGAACGGCCAAGCTGTCGCGGAGGACAAGGCTGAAACGGCAGGCCCGCCCGCCGCCGTCAGGCTTGCTGGCGACCGTGCTTCCATCCATGCGGACGGGGAAGACCTTGGCATTGTCACGGTCGGGATCGTGGACGCACAAGGGCGCCTGGTGCCAACGGCCGGCAATCTCGTTACCTTCGATCTCTCCGGCCCCGGCGCGATCCTCGGCGTCGGCAATGGCGATCCGAGTTGCCACGAAGCGGATGTTTGCATGGCCGGCGCTCCCATGAGCCAACACGCTGCTCTAAATGATTGGCGTTTCAAAAGAACTGACAATACCGACAATCGCCCTGAAGTCCAAGAGAGCTTCGACGACAATGGATGGGACAAGGTTGAAGTTACGTCCCCCTCCGGACCGCTCAAGCCCGATGAATCGGCCGTCTTCCGCACACACTTCGAGGGCGTTGCCAACATGCTGGACGCGCGCAGCATCGTCCTTGGCTTCGGTATGATTGACGACGAAGGCTGGGTGTACGTGAACGGCCGCCTCGTTGGCGAATCCCACGACTACACCGACCAGCCATCGTTTGAGATCAGACCCTTTATTCATGCAGGCGCCAACAGCATCGCCGTCGCGGTAAAGAACAACGGCGGTCCCGGCGGTGTCAACAACGGAGTCACGCTCAGCATCGTGGAAAAGCCCGCTTCCAAGTTGCCCTGGCAGCGGAGCGTGTTCAGCGGTCTGGCCCAGATTATCGTTCAGGCAGGCAGGGAATCGGGAAAAATCCACTTGACGGCTCATTCCGAAGGATTGTCCGATGCGGCGCTCGATATTCCGGCCGAACCGGCCACACCGCGTCCGTCCGTGCCTCAGCCCTGATCGCCGGGCCGCCGAAGGCCAGGTCGAAGGGAGCAGACCAAGACTGAGCCTTATGGTTGAGCCGCAATTTGCACGGCGGCCAAAAAAAATTGTCTTTGCGGGATTCTTTTTACACGCTTGCGCCCATGCCGAAGCCGGTTTTGGGTCGGGATTTGGGGGCGCTGCTGGGGCCTTCTCCAAAGGAGGGCGCCCCGCCCGTCGGCGCGGCCATCCGTTCCTTGATGGACGGTCACAGCCCGCCGCCGGCAAAGGGGTCTTCGGAATCAAGTAAAGAAAGGGGGTTGCCCATGAGGGCGCGGTGTCAACAGGTAAAACGTCTCCGCCCTCAATTTTCGTTATTGAGTTCTTCCTGGGCCGCTAAAACCTTCTTTACAGGCCGCATTCAATCCCTTCATTTCGCTCGCGTGATTTCGGAGGGCGGCAGGCCCGGCCTTCTGCTATACACGGCGTCATGACGGCGAGGGTCTGCTTCGCTGCGGCGCCTTCAGGGACATTTTGTATTTGCATTCCCATGAAAACGTGGTGATATGGATCGTCTGCGGCGCTCACGCGCCTGTTCTTTGAAATTGTGCGGACCTCCTGTGCCCGCCTTCGTTGAAAGGGTGATTCCCTTGAGAATCATTCCCTTGACTACCGCTAAATACCACCAAAAGCCGGCGGGGACATTCCCGACGCCCTTTTTCGTTTGCGGCAAGGGTGTTTGGCCGTTTTTCCCCTGCCCGCTCTTGCCTCAATTCATCTCAGGGGTGAAGCGGTAGCCGACGCCGCGGACGGTGTCCAGGTTCTTGGCGGCGGGGCCGAGCTTCTCGCGCAAGCGGCGGATATGGGTGTCAACGGTGCGGGTGTCAATGTGGGTCTCATACTCCCAAACGTCGCGCAGAAGCTGGTCGCGCGATTGCACGTGGCCGGTGCGCTGAAGCAGCAGGGCCAGGAGCTTGAATTCTGTGGCCGTCAGTTCCACCCGCCGGCCGCGAACGGTGACCAGGTGGCGCGAGACGTCCACCTGCAAGGTCCCGAAGACGTAAGTATTGGGGGCGGGCGCGCCGGCGCTTTGTTCGAGCCTCTTCTTGACGCGCAGCACCAGTTCGCGCGGGCTGAAAGGCTTGGGCACGTAGTCGGCGGCGCCCAATTCCAGGCCGACGATGCGGTCAATCTCGCTGGCGCGGGCCGTGAGCATGATGATCGGGATGGCGCTGGTCTTGGCGTCGCGGCGCAGCAGCTTGCAGACTTCCAATCCGTCCATCTCCGGCAGCATCAGGTCCAGAAGGATCAAGTCGGGCGCGGTCGAGCGCGCCTTGCGGAGGGCTTCGGCGCCGTCGGTGGCGGTGTCAGTTTGAAAGCCGGCCTGGCCCAGATTATAGGTGACCAGCTCCAGAACGTCCGGCTCGTCATCCACGACAAGAATCCTGCTTTTCATGGCGCCATTGTGTCAAAGGCGCACCGGGGAGCAACGACAGATGAGTGACGATTCTGTGACAGTTTGGTGTCAAGAAGCCGCTGGACGCTGCTGATAGCCTTCAATGAGTTCCTTGATGCGGTGGGCGTCGCCCTTGGTGTGGCCGTGGCTGGCGATGGGGTCCGTCCCGCCGGAGGATTCGATCAAAATCTCCGACCATACGAGGCCGGTTCGAATGTGAACCGAGGCGACTTTTTGGATGCTGATGCTCATTTCGTCCGACCGGAACCACGACCGTTTGTGGCGCACGACGGCCCGATCTGTGACTTCGATGCGGGTGGGAAAGAGATGGTTGCCGCGGGTCCAGCGGCTGGCCTGAAAGATTTCACTTGGCATGGACTCGATTAACGGGCCGCCGGGGGCGGGAGAGCAAGCTTTTTCGCCGGTTTCCGCGGCGTGGATCCTTTGGGCCAGGGCGCTGGTGGACTTTCCCGCAACGGCCGGCAGAAGGACGATCTTGACGCCCAGTTGTTCGAGCAGGCGCCGTTCATCCTGGTTGATGGTTTCCAGCGTGTAGTCCCCGCCCTTGGTGTAAATGTCCGGGCGGACCGTCTGCAAAAAGGCGCGGGCGTCCGGTTCGGAGAAGACGCAGACCGCATCCACCGATTCCAGCGCCGCCAGAACGCCGGCGCGGTCGCGCTCGTTGTTCAGAGGGCGGCCGGGTCCCTTGAGGGCGCGCACGCCGGCATCGCTGGTGACGCCGACCAGCAGGGCGTCGCCCTGGTCGCGCGCCTGTTGGAGATAAGTCACGTGGCCCAAATGGAGAAGGTCGAAGCAGCCGTTGGTGACGACCAGTTTCCGTCCCGTCCGGCGCAGGTTCTCCCGCCAGGGGCCGAGGGAGGACTGAGTGAAAATTTTCTCGGTGAAATCCATCACGGTGATTGTGGTTCAAATCGCGAGGCAATGGCAATCCCGCATTGGGGACAGGCTTTAGGGTCCCTAATCTTAATCCGAATCTTAATCCTTCTCCGGGATTAGGATTAGGATTAAGATTAGGATTAGGATTAAGATCAGGAATATATCAGAAAATGTCAGCGAAACTCAAAGTGGCGGTGATCGGGGTCGGCTCCCTGGGCAAGGAGCACGCCCGCCTTTATGCCGACATGGCCGCCGCCGGCCATATCGTTTTCGCCGGTGTGTATGACCTCGCTGCGGCGCAAGCGGCCAAAATCGCCGAGAAATTCCGTGTGCCGGTTTTCGCGTCGCTGGAGGAAGCCGCGGCCGGCGCGGAGGCCTTCAGCGTGGTCACGCCGACGCACACGCATTACGAAGTGGCCCGGCGGCTGCTGGCGGCCGGCAAGCACGCGCTGGTGGAGAAACCGATGACCGACAACGCGGCCCAGGCGGCCGAGTTGGTGCAATTGGCGCGCGAAAAAGACGCCGTCCTCCAGGCGGGCCACGTCGAACGGTTCAATCCGGTGTACGCTTACCTGGAAGCGGCCGCCACCGATCCGCGTTTCATCGAGACCCTCCGGCTTTCCCCATATCCCAATCGGAGCACCGACATCGGGGTCGTGCTGGATTTGATGATTCACGATCTGGACGTCGTCCTGGGTTTTGTCCGCTCGCCGGTGGCCAGCGTGGACGCGGTGGGCATTGCGGTGTTGAGCCAGTCGGAGGACATCGCCAACGCGCGGCTGCGCTTCGCCAACGGCTGCGTGGCCAATCTGACCGCCAGCCGCGTCAGCCCGGAGCGAATGCGCAAGATTCGCGTTTTCAGCGGCGGCGAAATGACCAGCTACCTGTCGCTGGACTACCGGGCACAAGAGGGGTTCATCTACCGGGTCGCGCGCGAGGGGGAGGAGTCGTCGTCGCTGTTGAAAAAGCTGCTGCGCGGCAAGGACTCGACCATCGTGAGCGAATTTGCCGGGCGCAGGATCGTGCGCGAACCGGTGCCGATCGAGAAGGGGGAGCCGCTCAAGCTGGAGTTGCGCAGTTTCATCGAATGCGTCCAGTCGCGGCAAACGCCCAAAGTCAGCGGCGCATCGGCCCAGCGCGCGCTGGACCTGGCCTTCGAGATCACCCGCCAGATTCAGGCCGGCAAGGCGGCCATTTAGTTTTCATGGGCGGCCTGCTTTTCATTCTGCCGGTCGTCGCTGTGGATGTTTGGCTTTGTTGCACGACCGGCCGGCGGCAACTGGCGGCCTGGACCGCGCAAAGGAATTGGCGCCCCCTGGCCGGCGCCGCCGCCGCCGGCCTGCTGCTGGCGGTGTGGCTGGCGTTCGTCGTCAAATACAACAACGGCCCGAAACTCCGCGTGCAGGGGTTTCCGATTCCTTTGGTCTTCTTTCATCTTGACGGAAAAGCTTGGACGCCCACAACGCTCCCGGCGGCCCTGTCCGTCTGCGGGGCGGCGGCGAATTTCCTGACCGGCCTGGCCGCGCCGTTCATCCCTTTCAAAATCGCGGAATTTCTGAAAATGGTGAAGGCGGAATTGAAATGAACGCCAGAACCATCATGCTGGTCGCCGGCGATCCCAGCGGCGACGCCCTGGCCGCCAGTCTGGCGCGCGCCCTGGCCGCCGCGCTACGCGGATGCCGTTTCATCGGGGCGGGCGGGCCGGGGATGGCGGGCGCGGGCGTGGAGATGGCGTTCGATTTGACAGCCGACGCGGTGATCGGCGTGAGCGATGTTTTTAAAATTCTTCCGCGCCTGCTCCGACACAAGCGGCAGCTTGTGCGGCTGGCCCTCGAACGGAAGCCGGAAGTGATCGTCCACGTTGATTTCGGCGGCTTCAACCGGTGGCTGGCCCACGCGATTCGCGCCGCCGCGCGCGGCCGCCCCTCCTTGAACTGGCGGCCCTGGATTGTGCAATATGTTTCGCCCCAAGTTTGGGCCTCGCGGCCGGGCCGGGCGGCCAAAATGGCGCGCGATTTTGATTTGTTGCTCTGCCTCTTTCCCTTTGAGAAGGAGTGGTACGCGCGGCACGCGCCCGGTTTCCGCGTCGAGTGCGTCGGACATCCGATGTTTGACACGCACGAGGCCCGCCCCGGCTCCGCGCCCCCCGGAAAACCGGGCGAGGTTCCGGTGGTGGTACTGCTGCCCGGCAGCCGCCGCGGCGAACTCCGGCGGCATCTGCCCGTTGTCCTCGGCGCCGCGCGATGGATCGCCGCCAGACAGCCCGCGCGATTCAAACTGGTCGCCCCCGGCGAGGAAATGGCCGGTTTGGCGCGCGCTCTCCTCAGCAGCGGCCCGCCCGAAATCGAAGTTCAAGTCGGCCGCCTGCCGGAAGCGTTGTCGCAGGCCGCCATCGCCCTCGCCTCCACCGGCACGGTGACGTTGGAGTGCGCGCTGTTCGGCGTTCCGGCCGTCGCGTTCTACAAGACGTCGCTGCTGACCTATTGGATTGCGCGCCAGTTGGTGACCGTGGAGCACCTGGCGATGCCCAATCTTCTGGCCGGCGAGGCGCTGTATCCCGAATTGATCCAGCACCGGGCGACGGCGGCCAACGTTGGCGGCGCGGCGCTGGAATTGCTGGCCAGCGCATCCCGCCGCGCGGCAATCCGGTCCAAGCTGGCCCGCGTCATATCGTCCCTGGGCGGCCCCGGCGCCGCCGGGCGCGCCGCCGCCGCCATTGTGAGATTGACAGAAACTGCGGATCCGGGCGCGGAACAACGATAATGGCAAATCCCGGTTGCCCCAATGGGCCTGTGCTGGTATGCTCTGGATATGGCAGCAATAAGTTTAGCCCCGTCCACGCAGGCGCTGGTTCAGCCTCTGGAGAGCGGGGACCGTCTCGGCGCAATCGAGTTTCTGCGCCGTTACGAAGCCATGCCCGAGGTCAAGAAGGCTGAACTGATTGAAGGAACCGTCTATATGCCCTCTCCCGTACGATTGGTGCATGGCGCTCCAGACTCACTAATCCAAGGCTGGCTCGTCATGTACGCAGCGCGAACGCCGGGTACGCAAGCTGCGGCAAACGTCACCGTGCGGCTCGATCCGGAGAACGTTCCCCAGCCTGATGCCCTGTTGCGGATTCTCCCGGAGTGCGGCGGGCAGGCCCGGCTGGATGCGGCGGGGTATCTTTTCGGTCCGCCGGAACTGATTGTGGAAGTGGCTGCCAGCAGCGTGGCCATTGATTTGCATGACAAACTTCGCGCCTACCGCCGCGCCGGGGTGCGGGAGTATCTGGTTTGGCGCACGCTTGAGGGCCAATTGGACTGGTTTGTGCTCGACCAAGACGAATACCGCTCCAACGCGCCCGCCGGCCAAGGCGTGGTTCGCAGTCCGCATTTCCCCGGTCTGGCGCTGGCGGTGGAGGCGCTGCTGGAGCATGATGCGGCCAAAGTTCTGGACGTTCTTCAAACCGAAATGCAAACCCCGGCCCACGCCGCCTTCGTCGCGCAACTGGCGGCCACGGCGCGAAAGTAACGCATGATTTGATTTTTTTGCTTGGAACGCATACTGTTTCTCCATGAAGACTTGTTGGGGCTTGATGATGGTTGCCGCCGCCCTGGCGCTGAACGGCTGCGGCAAGAAACCCAGTCCACCACCCACCACACCCGCCGCGACACCCGCCGCCACGCCGGCCGCCGCGCCCGGCGGCTATGTCGGCACGCTGGTCCGGGGCCAGCAACAGGCGGTCAAGACGGTTGACGTCACCTCGCTCAACGAGGAGATCCAGCTTTTCAACGTCCAGGAAGGACGGTTGCCCAAGGACTTGAACGAGTTGGTCACTCAACATTACCTGGGCGCGCTGCCCACGCCGCCTGCGGGCATGAAACTGGTCTATGACGCGCAGCAGGGCAAAGTCAGCGTCGCGCCGCAATAACCCTGTTCCCTCGCGGCCATGCGCACGGTGGCAAACACGCTCTCCGTCGGTGCTTTTTCGCTGGTCGAACTGCTTGTGATCCTGGCCGTGCTGATCATCCTGACGGTCATGAGCGCGGGCCGTTTCAGCACCTCGGCCCACCGGCGCGAAATGGCGGCCTGCCAGGGGAACTTGGAAAAGATTTTTCTCGCGTTGAGCCTTTATCGAGGGGACAACTCCGCCTACCCGGCACTGCCCGCCGCGCGCACGTCCGAAGAGCCGCTGAGTTTGCTGGTGCCAAAAAGCACGACGGACACGGAGATCTTCATCTGCCCGGGCAGCTCGGACAAGCCGCTGCCCGAAGGGGAACGGTTCGGCGGCGGGCGCATCAGTTACGCGTATTACATGGGGCGGGCGGCCAACGCCGATCCGCAAGACATCCTCCTCTCGGACTGGCAGGTTGACAGCGCGCCCAAGAAAAAAGGGGAGTTGGTTTTTTCCCCGGACGGCAACAAACCGGGCAACAACCACGATGCCAACGGAGGGAATCTGCTGTCGTGCGGAGGCGCGGCGTCCACCTCCGGGCCGAAGGCGGCGCAAGACCTGTTGTATCCGCCCACGGCGCGGTTGCTCAACCCTTGACCGGCCCGGCCCATCCATCCCATGACGATCAAAATTAAATGTTCCTGCGGGTCCAAGTATTCCTTTGACGTCGAACCGGTGGAGGGCCGGATGCCTTTTGCCGTTTATTGCCCGACCTGCAACGCCGATGGCACCGAGGCGGCCAATGAAGTCATCGCCGCGAACCTGGCGGCGGAAACGGGCGGCCAGCCCAAACTGCGCGTTGCCGCCCTCGCCGCCACTGCCGCCCCCGCCCGCGAGGAACCGCCGCCCCGCCCGCGCATTGCGGCCGCCGGCACGGCGATGCAACAATTGCAGCGGGACCGGCGCCAGGCCCGCATCACAGGCTGGATCGTGGGCGCGGTGGCGCTGTTGATTCTGGGGCTGCTTGTCGCCTGGGGATGGTACGCTTTCGCCGGCTCCAAACCGCGCCTGTACTATGCCGTCAAAGTGCCCGGCGCGGCGGGGGGCTTGCAGGCGGAGTTTCTGGACGCGGACAAAATTCTGCTTGTCAACCCGGCCCGCGCCACTGTCCACGACCTGGCCGGCGGAAGGGATTTGTGGTCGGCCGCGCTTTCCGACAAGGCCCCGGAGGGGGAGACGGCGCCGCAGACATTTATTGACAAGGAGAACATCTGGATTTGTTCCGGGTCGCAGGTCCTTCGCCTGAACCGCGCCACGGGCGAGATCAAGCAAACCATCCCCGTGACCGGGCAATTGAAGAGCTTCACGCCCTCGGATTCCAGCCTGCTGGTCGTCTCGGCACGGGACGAAACGACGCGCCTGGCGATGCGGATTGACCTGGCGTCGGGAGAAGCCACGACCCAGGAGATCACCGTACCGCGCGCGCAAAAGCAGGCGATGCCCAACGAGTTGCCGGCCAATGTCCAGCCGACGGCCGGGGTGCTGCTGGCGCAGGCGCTGGAGGAGAAAAAGTTCAACAAGCCGCTGGACGCCATGAGCAGCGAGTTCTTTTCCACCGGCGCGAACCTGGTCGAGCTGCGCGTCAAGCTGCTCGAGCCCAAGGTGGTTTTCACGCAGTCCATCAAGCCGCGCGGCCCCTCGCACATCAACAGCAAGCTCAGCGCCTCCAGCAGCGTGGCGGACGTGGAAGAGGAGGTGTTCAACGACATCAAGCGTTCGCAAACCGGCGGCGTCAAAGGCACCGATGAAAGCCGCTACGAAGTCAAGCTGCGCCGCTGGCTGGGCGCCGCGCCCATTGAATGGACGGGCGAAGTGGAGGGCGTGCCGATGTTTTTCCCGCTCAAATCGGTGGACCTTCTGACGGCCGGCCAGACGCTGGCGGTTTTTGACAAGGAGAACAAAAAACTTTTCGACGCCAAGCTGGCCTACCCCATCGGCGACCCATTCAACCCGGAACATTGGGACCGCCGTTCCGCGCCGGCAGTGGAAGGCAATGGCGGGCTTTATTTTTTTGACAAGGGCGTGCTGACGGCGTTCGAGATTCCGTCCGGCGCCGTGCGTTGGCGGTTGACCAGCATTGGCATCAGCCGAATCCAGTTTGACGATCACGGGGTTCTCTACGTGGATTCCACCACGGCCAGCCCGGAGGACATCCAGTACTCCGATCAGATCAAGCTCCAGCAGGCGGCGCCGGTGCTGCTGAAGATTGATCCGTCGTCGGGAAAAATCCTGTGGCAGGCGGCCGACTGCGGGCGGGAATGTTTTCTCTCCGGCCGGTTTCTTTACAGCGCCATTGCGCAGCAGGGGGGCATTGCGATGGCCAACGGCCTGGCCGAGGCCCTCAACGCGCCCCGCCCCGACGCGCCGGTCTATTTTCATATTTACAGGCTCGACCCGGCCGATGGACAAGCGTTGTGGAAGTTTTACCGCGAGGAGGCCCCCGCCGACCTTTCCTTCCGGCAGAACCGCTTCATGGTCCGGTTTGGCAACGAGGTGGAGGTTTGGAAATTCCTCAGTTTTTGAGCGCGCGCCCAGTGACGAAGCGGTGGTGGCGCGGGAAAAGGGGCCGCAAAGCCAGCGACAACTCGTCCTGGATGGCTTGCAGTTCGCGATAGATCTGCACGCCCGCCTTAGTTGGGCGGGCGGATTCGGCCTTGTTCAGGCGCACAAACTGGCCGGTGATGTCGCTGATCTTCACGCGCTCGCCCCGGTGCAAGCGCAAGCACCAGAGGGCCTGCAAGGCCGCGCCGTAGGCGGCGCCTTCGCTCACCTTGACCGTGACCACCTCGGCATCAAAAACATCGGCCATGATCTGGCGCCAGAGTTTGGATTTTGCGCCGCCGCCCGTGACGCGGATTTGGCGGGGCTTGACGCCGAGCTGGCGCAAGCGGCGCAAGCCGTAATTCATGCCCAGGGTGACGCCTTCCATGGCGGAGCGGGCGAAATGCGGGGCGTTGAAAGTTTTTTGATTGACACCGAACCAAACGCCCGTGCCGAGCGGGACGTTGGGCGTGCGCTCGCCTTCCAGGTAGGGCAGCAGAAGCAGGCCGCCCGAACCGGCGGGCGTCTTGGCGGCCTCGGCGGCGAATTGTTCGTGCGTCAGGCCAATGTGCGCCCGCGCCATTTCCGTCGCGACGGTCACGTTCATGGTGCAGAGCAGGGGCAGCCAGCGGTTGGTGGAATCGCAAAAGGCGGCGATCTCCCCCTGCGGATCAATGACCGGCCGCTCCGAGCAGGCGTAAATGGTGCCACTGGTGCCGAAGCTGGCGGTAACGACCCCCGGCAGGGTGTTGCCGGTGCCGATGGCGCCCATCATGTTGTCGCCTCCGCCGGCGCTGACCAGGACCTTTTCGCCCAGGCCCAATTCGCGCGCGGCCGCCGCTTGCAAACAGCCGGCGGGTTGGTCGCTGGGCATCAAGGGCGGCAGGACGCGCTCCAATTCCGGGTCAATGGCATGGAGGAGCGCGCGCGACCATTGGCGTTTTTTGACGTCCAGCAGGGCCGTGCCGCTGGCGTCGCCGTATTCCATGACCTTCCGTCCTGTCAACCAGAAATTCAAATAATCGTGCGGCAAAAGGACCGTGGCCAGGCGGGCGAAATGGGCCGGTTCCTTGCGCTTGAGCCAGAGGATCTTAGAGGCGGTGAAGCCGGGCAGGACGGCGTTGCCGATTTCCGCGATCACGGCCGCAACGCCACCCAGCTTGCGCGTGATTTGATCGCACTCGGCGGCGGTCGAGGTGTCGCACCAAAGTTTGGCGGGGCGGATGACGCTGCCCGCCTTGTCCAGCGGCACGAAACCGTGTTGCTGGCCGCTGATGCCGATGGCGGCGACTTCGCCGGCGGAAGCGCGGGCGTTCTTGAGGGCCTCTTTGATGGCGTGGCAGGCGGCGTCGCGCCAGGTGTGGGGATGCTGTTCCTTGGCGCCGGGAGGCAGACCGGCAATCAATCCGTAAGCGCGGGCCGCTTCGCCCACGACGGCGCCATCGCGGGCGTTGACGACGAGGACTTTTGTTGACTGTGTGCCGCTATCAATGCCTAAGACAAGTGTGCGCATGGGGGTAGGAGCGGGCGTCAATCGGAATCGCGCAAGGCGAAGCCGATCAAGGCGCCCAAGGTGAGGGTGATGGAGAGGGCGAGCAGCCATTTGCTGACCAGGATGACGCCCCATATCGAAAGCCAGACACCGAAGACGGCGAGGGCAAACATAATGATTTCACCGCGGCTGCGTTCCATAAAACAATTCATCTGGAAGGCAGACTACGCCAATTCGGCCCGGCAGGCAAGATGATAGTGGGCTCGAGAGACGGAGCGCGATTGGGAAGGGATAAACCGAATGGATGAATTCAAAATCACAGCCCGCTCCGGATCGCCACAACGTGGGCTTGCGTTCGGAAGAAAAGGGCGTCTTCCGAGATGGCCGGCGTCGCCATGCAGACTTCGCCCATTTGGTTGGTCGCCAGCACTGAAAATGCAGCGCCGGGTTTCACGACATACACCGTGCCTTGCTCGCTGGCGAAATAGATCTTCCCTTTCGATGCAACCGGGGACGATGTGAAACCGTCGCCGCCCGAGCCGAGGCGTTCCTTGTAAAGTTGTTTGCCGGAGGCCGCGTCGAAGCACGAGAGGATGCCGCTGGGATTGCAGGAATAGAGATAATCGCCGTAGATCAAGGGCGTCTCCATGTAGGAAGCACCGCGCGGCGTGCTCCATGCCACGTGCTGGTTGGCGCCGGCCCCGCCGCGCAGCGAGACGTCCCCCGCGGCGTCGGTCCGCACGGCGAAAATGGGGCTGCGCGGCCCGTGGGCGCTCATGACAAAAATCAGGTTGTGCCACGCAATGGGCGTCGGCACCGGGCAATCGCCTCCGCCCGACATCCGCCAAATCTCCTCACCCGTGCGCAAATCGTATCCGCCGATGTGACTCCAGCCGTTGACGACCAATTGCGGCCGCGGCCCTTCGGCGCACACGTTGGGCGAGCTCCAGGTCCCCGTGTCATCGCGCCGCGTCCGCCACACTTCCTTGCCGTTGGCGATGTCCAGGGCCGCCACGAAGCCGTTGCTCAACACGTCGCATTGAATAAACACGCGCCCGCCATAAATAATGGGCGAGCTGGCGAAGCCCCATTCCAGCGTGCCCATCGTCGGCGCCGGCGTGTCATTATAGACGATCGGAGCGGCGTGCAGGATGCCCAAATCCCTTTGCCAGCGCACGTGGCCGTCGCTGTCGTAACAGTAGAGTCCCTCCGAACCAAAGAAGGCGACGAAGTTCGTCCCGTCCGTCGCCATGGTGCAATTGGCGTGGGTGGCTTTTGGGTGGCGGCTGACTTTCGGCGTGCCTTCGTGCGCCGTGTGCTGCCAGAGAATGTTGCCGGTCTTTTTGTCGAGGCAATAGACCTTCCATTGCTGTGTGTCGTTGTCCGCCGCCGACTCACCATCGCCGTAAAGGCCGACTTTGAGCGGGGCGGCTTTGCGTTCATTGACAGCGGTCGTGACGAACAGGCGGTCTTCCCAAATAATCGGACTGGAATGGCCCAGTCCGGGAATGGGCGTCTTCCACAGGATGTTGGACGATTTTTCAACATTCCAAACCGTCGGCGTGGTGGATTCCAGCGAAAGCCCCATGGCGCCCGGCCCGCGAAAGGACGGCCAATTGGTTTGCGCCGAGGCGACGCCGGCCAGCGCCAGAAAAAGCGACAGCACCACGGCTGCCCTGCCTGGACGCGGGCCATTTTGATTCAGTCTCAACATTTGCTTTTATGACGGATGGATTATTGGCCCGGCTTCTGGCAGCCCGCGTATTTCCAATTCCTGGATTTGCCCTCGGCGAGCCAGTTCAGCATGGTTTGGATCCGTTTCTGGCGGGTTTCCTCACGCTTGGCCTCGGCAATCCATTCCACGTACTCCTTTTTATGGCTGTAGCTGAACGCTTCAAATGCCGTAAGCGCCGTCTTGTTCTTCTTTAGCGCGGCGGTGAGGTAGTCGGGAACGATCAATTCCCGGTTGCCCGCCGGCCGGGAAGCGGCCGGGCGTTTGACTCCGCTGTCGTTAAGCTGGACGGCTTTCTTGATCAAGGTGAGCAATTGTTTGTCGCCCGGCAAATCCGCCAGCGAAGTAATCCGCCCGAACTGGCCCATGCCCTCCCTTTCGGCGGCCGCATGGCTCGTCGCGCCGCAAACCCTGTCGCCCAACCAGAACCCGAAGGCGCAGTGATGCTTGAAGGCCGACATGCCGCAGAGCAACCCGTTGTGCAGGAAATGGGGCCGGCTCCATTTCATGGTTTCCTGGACATCGGGGCAGGCGGTGTGGACCAGTTCGCGCAGGTGGCTGAGGATGGGTTTGGCAAAATCAGGCGCGCTGGCGATATACGCGTCCACGCGGCTGTCTCGTTTCGTTTTGGCGGCCATACGTTGGCACCGAAGGTCTCAATTGCAATTCACTTAGGCAAGAGAATTTGCGGCGATGGGGGCCATCGCCCCCAGTCCCGGCGCCCCACTTGACCGCCGCCCAGACGGGGTGGACGTCGTCGTGATTCTCCAGGGCTTGCAGGAACTCGCCCTCTTCGGCCCGCTGTAGTTCGGTCAGTGGGGAATAATTCTTGGAGACGCATCCGGGTTTTCTTCGCCCTGGCTGGAAGGGACTTCCCGCCATGTGCCAAGAGGGCGCGAGTGAGGCAGCCCGAAAATTCAAAAAGAAATACTCATGGCGCGGGAATGTTTTGACTCTCAGGCTCGAAAGACGCACAATCAGTGGTAACCGTGAGCACCGAGACAGACATTTTAATCAAGCGCGCCGCTGCGGAACTCAGGTCAGCCGGCGCACGGGAAATTTACGTCTTTGGCTCCGCTGCCAAAGGGACGGGTGATGCCGCTTCCGATCTCGACTTGGCGGTTTCCGGCCTGCCCCCGTCGGTTTTCTATCGCGTCGGCGCGCGCGTCAGTGATTTGATCGGTCGTTCGGTGGATTTGATTGATCTGGACGTCAACACGCCCTTCACCCGCTACCTGCGCACGGAGAATGAACTTGTTCGAGTGGGATAAATCTCGCAAACAACAGGCCACGGAACGCGAACAATTGCAGCGTCTGCTGTCTGGAATCCGCCGGCTTCTGACCCAATGCCGTGACGCCGCTCCGACTGAAATCGAACTGTCCGCGCTGGCGGCCACACTCCATTCCTTCTATACGGGCGCGGAAAACATTTTCAAGCGCGTTGCGGCAGAGTTGGATGGGGAGCCGGTGCGCGGTGAGGCCTGGCATCGGGAACTTTTGCTGCGGATGAAAACGCCGACGGCAAGACGGCCGGCGTTGCTGTCGGAAGAACTTCACGACACGTTGAATGAATACCTGCGTTTCCGCCATGTGTTCCGCAGCGCTTATTCCTTTGACTTGGATTGGCAGAAAATGGCTCCGCTGGTACTGCGCTTGGAAGAAACATTTCAAAAGCTGGAAAATGCGCTGGATGATTTTTTGAATAAACCATCAGGGAAGTAATTAAATGGAAGCAACCAATTTCCAACGAATCGGCTCACCAAGCAACACGCAAGTCGGGAATGCATTTGAAGCTGATGCGCGAGCGTTTTTCGCCGCGCAAGGCATTATGCTCATTCCGGGCCTGAGTGTTCCGGTTGGCATTCATAATGCCAAAAAACATCACAAATTCGATCTTGGCAGCGAGAACCCACCCATACTGGTCGAATGCAAGTCACACACATGGACAAAAACAGGCAATATGCCAAGCGCAAAAATTACCGTGTGGAACGAAGCGATGTATTACTTCCACGCTGCACCGGCACAATATCGCAAAATCCTTTTCGTGCTTAAGCATAGCCATGTGAAAAAACAGTTGACTCTGGCAGCCTATTATCTCCGCACATACGCCCATCTTATCCCCGACGGGGTCGAGATATGGGAATATGATCCGGTAGCAAAAAGCGCTGAACGCATCCGCTGACGATCACAGCAGGTGAATTTCAGCACACCTAAGCCCCTCGGTCGGTAAAATGTTTGTTGCAATCATTCTGGGGGTTTCCTCAATTGTTTTTTTCGGTCACGTCACGGGACCTTTCTGATTGGCACATTGAAATCCCGCCTGTCCACGCGAGCGGAAAATTGGCTTGCCTTCGAGTATCGCGCTATTTGACGGCGGCCCAGACGCGGTGGACGTCGTCGTGCTCCTCCAGGGCTTGCAGGAACTCGCCTACTTCGGCGCGTTGCGGGTCGGTCAGTTGAGGAAAATTCTTGGGGACGTATCCCAGTTCGCTCGTGACGACGGTCCAGCCGTTGGCGGAAAGCCACTTGGAAACGGTGTGAACCGCCGCGCGATCACAGAGGAACCGCGCGCCGGTCGTGCCGTCGGGAATGTCGTCATTTTGCTCCGGGGTGATCGTCTCGACTTCGTTGGCGCCGGCTTCGATGGCGGCGGCTTCGCGGTCGGTGTTGGCATCCGGGTGATGGGCTTCGACGAGGCCGAGGTGGTCGAAGAGGAATTTGTTTCCACCGGCCGGGCCGAGGTGCCCATTTTTGAAAAGCGTGCGGATTTCCGGCGCGGTCCGGTTGACGTTGTCGGTATAGACTTCGACGATGACGGGCACTTTGTGCGGGGCGTAGCCCTCGAAGACGACGTGTTCGACGACGAGCTTTTCCGCGCCGATGCCGGCGCCTTTTTTGACGGCGCGTTCGATGGCCTCGCGGCTGACGTTTTCGCGTTTGGCCTTTTCGATGGCGGCGAAGAGGCGGGCGTTCATGTCCGGGTCCGGGCCGCCCATTTTGGCGGCGACGGAGATTTCGCGGACGAGTTTGGCGTTGGCGCGGCCCTTTTTGAGGCCGGCGACCAGTCGTTTGGCATGGAGCCATTGGCGTCCCATGCAGGCAGGCTAACAGACGGCCGCGGCCGATTCAACCGCGCAACAATCTGCACAGGCGTTGAACTGACGGGGCGCCCTTACTCCAATCCTTAAAAAAATCAGCCGCATTGGGCACGCTGGCGCAAGGCGTGGTCGGCCAAAACCAGGGCCGCCATAGCCTCGACCATTGGCACCGCCCTGGGCAGGACACAGGGGTCGTGCCGGCCGCGGGCGCGAAGGGTTGTGTTTTTATAGTGGATGTCAACCGTCTGCTGCTCCCGCATGACCGTCGCCACCGGCTTGAAGGCGACCCGGAAGTAAATGGTCTCGCCGTTGGAGATGCCTCCCTGGATGCCACCGGAATTATTGGTGAGGGTCCGCACCTTTCCGCTTCTCATCCGAAAGGCGTCGTTGTGGGCCAGGCCCGTCATCAAGGCGCCGCCGAAGCCGGAGCCGACATCGAATCCCTTTGAGGCCGGCAGGCTTAACATGGCCTTGGCCAGATCGGCTTCCAGCCGGTCAAAGACCGGTTCCCCCCAGCCGGGCGGCACCCCGCGCGCGACGCATTCGATAATCCCGCCCACGCTGTCACCAGCCCGCCGCATCCGTTCGATCAGCCGGACCATTTTCCCGGCGGCGACGGGGTCCGGGCAGCGGACGATATTGCTCTCGACTTGTTGGAAAGTGACGGCCTCGCGGTCCACACGGGCGGCGACGCGCTGGACCTGTTTGACGTAAGCCAGAATGGTGACGCCGAAGTGCGCGCGCAGGATTTTTCTGGCGACAGCGCCGGCGGCGACGCGGCCGATGGTTTCGCGGGCGCTGGTGCGGCCCCCGCCCTGCCAGTTGCGGATGCCGAATTTGGCCTGGTAAGTGTAGTCGGCATGGGAGGGCCGGAATTTGAGGGCCATTTCATTGTAGGCCTCCGGGCGGGCGTCTTCATTATTGACAATCATCGAGATGGGCGTCCCCAACGTCCTGCCCTCGAAGGTGCCGGAAAGAATCCGCACGCGGTCCGCCTCCTGACGTGGACTGACGATGACGGATTGGCCGGGCCGGCGGCGGTCCAAGTCCGGCTGGATGTCGGCCTCCGTCAGGGGCAGGCGGGGGGGGCAACCGTCAATAACGACGCCGACGCCCCCGCCGTGGGATTCGCCCCAGGTGGTGATGCGAAAGAGATGACCGAAGGAATTGCCCATGCGCTGGAGTTTAAGGTTCAGGAGCGGGAAAAGGCAAATCTGGAATTGCCTGTTGACTTCGAGCGGTCCTTTGGTAAGTTTTCCGTCCCTTGAAGAGGGATTGATGAAGACATATTTGCCTAAGAATCATTTGCAACAGCGCAAATGGCACGTGGTGGACGCCGATGGCGCCGTGTTGGGCCGCCTGGCGGTCCAAGTCGCCAATATTTTGCGCGGGAAGAACAAACCCGTCTATACGCCGCACCTGGACGCCGGCGATTTCGTGGTCGTCATCAATGCCGAAAAGGTGCGTGTCACCGGGAAAAAAGAGACGGACAAAGAGTTCATGACGTATTCGGGATGGAAGGGCGGGGAGAAGTACGCCTCGGTGGCACAGATTCGCGCCCGGCATCCCGAAAAACTGATCACGCACGCGGTGCGCGGCATGGTGCCCAAGAACCGGCTGGGTCGCGTGCTGATGACCAAGCTCAAAGTCTATAAGGGCAGCCAGCATCCGCATTCGGCGCAACAACCGGCCACGCTGGCGCCGGCCCATTAACCGAACCCCAACTCCATCTATGGCAGAAATCAAAGAGTTTCTCGGCACCGGACGCCGCAAAACGGCTGTCGCCCGCGTCCGTCTGGCATCCGGCTCCGGAAAAATTGTTGTCAACGGGCGCCCATTCGAGAACTACTTTCCCACCGACACGCTGCGCACGCTGGCAGTCATGGCGCTGGCCGCCACCGAGGGAGCGACGAAGTACGACATCCGCATCAACGTCGAGGGCGGCGGGCCGACGGGCCAGGCGGGGGCCGTCCGGCACGGAATTGCGCGGGCGTTGCTCAAGGTGGACGCGGCGCTGCGGCCGGTGTTGAAGGCAGCCGGGTTGTTGACTCGGGATCCGCGCATGAGGGAACGGGAGAAGTACGGCCAGCCGGGCGCGCGCAAACGCTTCCAGTACAGCAAGCGGTAAGCCGATGAAAGCCGCCATTGTCGGCGCGTCGGGTTATTCGGGGGAGGAGTTGTTGCGCCTGCTGTTGCGCCATCCGCAAGCCGAGCTGGCCGCCGTGACCTCCCGGCAATACGCCGGGCAGACGGTTGCGCGGGTTTTTCCCAAGTTCGCCCATGAGCCGCGCGCCAAAAGTCTGCGCTTCAGCCAGCCGCAGGCGGAGTTGCTGGCCAAAACGACCGAGGTGGTTTTCCTGGCGTTGCCCCACGGCGTCGCGGCGGAGTTTGCGGCGCCCTTGCTCGATCTGGGTTGCCAGGTCATTGACCTGAGCGCCGATTTCCGGCTTAAAAGCCCGGCGCGTTACAAGGAGTTTTACGGGCACGATCATCCCGCGCCGGAATTACTGGAGAAATCCGTCTATGGCCTGCCGGAGATTTATCGGGCGGAAATCAAGGCCGCCTCGTTGATCGCCTCGCCCGGCTGCTATCCGACGAGCATCCTGCTGCCCGTGCTGCCTCTGCTCAAGGCGGGACTGATCCAGAGCGCCGGCATCATCGCCGACGCGTTGAGCGGCGTCACCGGGGCGGGGCGAAAAGTGGAGGCGGACTATCTGTTCGCCGAGTGCAACGAGAGCGCGCGGCCCTACGGCATCCCCCGGCATCGGCACTTGTCGGAGATCGAGGAGCAACTGAGCGCGGCGGCCGGGGAGCCGGTGGTCATTCAGTTTTCGCCGCACTTGATCCCTGTCAATCGCGGCATACTGACCACCCTTTATCTGGCGCCGGCTAAACCTTTTGAAAACCAGGACCAGATGGCGGCGCTGCACGAGCAAATCACCCGTTGTTATCAAAGGGCCTACGGCGCGGAACCCTTCGTGCGGCTCCTGGAGGGGACCGCGTTGCCGGACACCAAGAATGTCGCCGGCGGCAACGTCATCGAAATCGCCTGGCGCCTGGACCCGCGGACGGGGCGGTTGATCGTGATGAGCGCGCTGGATAACATCACCAAAGGCGCCAGCGGCCAGGCGGTCCAAAGCATGAACATTTTGCGCGGCTTTCCGGAAACCGCCGGTTTGTGCTAAACGGGTGTTCCGATGGACATATCGGCCAATTTGACGAGCGTCCGCCAGCGCGTGGCCGCCGCTTGCGCCCGATCGGGACGCGACGCCAACTCGGTCACGCTGGTGGCTGTCGCCAAGGGGCATCCGGCGGAGGTGGTCTGCGCGGCGGCGCAACTGGGGTTGAATCTCTTTGGGGAAAGCCGGGTGCAGGAGGCCAAGGCGAAAATCGGCCTCTGTCCCGCCCGGCTGCACTGGCATTTGATCGGCCATTTGCAATCCAACAAGTGCCGCGACGCGGTGCATCTGTTTGAAATGATCCAGAGCGTGGACAGCCTTTCGCTGGCGCGGGAGATCAACAAATGGGCCGACAAATCCGCCAAGACGATGCCGGTGCTCATCGAGGTCAACGTGGCGGGGGAATCGAGCAAGTTCGGTTACGCGCCGGAGAAAGTCCTGGCCGAGTTGAAGGAGATCAACGCGCTGCCCCGAATCGAGGTGCAGGGGCTGATGACGGTGGCGCCCCTGGCGCAGGAGGCGGAAAAAGTGCGGCCCGTGTTCCGGCGGCTGCGGCAATTGAAGGGACAATGTGAGGAGCTTCTGGGCGCGCCGCTCGCTCATTTGAGCATGGGCATGAGCGATGATTTTGAAGTGGCGGTGGAGGAGGGAGCGACTATGATACGGCTTGGCAGCGCCGTGCTGGGACCGCGGGCCGCCTCCAAAGCGGGGGCCGAGGGTCCATAGAGTATGGAATTAACCGTCGAGACATTTCAGGCCGAGATACTTGAAGCCCTGCAGGCTTTCGAGAAACATATCATCTGCATAGACAAGACGCCCGAAGAGTGCCGGGAGGCCCTGTTATCGCTGATGGACAAGGCCATCCGCGCCTACGTCAGCCGCGGCCCCTTTTTGCGGCATGGCATCGCGCTGGACAAACAGGTGACGATCATCCTGAGCCAGACAGAACATGACCGGCCCTTGTGCGGCATCTACTTCAACCTTCACTCCCCTTACAAGAAGAAAGCCGCCGTCAAATCCAAGGATTAGGCCAACTCCAAATTGTTACCTGCTTTTTTCCTGGCCGCCATTGTCAGCATCCGGTGCAACTGATAGTCGAATACCATGAGACGAACTACTGTAAGGAATTGCACTACATACAAATCCGTTTCCGCCTCACAGACAACATCTTATGGACTGGCTAAATTTTTGATAAGCAGAAGTAATTTGTCCAAACAGGCTTGAAGGCCGGTGAGAGGCGCGGATGCGGCCTGAACGCCTTGTCCGAGACGAGCATGTTAACTATGTTCAAGTCCATTCCGGCGATTTGCTCGTTGGTGCTTTTCCTGCTGGGTTACACGCTTGGCATCATCGCGCTCTTTCGGGCCAATAACCGCGGACTGCGGCGGAAATGGGTGGCGCTGGACTATGTTTGGGTGCCGCTGGGCGGGTTGACCGGCGTCTGTCTTTTGGCCCTCTGGTGGCAGGCACACGGAGCGTCAAGCCCCTGAGTCACTGCGGGCATGAATTGAATTGCCAGCTTCCGATTCGATGACATAGAGTTGATAGCCGTCGAAGCGTTTTACCCAGTGATCTTGAAAGCCAGATTTGCCGGCATAATGGGCAGAATGTGCGTCTTGGGCCTGCTGCCAGTTTTTGCGGCCGGCGCCTGGTGCCAGTCCTTCTCCGTTTCCACCCTGGCCGGCTTGCCCGACTCCGGCAGCGCCGACGGGGCGGGTCTGACGGCGCGATTCTATCTGCCGACCAGCCTGGCCGTTGATGGCTCCGGCAATGTCTTTGTGGCGGATAGCGAGAACGACATCATCCGAAAAATCTCACCCGCCGGAGAGGTGGCAACTCTGGCCGGCTCGCCGCAATCGCCGGGCACGGCCGATGGCAATGGCAGCCAGGCGCTCTTTTTCAAGCCTTTCGGAGTGGCGGTGGACGCGCTGGGAAATGTTTTTGTGGCAGACACCTACAATCAAACCGTGCGGCAGATTTCCCCCGGCGGCGCAACGGCCACGATCGCAGGTCTGGCCGGCACGGCCGGTTTCCGCAACGGCCCCGCGGTGCCCGGCGCGCCGGGCGCGGCCCTTTTCAACTATCCCTACGGCATCACGGTGGATGTCAATGAGAACGTCTATGTGGCCGACGCGCTTAACAACATGATCCGCAAGATCGCCCACGGCAGCGTGACGACGCTGGCCGGGGGCGGCAGCTCGGGCAGCCTCGACGGCACCGGCGCCAACGCCCTGTTCTCCGTCCCGGTCGCCCTGGCCGCCGACGCCGCCGGCAACCTTTATGTGGCCGACTACGGCAACGATCTCATCCGGCGCGTGACCCCGCAGGGGGTGGTGACGACGCTGGCGGGAACGGCCGGGACGAGCGGCGCCGCCAATGGAGTCAACAATAACGCATCGTTCTTTCAACCCAGCGGCATCGCCGTGGATGGCGCGGCCAATCTCTATGTCGCCGACACGGGAAACGACCTCATCCGCAAGATCACGCCCGACGCGGCGGGTGTCAATTGGACGGTCTCGACCCTGGCAGGCGCGGCCGGACAATTGGGCGACCTGGACGGCGCGGGAAGCGCCGCGCGCTTTTACCTTCCGCAAGGGGCCGCGGTGGACGGCCTGGGCAACGTCTATGCGGGCGACTCGCTGAACCGGACGATTCGCAAGATCACCCCGGCGGGTGTCGTGACGACGCTGGCCGGGCCGGACGGCAGCTACGGCAGCGCGGACGGCCCGGCATTGAGCGCGCGGTTCAACGAGCCGTACGGCGTCGTGGTGGACAGCGCGACCCATGTTTTTGTGGCCGACACGTTCAATCATACCATCCGCGAAATCTCCGCCGCAGGAACTGTCACGACCCTTGCCGGACTGGCGGGGGCCAGCGGATCGTCCGACGGGACCAACGGGGCGGCGCGATTCAACGAGCCTACCGGCGTGGCTGTGGACGTGGCGGAGAACCTTTACGTGGCCGATTACCAGAACTCCACGGTGCGCAAGATCACCCCCGGCCCAGGGACCAACTGGGTCGTGAGCACCCTGGCTGGCAGGGCGGGAGTGGACGGTTACGCCGACGGGCCGGCGGCGGGGGCGCTGTTCAACCATCCCTACGCGGTGGCCGTGGACGGCTCCTCCAACGTCTATTTGACCGACTTCGACAACCAAGTCGTCCGCCTGATCACCGCCGCCGGCGCCGTCAGCACTTACGCCGGATTCCCCGGCCTGGCGGGTTGGCGCGACGCCACCGGCACCAATGCCCTCTTTGACCATCCCGCCGGCCTGGCGTTGGACGGCTTGAGCAATCTTTACGTGGCCGATTCGGGCAACGACCTGGTGCGCAAAATTGCCCCGGGCGGCGTGACGACGACTCTGGCCGGTGTGGCCGGTATGGCTGGCGGCTCCAACGGAACACCGGGCTTGTTCGATGCCCCGCAAGGCGTGGCAGTGGACGGCGGCGGCAATGTTTTTGTGTCGGACACAGCCAACAATATCCTCCGGCGCATCGCCTCCGGCGGGGGAGTCACGACCTTGGCCGCAACGGCTGGATTCGCGGGCAGCGCCGACGGCCTCGGCTCGGCCGCGCAATTTGACAGTCCCGCCGGCATGGCGGTGGACGGCACCGGCGCCCTTTATGTGGCCGACTTGTTCAACAATGTGATCCGCAAGGCGGTGCCCGATTCGGGCCAGCCGCTGGTGCTGACGCCGCCCCCGAGCCAAAGCGCGCCCGCCGGCTCGTCGGTCCTCCTCACGTGCGTCACCAGCGGTACGGCGCCCCTGTCTTATCAATGGCTCTTCGACGGCACGAATATTCCCGGAGCTACCGACGCCGCGTTGAGCGTGACCAACCTGCAGGCCGCCGACGCCGGAAGCTATCAACTCCTTCTGACCAATAGTGTGGGCCAGGCGCTCGGCGCCGCCACCGTCCTGAGCGTGACGGGTGCGCCGATGATCGCGGCCAATCCCGGCTCACTTTCGGCGCTGGCCGGCGCGACTGTGACCTTTGGCGTCGCCGCTGTTGGCGCATCGCCGCTGAGTTATCAATGGTCGCTCAACGGAACCAATCTTGACGGAGCGACAGCTTCGGCGCTGTCCGTCATCGGCGTGGCCGCAGCGAGCGCCGGCTCCTACCAGGTGATGGTCAGCAATGCGTTCGGATCGGCGGCCAGCCTGGCCGGCGTTCTGCAATTGCTGGCGCCCCCGCAAATCATCACCCAACCGGCCAGCGGGCACAGCTTCCCGGGAGCCGGCGTGACGTTGAGCGTGGTGGCGGCCGGAACGACGCCGCTGCTTTTCCAATGGCTCAAGAACGGAACCAATTTGATTGACGGCGGACATCTTGCCGGCTCGTCCTCGCCCGCGCTGGCAATCTGGCCGTTGTCGGCCGGCGACGCCGGCGCGTATTGCGTGGTGGTCACAAACGCCCAAGGCGCCGCGACCAGTTCCGTTGCCGTCCTGGCGGTGGGAGCGGCGGGGGGCCCGCTGGTGGTCTCGGGGTTTAATCGGGACGTGGTGGTGCCGAACACCGCCACCGGCGGCAACACGATCTATTATGCGCAGTCCTTTGACGGCGAATTCGCGTTTTACGAGACCAATCTGAACGCGATCAGTTATTCGGGCGGCAACGGACACACGCTGGGATTGCCACAAAGCGGCTCCTTCACCAGCCTGACGGACGGGGCGACGGTGTTCCAATTCGCCCCTTACACGGCCGGGAACGTGCTTTACCTGACGGTCGCCGCGCCGTCGGGCACTCTGAGTTTGTCCGCGCCGGTGGCTTACGATTCGTTGAGCATCCTGGCTGCCTCGGCCAACGGAGGAGGCAACGGTTGGCTGGTCATCCAGTTCACCGACGGCAGCAGCAGCCCGCCCCTGGGCTTTCTGGCCGACGATTGGTATGTCCTCGCCGCGGGCGCGCTGACGCATTTCGGGCGGATTTACTGCGGATTTTATCCCGGGTTTTACACCGACGATTACTCCGGCCTGGCTCCGAATCTGTACCAGACGACGGTTGACTTGGACGCATTGGGACTGAATGGCAGGCCGGTGGCGGCGGTGACATTCACCATGCCGAATGGCTTTGGGACCACAACGAACACCCGCACGGGCATTTTTGCGTTGAGCGGCACGGCCTCGGTGGCGTTGCAAAGCCCGCAAGCGGCGGGCGGGAGCATTCGTTTCAGCATCCAGACGCTGGCCAATGAGGGTTACACCGTCGAGGAGAGCGCCGATCTCAGCACCGGCGTCTGGCAGGTGTGCCAGCGCGTCGCCGGCAACGGCCAGACCGTGCAGATCACCGCGCCGCTCACCAACCGCCAGCAATTCTTCCGCGTCAGCCAGCCGTGACGGAAAAGCGGGCTTCGTTGTCACCTTTCCGTCCTTTTCGGGTACTTATGCGGTGATATGATCACAACCGAAACAATGTCCGCAGCAGACTACAACGATGCCCAATTGGTGACGGAAAGCCTGGCCGGGGACCGGGATGCGTTTGGGCGGATTGTGACTCACCACCAATCGCTGATCTGTTCCCTGGCTTACAGCGCCACCGGCAGCCTGACCCAGAGCGAAGACCTCGCGCAGGAAACATTCCTGACTGCCTGGAAGCATTTGCCGGAACTTGGAGACCGATCCAAATTGCGGGCCTGGTTGTGCGGCATCGCGCGCAATCTCATTGGCAAAACCCTCCGGCGGGACGGGCGCGAACCGGCCCACGCCGCCCAGCCGTTGGAAGAGGCCCCGGAATCTCCGTCGCCCGAACCTCTTCCCTTTGACCGGGCCATCAGCAGGGAGGAAGAAGCCATTCTCTGGCGTTCATTGGAGCGCCTTCCGGAAACGTATCGCGAACCGCTGGTCTTGTTCTATCGCGAGCACCAGTCCGTCGAGCGCGTGGCTGACGAATTGGAGTTGACAGAAGATGCGGTCAAGCAACGGCTTTCGCGCGGGCGCAAGCTGCTGCAAGAGCAGGTGCTGGCGTTTGTGGAAGGGGCTTTGGAACAAACGACTCCGGGCAAAGCGTTCACCCTCGCCGTGCTGGCGGCCTTGCCGGTCATGACAACTTCGGCCAAGGCAGCGGCCCTTGGAGCAGCAGCGGCCAAGGGCGGCGCGGTGGCGAAGTCGGCGGGTTTGGCCGGACTGTGCAACACGATCCTGGGACCCGCGCTCATGTTCGTCAGCCTCTATTTCGGCTACAGGATGGACCGGGAGGGCGCCCGATCACAAGAGCGACGCCAATTCATCGTCAGGTACTATCGTATCCTCGTCACGTGCATCGTGGTTTTCTTGGTGGCTGTTTTGTCACTGACGCTGGGCGGGCTCTCGCTGTTCAAGAGCCGTCCGATGCTATATGCCGGGCTGCTGATCGGGCTTGGCGTGGCGTACCTCATTCTCGTCGCGGCGCTGACGGTTTGGATGCGGCAGAGTCTGCGGAGAATCGGCCAACAGGAGACAGCCGATGGCCGCCCGGCGCCGGTTTCCGTGCCCTTGTTTGAGTATCGCAGCCGGCAGAGCTTGCTGGGCTGGCCGCTGGTTCACATTCGCCTTCGCGGCGGACTGGAAGCCGGGACGGTCAAGGCCTGGTTTGCTGCGGGTGATTCGGCCATTGGCTTGATCTTCGCCTTTGGCGGGATGGCCGTTGCCCCCATCGGCTTCGGCGGTTTCGCCTTCGGTCTGCTGACGTTGGGCGGTTTTGCGGTTGGATTAGTGCCTCTTGGAGGGTTCAGCCTGGGTCCTTGGGCAATGGGGGGAGTGGCCGTCGGTTTGCAGGCTTTTGGCGGTTGCGCCGTGGCCTGGTTGGGCGCGCTGGGCGGGGTGGCCCTCGCCCATGACTTCGCCACCGGCGTTGTTGCCCTGGCGCCCCACGCCAACGATGCCGCCGCGCAGGCATTCTTCGCGAACAGTGTTTTTTTTCGATCGGTGCAGGCAGTCCTGCCCTACGCCTGCTGGCTAAACCTGATCTGGTTGTTGCCCTTGGTTCTGTGGTTGTGGAGCAAAAAGAAGCCCGCGCAGACCGGATGCAAGTGATTTTCCGCCATCATTTCGATTTTCCTGCATTTGCCAAAAGCGCGCGGGCGCTTATACTGCTTGAGACCGCTCATGTACAAGAAAATACTCGTCGCGTTGGAGAACAGCCGCGCGGATCAAGCCCTCATCCCGCACGTCATCGAGCTGGCCCGGCAGTTCAAGGCCGAGCTGCTGCTGGTCCACGTGGCTGACGGCTGGGCGGCCCGCAACTATGAACAGTTGCACCTGGCCGAATCGGAGGAGATGAAGGAAGACCGGGCCTACCTGGAAGGCCTGGCGGCGGAGTTGCGCAAGAGCGGGGCCCCCGTCTCGATTTATCTGGGGCTGGGCGACCCGTCCACCGAAATTCTCAAGACGACCGAACGCGAGCATTGCGATCTGATCGCCATGACCATGCACGGCCATCGTTTCCTGGCCGACGTGCTCCTGGGCAGCACCATCCGCCAGGTCCGGCACAAGACCCGCGTCCCGGTCTTTCTGGTGCGGGCCAAGGAGTAGTTGAGGGGCTATCGAGTGTTCATTCCTGCTCCAATTTGCGGCTGAACAGCCGAAGTGCGGGCGGCGGCGGAGCCGATATGACCGCCGCGGCAAACACGCCCAGCGCGCCGCACGCAAGCCAGTATGCCGCGGGGTGCAACGTGAGCAATTTCATTCCACTCCAAGGGCCGATAATCAGCGCCAGCGCCCACGTCAGCCCGGCCACACCCATGTAGCGGCCTCGCATCTGCGGCGGCGCCAGATCGGCGAGGTAGGCCGAGGCCGTCGGCACCATCGTTATTTCACCCAGCGTGAAAACGATCATGCAGGCCGCCAGCGCCGGAACCGAGCGCGCAAAAGCGTTGAGAGCAAAGCCGATCCCGCCAAGCAAATAGCCTGCGGCCATGACGCGGCGCATCGGAAATCTCCGGGTAATCGTGGTCAACGGCAGTTCAAAAAGCACGACCAACGCGCCGTTGAGCGAAACGATCGCGCCGTAGGCGGCGGCGGAAAAGCCCAGACGCGTCACGTGCAGGCTGAAGGTCGAGCACATTTGAAAAAACACCAGAGCGATGGCGAAATTCGCCAGGAGCAACTGGTGCAGCTTGCGGTCGTGCCGCAGAACGCGCAGCGCGTCATTCCAGCCGGCGTTGTCTTGCGCCCTGCGCGCGCTGCGGGGCATCGCCAGCAGCACCACCAGCCCGAACAATGCCGACGTGGCGGCGTCACCTGCGAAGAGCCAGGTGTATCCGTAGGCGGCCAGAAAACCGGCCATGGCCGGACCGAACGCGAATCCAGCGTTGAACGCCACCCGCAGAGCGGCAAAGGCCGTGATCCGCCGGCCGGGGGGCACGACGTCCGCGAGCAACGCCGTGCTGGCGGGACGATAAAACTCGTTCGTCAGCCCCGTCAACGCCGTCAACAGAATGATCAACGGAAAATGGCGCGCCTGCGAAAGCAACAGCATCAGCGCCGCGCCCGAAAACATCGAGAGCACGATGGTTTCGCGCCGGCCGAGGTTGTCGGCCAGATGGCCGCCCAGGAGCGTCGCTATCAAATTGCCCGCGCCATAAGCGGCAACGGCCAGGCCCGCTTCGCCCGCCGTGCAGCCCCGGCTGGTCAGATAGAGCGTCAGGAAGGGCACCACAAACGCGCCGAACTTGTTCACAAACGTGCCCAGGAACAAAATCCACGCCGGACGCGGCAGCGACCGCAGACTTGACACCAAGGTCTCTCGTTGCGGGGTGTCGTTCACCGGCGGGCCGGAGCGGGCAAGTTCATTGGCATTCATTTCAAGCTCAATCGCACATTAGTATTGGTGGGACGGAAGAGCGAGCATCCTTGCGGGCGCCCGCCGGTGGTTTTTATTGGTTCAGATGCGGACGTTGACGGCCCGCCAGTTGCGGGTGAGCACCGGCGCCATCGCTTTGAGCAGGGGAGCGCCGCATGGGCCGGCAGGCCCGCCCCTCAGACGCCATAAGTTGCTATTCTAGCGCGGGGCAAAAAAAGGGTTGCCGGCCTTTCCAAGGTCAAATCCGCAGAAACAGTTTTCGGCGGTACATCCAAAAGAGCAGCAGCCACATGACAAGCAGCGTCAAGGCTCCGTGAAACAGGGGCGCATAAGCCGGGCCAAAAAGGCCGAAGAAATGTTTTCCAAGGTGCGTGGCCAGAGTTTCCCGAATGAAATCTCCAAAGAGATGGTCCATGCAGTAAGCGGCGATGGAATTCATGCCGATGACCACCAGCGGCCATGCCCAACTCTTGCAATTCCAAAGGTCCATCAGCGCATAGAAGGCGGCCAGAATGAAAAAGCACCAGCCGCCGCTGAAAAGAACCCAGCTCGGCGTCCAGATGCGCTTGACAACGGGGCAGATTCCCAGCCAGCCCAGCGCCAGACCCGCCAAGAGCGTCACGACTCCAGCGATGAGCAACCACCTTACTTTTTCCCATGGCTGGCGGCCACTCCGAAGCGTTGCCCCGGCCAACAAACCCAAAATCATCGTTCCAAGCGTGGGAATGAAACTCAACGTGGCGTAACCGCCTTCGTTGAAGACAAATTTCGATGCGCGGGGAAACAGGTTCAGAAACCAGGCGTCGAAAGCCCAGGCCAGATTGCTGTTCTTGTTCCAGTGGGCCTCAAAGCCGGTCATCAAGTGTGGCCAGCCTTCGGCCACGCCGACCCGCGGGTAGTCAAAACTCGAAGGCGGCGCCGGGTAGAGCGCGAAGGCAGCCCAGTATCCGGCCAGAATCAAGCCCAGCGCGGCCCAACGCCAGCGCGCCGGGCGCAAGCCCAAAAGAAACAGGAAAAAATAACCCAGCCCGATCTGGGTCAGCGTATCCTCGAAAGTCCAATAAGTTTGGGACTGGCCGATGGACCGCAGAAAAACACCCAGCAGAGTCAACAGCAGCGAACGCCACAGGGCGTGCCACGTCATCCGCGCGTGGGTTTGCCCGCGCGCCATGCGGCTGGCCAGTGAAAAGGGCAGCGCCACTCCGACCAGGAATGAAAATGAGGGCTGGATCAAATCGTGCAGCGTGCAGCCGATCCATTCGGTGTGAGTTTGCTGGCCGGCCAGAAAGCGCCAGAACCCGCTGCCGGGACAGGCCTGCGCCACTTTCCAAAACTGCAGCACCTCGGCCATCATCAACAACATGACCAGGCCGCGGTAGGCGTCCAATGAGGTCAATCGTTGGGAAACCGGGGCATTTTCCGGGCCTTGGATGGGGGCATTCATGCGCGCTTTGCCGCAAAAAAATCAATCGTCGCCCGCAGGCCGTCCTCAAAGTTGCCCTGCGGAGCGAATCCGGCAGCGCGCAATTTTTCGATGGACGCCATGGAATGTTTCACGTCGCCCAACCGCCCGGCGGCGTGCCGGATTTGCGAACGGGAGCCGGTCAGACGGCAAATCCTCCGCGCCAGTTCGTTGATGGTGATTCGTTGGCCGTAGGCCACGTTGAAAACGCCGCCCGCCTTGGATTGTGTCGCAAAGAAAATGTTCGCCGCGGCCACGTCCTTTACGAAGATGAAATCCCGCGTCTGTTTTCCGTCGCCGTAAATGGTGATCGGCGCGTTGTTGATCGCGCGGTCAATAAAGATCGGCACCGCGGCGGCATATTGGCTCCCGGGGTCCTGACGGGGGCCGAACACGTTGAAGTAGCGCAGGCAGACGGTCTGGAGGCGGCCTTGATCGGCAAACATCCTGCAGTAAAATTCCCCGTCGAGCTTCGTGATGGCGTAGGGACTTTTGGGTTCCGGCGGCATCGTCTCCAGTTTTGGCGTGGCCGGATTGTCGCCGTAAATGGCCGCCGAGCTGCTCAAGACGAGTTTCTTCACTTTTGCCTTCGCCGCCTCTTCCAGGACAATCAGCGTGCCGACGGTGTTGGTTTCCATGCATTCAACGGGCTTTTGGACCGACTCCGGCACGCTGATCATGGCTGCCAGATGAAAAACATAATCCACCCCGCGCACCGCGCGGCGCACCCGTTGGCGGTCCAGGATCGAGCCTTCGATGAACTGCTGCTCCAAACCGGCCAGATTGCGCTTGAAGCCCGACGACAAATCGTCCAACACCCGCACCTGCGCGCGGCCTTGAAAATGTTCGACGATATGGCTGCCAATGAAACCAGCGCCGCCGGTGACGAGTACTTTCATCTGCGTGTTCATTGGAAGTTTTTAGTGGGCCTGAAGCGCGCGGCGGGCCGGCGCCGAAGTGCCGCCGGCGAAAACGGGTTCCGCCTCGCGGACGATGACTTCAAAGGGGCGGAGATTGAATGTGAAGGGCTGGCGGGCGGCCAGTTCCAGCGGATTGGAATCCCCGCCGTCTTTCCAAGGGCTTTTGAGTTGGAAAACCACGGGTGAACCGGGCGGGAGATCGAACCATTTTCCCAAGTCTGCGGCCAGGGTGGCCGATTGGTCGCCTGGATTGCGCAAGACCAGAATGCCCTTGCGCGGCGCCCATGAAGCCCAGCCATAGACATCGCCGGCAGCCGGATCGCCGCCAATCCAATGCGTGTCCACGAGCACATCGGCGTTGCGGCGCGACCATCTGGCGGCCTCGGCCAGATCGTCCCAATTGCGCCGGTTCAACAAGCCGGGTGTGATGTATAATTCCTGCAACTGTGTGCCGCTGCCGAAAAACTCGCGGACTTGATCGGCAAAATCCTCATCGCTCATCGCGGCAAGATCCAGCGCGTTGGTGGCGTAAATGATGCCGCCCAACATCAGGGCATTGAGCGGATACAGTGGCGCCGGTTTGACCACGTTTTGATAGGTTTGCGCGTCGCGATAAGTCATCCATTGCTGGCACCAGGATCCCTTGCCTTGAAAGTTATGATCGTCCCCGCCCCGCCAGGTTGAATCCACGTGAAGCAGCCAGAAGGGCGAAGGCCAGGTGCCAGTGGTCTGGTTTATATAAAGGTTGGGATTCCTGGCGCGCAACTCCTGCACCAGCCGCAGCATCGCATCGCCATCGCGCGTCAACCCGTCCTCGTTTGCCCTGGCCCCGGCGGCCAGACCGTCGAACTTGAACTGGTTCACGCCGTACTTGTCCACCATTTGCAGGCAAATGTCACGAAAGAGCTGATAGTATTTCGGGCCGGCCAGCGAAAAACCGCTGGCGTTGGTTTCATAACCGAATTGGCTCGCATACTTCAATCGCTGCTGCCTCGCTTCGCCATAACCGCCGAAGGGAGACAACCAGACGCCGATGCCGGATTGGCAGCCGGCGGCGGCCGCCCGCAACGAAGTGAAGCCGTTTGGGAAACCGGCATGAAACTTCCAGAGCGACTTGTTGTCATCCCAGCCGTCGTCAAAAAGGAAGGAATTCATCTGCACATCGCGCTCGCGCACCAGGTGGCGGCCAAACTGTTCAATCACGTTCAGACTCTGCGCTTGGTTGAACTTCTGCTTGTCCCAGGCAATGTCATACCAGGAATTGTAATGGAGAAAGGGCCGGTAGGGATGGGCGCGTTCACGCTCGATGTAAGTCAGAAAACCGCTCCGAATCCGGCCCGATGGCGCCGCTCCCAGCACGAAACTTTGAACCAGCGTCTCACCGTCCTTGAGCGCCGCGTTGCGCGCCAGGCTGCATCGCACGCCCTCGTCCCCTTCAACGATGTTCCGCGCCATGGGATGCTCGTAGCCGCAAAAGAAAGCGCCCGCCACCACGGGCGACCCGCTCACAACCCCCGCAGTTTTGGCCCCCGGCGCCCGCTGCTCAAAGAGGACAATCTCCTTGATCCGCGCCTCTCCTCCGTCCGCCCGCAGGGCCAGCTCCTGCCGCATGTAGCTTGATCCTTCGCGTAGGCTCGCCATCCAGCTCGCAGTCAGATGGTCCCGAACGTCGGAAAAATTCATCGTCATCTGCCGGCCCGCCAAATGACGCGCCGCGACGGGCGACTCCGGCTCCGGCGCCAACTCCTCCGTGCGGGGCGTTCCGGCCAGTTTGAACTCGGAGGCTTTCAGGATTCTTCCGTCCTCCAACAGCAATTGAAAACACTCGCTGCTGATGTCGAGCCGGCTTCCGCCCGTCTTGTCAATCAGAGTGGACGCCAATTTGCCCGAAGAAAGGTCCCATTGCCAGGAGATGAAACTGTTTTCCAACCGGCCTTTGCTTTCATCCGCGCCGACGGACGACAATTGCGCCGCGCACACAATTGCTAAGATGATCTTTTTCATTCACTCTGCCAATCGAAAATACTGTTCAGCCGCGCCGGGCTGGATTGTGTAAGGACTGGCCGCATTCGGCACATTGGCCCAAGAGCCGGGAAAGAGTGAATTTGAAACTTGCAAGGCGCCTGGCCCCGCCCACGTAATCGTTGTCTGGGTTCCCGACTTGGTGATGCCCAAGGGGCCGAGTTGCGGGGCGGCCAGGCTGTAAGGAATGCCCGTCTCGACGGCCAACTCCGGCCCGCGATCATCCTGTAACAACAGCCGCATGGCATTCGTTCCAAACACGCGGGTCCCGTCCGGATACAAGGCGCCAAGGGAAACGCGGAATTCAAATTCGGTCCCGGCTCCGGCGGGAGCAATGCTCCAGCCCAGATCGCTGACACTTCCGGCATTGAAACTTCCGTTGCGCTGGTCGTAGCCATTACCACTTTCAATCATCATTTCCGAGCCGAAGAGCGCCCCGGTGACCTGATAGCCCGTTTGGCTGTTTGAATCGGTGTCAATGAACAGATGCGTGTAATAATCGGAGAACGGAGCGTAGGGCGAATACAGCAGGAAATGACAATAGAGATAATTTGTGTCATTGGCGAATTGCACCGCGGCGAAATTCACGGGGTTGGTGTCCATGTTGCCCTGGTAAGCCCACGGCACACCCGCCCAATCGGAAAAGGTCCCGTCAATGCTGATGCGCCTGTAGTTGCCGAATGGCCCGTTGGCTCCGGGCATGCCGGCTATGGCCACAATGTTGGTATCCTCATGCGAAGGAGTCGCGCTGTCTTCGGCGCGGACTGCAAAGAAATATGTCAGGCCGTTTGTCAAACCGGCAACGGTGTAAGCATAGGGATAGATACCCGGCCCGGTCGCGACCATATAGTTTGTGGGAAGGTTTGGGGCGACATGGGTGATCTTCGAGGCGGTCTGAAAATTCATGGCCTTGCCGGAAGAATAGTACACGTTGTATCTTACCGGCTCGGTCTGGTCACGAGCCACATCCCAATACACCGATGCGTTTTGATTGCCAACCGTCACTTCCTGCACGCCGACACGCGGAATCGGCGGCGTCGGGCCTTGCGCGGCGGTGCTGTCCCATACCGGCGGCTGCGTGTCCGCATTCGTGGCCACCCAGGCCGCCGAATTGGTGTTCAACGGCTCGTCCAGGTAGGGATTGGTTCGATACAGAGGCCAGCCTTGAATGCCCATGCATTCAACGTAATCCTGATTGACGATCGCCGCGGGTTGCGGCGGCGTGTGATCGTAATCAATCGCCAGAACGGTAAAACCATCCGGCCGCCCGGCCTCCGCATTGATCTTGGGCGCGAACTCGTACTTGTTATCCGGAAAGGAAAGCGAGACCAGATTGGTGCTCGAGTCGCTGTAGTAGCTTTCAAACATGACCATGTCCACGTACGGCCGGAGGGTGTAAGGATAGGTCTTGAGATTGGGATCATAATAGAACAGGCCGCGATTGGCCATGATGAGCTTGCCGGCATAATTGGTGCGGATGCGTTGCACCAGGGCCTGCATGCCCGGAGAGGTCCACTCGTAGGTCGTCCCCCAGGTATCCGGCGCGGCGGTGTCAATCGTATCGAGAAACAGGCCGTCGCAATTGTACGCGTTGCCGACGTTTGTGGTCAGTATCTCGTCCAGACCCGCCTGGCCGCTGCCGGCTTTGGTCATGTTTTTGATGACGTTCCACCACGCCGGCGCGCCGGCGTTGACATAGTAACTTCCCCAAGCCGCGTCTTCGTCGGGCCTGCCGGTTTGGTTGGATTTCGCATTCAGGTAGTAGGAGGCGTAGCCCGTGCCGCCGGCCGACGGCAGGCCAAGGGCATTTGTGATGCTGGAAAGCGGGTCGCTGTCCGATGCGCGAGGATCCACCCGCGGACCCAGTCCGTCATCCACCAAGGGCACGCCAGGCCGGTCGTCCTCCCCAATGGAAAGATACGCCAAAACCAGCACGTCGTCGGCCGTTCCGGCGATGTTGTCCTTTCCACGCTTGATGGCGGCGATTTGATTGGATGTGATATTGCTGGCGGGGTGAAGAATCACCAGATGGTAGTTTGTCCGCGCGTAATCCACCTGGCTGGAGGTCCAGTTGCCGTAATAAATCAAGTACGGCGTGGTGGTGTTCAATCCCGCCATAGGCCCGTTCTGGCCGGCCAGGGCGGCGTTCGCCAGCAATAAAACCAGGCAAAGCGCGCGACTCAAGCACGATGGGAAAACAGCCCTTATTGGCAAGAGTTGCAAGCCTGACATAATCCGCCCTCATTGCTTTTGCCGGCATTGCGCATGGTTGAACTCCGCCAGAGGCCCCATGCTCAGTAGGCCCAACCGACGCTCCAGGTGAGATTCCAAAGATTGTTCAACTTCTCGGGTTGAACATGCCCATCGGAAAAGCCAACCATGATTCCTCCGACCAAATTCTTGATAACGGGCGAGAAGGTGCGCGGAGCCAGGCCGGCACTCTGGTAAAGATGCCGGGCAATGCACAGCCGTTGCATGCCACCGCCCTCATCGCCGCCATTGTACAAGTTGTGGGCCGGCGCGTCATTCGTCTCCGGCCAGCCATCCACCCAAACCGAATCGGAGAAATAGGGCGTCAATGCCGGCGTTCTGATGGCCGATTCCTTGTAAAAGCAACGGGGATCGTTGGCGACACCGGTTAAGTCGGCCGGCACAGCCGAGTAACACCAGCCGTTGATGCCGTAGCTTCCCTCATACTCCGGCGTTCCATAGATCCAGTGCCATGGGTAGTTCGCGGCTCCGAATCCGGGCTCTGGGGAATCGGCCGGACTAACCCATGGAGTTTGTTCAACGGCCGCGGGGCAAAACCGGGAGGCGTTTATGGCCGAATAGTTTGTCGTCAGCCGGCCAATCCACAACGTATAATCATCATAGCTGATCAAGCTGCCGTTGGAGTCGCTTGCATAGAGCGTGAAGGAGAGGCTGAGTTGCTTGCAGTTATTGATGCAACTCATATCCTGGGCGCTGACCTTGGCGCGGCTCAACGCCGGCAGCAGCAGCGCCGCCAGGATGGCGATGATGGCGATGACGACCAGCAACTCGATGAGGGTGAAGGCCCTCCGAATTCTCTGCAATTGAGCGAATTTCACAAATAATGTCCTCTTAAAGATGTTGCATCCGGATCATTGCGTCAAGCGGAAGAATTGTCCCGCGCCTGTCACGGGGATGACATAGGGACTCGTTGCCGCGGGCAGATTGGTCCATGAGCCGTTCAGGGCGCTTGCGGACTGCAACGTTCCCGGCGGGCTCCAAACAATGGCCGCCTGGCCGCCGGAAAGCGGACTGATGGAAAGACCGCTCAAGGGCAAAGAGGGCACGGTCGGGAACGTGACGTTGGTGTATGAAATCACGCCGCTGAGGGGCGCCTGGTTTTCCACCACAAAGCCCGGCGTCATTCCCTGGAATAGGAAGTTGAAGATGTTGGTCGTAAAGACAGGGGTGCCATCCTCCCCGAAGGTGGCGGACCTGGACAACTGGAATTCAAAGTTGGTTCCCGGCGAGGCGGGCAGGCAAAGCCAGTTTAACCCGTTGATGCCAAAACCATCAACCCAGTTCCCATCTTTCTCTTGATAGCTGTAGCCGCTTTGAATCAACATCTCCGACCCAATTTCGCCGCCAACGGCTTGATAGCCTGTGGTCGGATTGTTATCCGTGTCAAAAAACATGTTGACGTAATAGGGAAACTGGCCGTCAAGCGGATCAATGTCCGTCCAGAGGGTGACGCGGAAATAGTAATAATTGGCGTCATTATACACGTAGATGTCTTCGAAGTCGGCTGCATCCGTGTTTCCGCTGGGAGCGGCGGTGCTGTACGAGGGCGCAAGACCCGCCCAGTCGTCGAACGAACCGTCAATGGTGATGTCGCGGGCGAATTGGCCGGTGACATGGGCGGCATTGCCGAACAGGTCTTTGACGCCGTTGACCGTCAGCGAATAAACCGTCCCGAAATTCATTGTGACGCTGGTGGTCAGGGTGACCTGGGCCGCGTTGAGCGGGTTTTGAACGGCCGTCAGCACGTTGACTCCGCCGCTGAGGGTGTAATTGGCCGCATGGCCCGCCGTGGCCGAATCCACCGGCTCGGAAAAGGTCACGACAATCTGCGTGCCCCCGGCCACGATGTTGACGATGTTCGGGGGAACGGTGTCCGCCAAAACGGTCAAATTGGCCACGCTGCTGTTGGTGGTGGAGGCAGGATTGCTGACCGTGACGGAATAGCCGCCGGCGTTGGTTGGCAGACAGTAGGGAATCGTGTAGGAAGCATTGGTAGCGCCGGGAATGAGACTCGTGCCAAAAAACCACTGATATGAAATGGGCGGAGTTGCTGAGACAGCCACAGTGAAGGTAGCCGGCGTGCCTTCAACGGCAATTTGATTGGCAGGCTCTGTGACAATGATCACCGGAGTGTTGCTCACGGTCAGGACCGCGGCGCGAGTGGTCACACTGGAAATCGGATTGCTGACCAACAGGGAATAACTTCCGGCATTGCTGCCCAGCACCAATGGAATGGTGTAGGCGGCGCTGTTGGCCCCGGCAATCGTGTTGGTGACGTTGAAAAACCACTGATATGTCAGCGGCCCGCTGCCAATGACATCCGAGGTGAAAGTCACAGGTTGGCCCGCCAGCACGGTTTGATCCGCGGGCAGGTTGGTGCTCGCCACCAGGACCGGATAGTGGATCGCCGCGGTGAGCGCGAGGCCGAACACCATGTCGGCGCTGCTGCCGGCAGCCTGATGCGTCTCAACCTCAAGTATATTGTCGCCGGTCACAAAAAATCCGCCATCAATGCCGAAAACGTCGGCGTGCCCAACCGGGGAATTGGTGGCCGCCGCGGCGGTGGCATAAGAAACCGTGCCGGCGGGCATGCGAATCCGCCGGACTTCGACGCCGTTGACGTAATAGACCGCCCCGTCGCTGAGATAGTTGGTGACAACAAAGGCGACGTTGGCGGTATCATTGGTCCATTCAACATGAGTGCGGAAGTAATAAGTGTTGGGACCGCTGGACAACGGGGTATTGATCGGCGGATAGGATGCCGGGGAAGTCGTGTAACCAAACAAACCTGGGCCTGAAGTCCAGCCCGTGCCGGTATCATCGTAATCCTGCCCGAGCCAATTGGTGCCGAGGTCGGTTCCCGACGCGTTGACCTCCCAGGAGGAATTGGTGAGCGTCACCAAGGGAAGATTGGTGGTCAGGGGCGTCGGAGCGGACGCGAAGGCATAGACCAAACCGCCGGAGGGCGGCACAAACTCCTCATTTTGGTAGGAGCTGTTGTCGCCTTCGAGCAGGATGGCGATGCTGCTGTTGGTAGAAAATACCGGCAGACCGTTCGTCTCATACGCGGCGCCCAACGAAATGGACACTTCAAAATCCGTGTTGTCGGCCGAACCGGCAATGGCCCAGCCCAGGTTGGTGACGGTTCCCACGTTGAATCCGTTATTGGTTTCCTGATAGCCCCCGCCCCACTGGATAAGCATCTCCGAGCCGATGCCCCCGACGCTGAAGCCCGTCGCGGGGTTGTCATCGGCATCAATGAAGATATTATCGTAGGAGTTTTCAAACGCGTTGGCGCGGGGCGTATAAAGAGTGAACCGGATATAGAGATTGTTCTGATCGTTGGCGATATAGACGTTTTCGTACTGAATGGCGCTGTTCGTCCCCTCCGTCGCGGTGTAAGCCACCGGGACGCCCGTCCAATCGCCGAACGAGCCGTCAATAGTGATGTGTTTGAACGTGCTGGGCACAGCGACCTGGGCCCAGGCGCCGGCGCCGCAGGCGCAGGCGAACCCGACGGCCAACAAAAACTTCTGCATATTCTTGTTTTTCATGCGAACTGGATTTCTTTCTTTTCTGAGTGTATGTGACTGACGTTTCTTTCGCCAGCGTGAAGATTAGCTCCATCGCCGGATTTTGTCTTGCCGTGCAAATGAACGACACCTGCGCAGTCAAGCGGTCGGTTGAAAGAATTTGGCCACGGCCTGGGAGCGGGAGTGGACGTGCAATTTTTCATAAATGCGCCGGATGTAGGTGCGAACGGTGACAAAGCTGATGCCCAAATGGTCGGCAATTTCCTTGATCAGATGCCCTTTGGACAACAGCGTCAGCACTTCCATTTCCCGGGCCGAGAGTTCGTCGCCTGTCGCCGTCTGGCGGCTGGATTGAAAGAAATGCACGACTTTGCGCGCGATCTGGCTGCTCATGGGCGAGCCGCCCTGGTGGGCGTCACGGATCGCCTCCAAAAGTTTCTCGGAGGATTTTTGTTTGAGCAGGTAACCGATGGCGCCGGCCCGCAAGGCGTCGAAAATCTGTTCCGGATCCTCATAAACGGTGAGCATGATCACCCGCAAGGAAGGGTCCAGAGCGTGGAGTTTTTGGACGCATTCAACCCCGTTCATCGTGGGCAGATTGATGTCCATGAGCAGAATATCCGGCCGGGCTTGCGGTATCGCCCGCAGGGCGGCTTCCGCGCTTGGATAACTGGCCAGGACGCGAAAATCGCGCGATTTTTCCAGCAGCCGCACCAGTCCGGCGCGGACGCCGTCGTCATCCTCGACAATGGAAACAACAATGGGCACAAATTCAAAATGTCCGCTTCATCTTGCATGAGAAGGGCGGGATGCGCCAATGACAAAAGCGGAAAAACCCGTCGTGCAAATGAATGACAGCGCGCTTTGATTTGGCGCCTGCGCAGGGCTCATGGCGAAAGGCTCTGAACGGTTGACAAGCGCCTTTTTTGCAAAGGCGTTGACGGGTCAAGCGCGACCATCAGTTTGACGCGAGTGCCGCTGCCGGGCAGACTTTCCAACTCGATGCGCCCGGCGATGCTTTCGATTCTCTTGCGCATATTGGAGAGGCCGTCCCTTTGAGAGCCTGCCGAGACGTTTTCTTGGCCGGCGGCGAGCGAATCGTGCAGGAAGCCCTTCCCGTTGTCCCGGATGGTCAGGATCAACAGGCCGGGTTGGAGGGCAATGCAAATCCAGGCTTCGGAAGCGGCGGAATGTTTGACAATATTATTGAGGGCTTCCTTGGCAGCCAGAAAGAGATTGTGCCGCACGTCAGCGGTGAGAATGATCTTGGGCAGCTCTTCGGGCAATTCCAGGCGGCAGGCGATCTTGGCCGTTTGCAAATACTCCTCGGCAAAGCTGCACGTGTAAGTGACGAATCTTTCCAGAGTGTCATTCTTTGGGGTCACGGCCCAAACCACTTCATCCATCATCTGCATGAGGTTGCGCGCCTTGGAGGTGATCTTTTGCATGTCGGCCTGGACCTGTGCCGGGGAAGCCGCCGGTTCCTGGGCGAATTCGCTCAGGAGGGTGATCTCGGTCAGATTGGCTCCCAGTTGGTCATGGATGTCCTTGGCGATGCGGGAACGCTCGTTCTCAACGGCGCGCTCGCGCTCGGCCTGTTCCAGGCGGCGCCGCAACCGCCGCCTTTCGGAGTAGCGGACAATGGAGACGACCGCTACAAGCCCTGCAAGGACATTCAAGGTCAGAAACCATTTCGTTTCCCAAAAATAAGGCAATACAATGACGGCAGCCGCGGCTCCCGTCTCGTTCCACACCCCGTCGCCGTTGCAGGCGATGACGCGGAAATGATAACTGCCCGGCTGGACATGGCTATAGGTGGCCGTGCGTTTGGCGCCGGCGTCCTCCCAGCCTTGCTCCAGCCCTTCGAGCCGGTATTTGAAACGGACTCCATTGGGCGCGGCGAAACTCAAGGCGGTATATTGGAATTCGATGCGTTTGTTGCCCGGCGCAATGCTCGTCTTTGCCGGCAACTCAACGGTGGATCTGCCCGTCGGACCCGCTTCTGCATTGGGGATTCCATCGGCAATGACATCCTCGATCACGACCGTTGGCGGCAGGGAGTTCCGGCTGACCTTTTCGGGATTGACGACCACAAGACCCTTGGTGGTCGGAAACCAAAGCCGTCCATCAGGCGATCTGTAGCCCGAAGGCTCAAAGCCGCCCTCGCATTCGACACTGGGAAGGCCGTCTTCCAGGTTGTATCCGATACAATGCACCTGGCGGTCTGCCTGGCCGGCCGACGGGCTGAGTTCCTGTTTGTTGATGCGGAAAATCCCGGCATAGGATCCGAGCCAAAGCCAGCCGTGAGCATCCTCCAGGATTTGGCAGATCACGTTGTTGAGCAAACCGTTCCGGGTTGTCCAAGTGATGAAATGTCCCTCCTGCCAGCGGCTTAATCCGCCGCGGCAGGCGCCCACCCAAAGGACTCCCTGCTTATCCACATACAAACACCAGATGGAATCGCTGCCCAGACCGTCTTTGCGGCCAAAATGGACAAACTTCCCGTCCTTGATTTGGTAAAGCCCGTCGCTGGTACCCACCCACAGATTGCCATCGTGGTCCTCCATGATCGTTCGCACATCCAGGTTGGCCGACGTTCCGGGAATTTTGACAACCGTTCGCGCCGCGTCTCGCAGCCGAGTGATCCCGGCAAAAGCCTGCTGGCCCAGCCACAGATTCCCTTGCGAATCCTCATAAAGGGCCAGCACCTGCCAGCCGATGGTCTGCCCGTCGGAAAGGCCGCTGAACTTCCCGCCCTGCAGCTCATATAATCCGTCCCAAGTGCCGGCCCAGACAACACCGTGGCGATCTTGAATCACGGACCAGACGTGGCCGTTGGCCAGCCCCTCGTTGAAACCGTAATGCCGGACTTTGTCCTCCTTCCAATGGTCAAGCCCGTTTCCATCGGTGCTGATCCACAGACCCCCGTCTTGCGCGTTGGCCACGGCCATGACTTGATCGCTGGCCAAGCCCTGCTGGGTCCCATAAGTCTGGAAGATCGGTTGCTTTAAGCGGCACAAGCCGCCTCCCTCGGTTCCGGCCCAGACATTGCCTTCCCGATCTTCCATGACGCAACGCACAAAATCGGTCGGCAGCCCGTTTTGAGAGGTCAGGTGAAGCACCTCCCCGTTGGTGTCATATCGAAACAACCCGTTGCCCAGTGTCGCCACCCAAAGACGGTTTTCTCCGTCCTCGTACAGGTCGTAAATGGGCCGATTGGTCCAGGCATAGGCTCCCAGATCAACGGCCCAATTTCCCGCCTCGAATTTTCGCAGCCGCCCGTTGGCCGCCACCCAAACCCCGCCCCCGCGGCTGGGTGAGAGAAAGTCCACTTGAAAATTCCCCTCGTTGGTCCGGCCCCAGACCGGCTCAAAGCGGCCCTCTTGCCGCACTGCCAGTTCGCTGTCGGTCCCCACCCAGATTTGCCCCGCCACGTCGCACGTCAGCGCGCGAGCCGCATGGCTGGACAAATTCCAAGTGTCGGAAGGCACCGTGAATTGTTCGTTCAGGAACCTGACCAGTTGCCATTCGCAGGAGACCTGCCAGAGCGCGCCCTGGCGATCGTCGCACAGGACGCGCGCGTAATCATGGGTCGTCCCCCGGCTGGGCACTTCATGCGGGCTGAATTGGCCGTTGCGAAGACCCACCAGGCCGCCGTGCTCGGTGCCCACCCAAAGTGTCCCGTCCCTGCCGCTGAACAGTTGCACAATCCGGCTGTTCTTGATGGCAGGCGTGTTGTTCTCATCAAAGACCCGAAACTTCACGCCGTCGAAACGGACCAGCCCGTTCTGTGTTCCCAGCCACAAGTATCCGTCCGAGGACTGCGCGATGCATGTCACCGTGCTTTGGGGCAATCCGTCTTCAACCCGCCAAATGGTGGTTTGGTATTCGGAAAGCTGTGAGAAATCGCGGCCGGACGAAGCGTTCAACGCGAGAAAAAAAAGCAAGCCCATCTGAAGTCGAACGAGGAATAAACCCGGCAACTTGGGAACGAGACCAGATTCAGGTAAAATCGGCATAAACGCTCTCGCTGGTTGTCCAGTCCGGCGGCTTATGCTGCCGGCAATCGCCCGGCTTTCAAGCATTTTTTATTGAAACGTGCCCCCGGCTCGTCCAGTATCGCCCCGGCGATGCCGTGTTTTTATTTCATATCTCAAGCCAACTACCAAAATTGATCTATGCCTGACGAACTTTCCACTTTCCTCGCCGCACTCAAGAAGCGTTATCCATCCGAGACCGAATTTCATCAGGCCGTCACCGAGGTTGCCAAGTCGGTCTGGCCGTTCGTCCAGAAAAACCCCAAGTACCAGAAGGCCAAAATCCTGGAGCGCATGGCCGAGCCGGAACGGGTCATCATGTTCCGCGTGACCTGGACCGACCGCCACGGAGAGGTGCAAGTCAACCGCGGCTATCGCGTCCAGATGAACAGCGCCATCGGCCCTTACAAAGGCGGCCTGCGCTTCCATCCCTCCGTCACGCTGGGCACCCTCAAGTTCCTGGCCTTCGAGCAGGTGTTCAAGAACGCCTTGACCACCCTGCCCATGGGCGGCGGCAAGGGCGGCTCGGATTTTGATCCCAAAGGCAAGAGCGACGAGGAAGTCATGCGGTTTTGCCAGGCCTTCATGAACGAACTCTACCGCCATATCGGAGCGGACACCGACGTGCCGGCGGGCGACATCGGCGTGGGCGGGCGGGAAATCGGCTTTCTCTTCGGCCAATACAAGAAGCTGCGCAACGAATTCACCGGCGTGCTCACCGGCAAAGGCATCAACTGGAGCGGCAGCCGCATCCGCGAGGAAGCCACCGGCTACGGCCTAGTCTATTTCGTTGATGAGATGCTGCGCACGCGGGGCAATTCCATGAGCGGCAAAGTGGTGACCATCTCCGGTTCGGGCAATGTCGCCCAGTTCGCCGCCGAGAAGGCCATGATGATGGGCGCCAAGGTCGTGACCTTTTCGGATTCAAACGGGTTCGTGCATGACCCGCAGGGCGTGGATGCCGAGCGGCTGGCGTTTGTCAAGGAACTCAAAAACGTCAAGCGCGGCCGCATCCAGGAGTACGCCAAGCAGTTCAAGTGCGACTATTTCGAGGGCAAACGACCCTGGGCCGTGCCGTGCCAGATTGCGCTGCCTTGCGCCACCCAGAACGAAATCAACGGCAGCGATGCCCAGACCCTGGTCGCCAACGGCTGCATCTGCCTGAGTGAAGGCGCCAATATGCCCTCCACCCCGGAAGCGGTGGAAGTCTTTCTTGGCCGGAAGATTCTTTTCGGCCCCGGAAAGGCGGCCAACGCCGGCGGCGTCTCCGTCAGCGGGCTGGAAATGACGCAAAACAGCATCCGTTTGCAGTGGACCAACGACGAGGTGGACAAGCGTTTGAGCGACATTATGAAGGCCATCCACAATCAGTGCGTGCGCTTTGGCGAGAGGGATGGCTCCATCAACTACGTGGATGGCGCCAACACAGCCAGCTTCCGCAAAGTCGCCGAGGCCATGCTCGATCAGGGCTTGGTCTAAACCCGCTTTCTTCTATTCTGCCCTGGAGTGCATAAGATTGCCTTTGAAATCGGGCCGGTGACCGTGACCTGGTACGGTATCCTCCTGGTCTGCGGTTTTATCGCCGGAGTGTGGACGGCCAGCCGCCGTGGCCGTCGCCGGCAAATCCCGCCCGAAACGATCATGGACCTCGGCCCCTGGCTGCTGCTCGGGGCCATTGTCGGCGCACGGGTTTTCTTCGTAGTTTCCTACTGGGAGGAGGAGTTCGCCGGGCGTCCTTTTTACGAGGTGTTCATGATCCAGCATGGCGGGCTGGTCTATTACGGCGGCCTCATTGGCGCCTCGCTGGCGTGCATCATCTTTGCGCGGTCCAATAAACTGCCCTTGTGGAGGCTGGCCGATGTCCTGGCGCCGAGCATCGCGCTGGGGAGCTTTTTCGGACGCTGGGGCTGCCTGACTTACGGCTGTTGCTACGGCAAACCGACCAAACTCCCTTGGGGCATTCAGTATCCCAAGGACCACGAAAGTTATCCCGCGTTCGTTCACCCGACCCAGATTTACGATGCCCTGCTGAACCTGGCCTTGTACGGCCTTTTGGCCTGGCTCTACCGGAAACGCAAATCCGAGGGGTCCGTCTTTGCCGTCTATCTGATGTGCTACGCCCTGCTGCGCTCCTTCGTCGAATTGTTCCGCGGCGATTACACGACCCGGCACTACTGGAATGGAATGACCCCGGCGCAACTGGTCAGCGTCGGCATCTTCCTGGCCGGCGCATTGCTGTTGTTGACACTACCGCGCAAGACACCGCCAGCCGGCCGCGCCGCAAAATCCGCCCCGCCGGAAAAAGCCTGAAAGCACGATGGACACGTCACCGCCGCGCCCGATCTTTTTGGCCGGCCCAACCGCCGCCGGCAAATCCGCCCTGGCCCTTCAACTGGCCGAACGCCTCGGCGGCGAAATCATTTCCGTTGACTCGATGCAAGTTTATCGCGGGCTGGACATCGGCACGGCCAAGCCGTCCGATAACGACCGCCGGCGCGCCCGCCACCACTTGATTGACGTGGTGACGCTGGCGCAAGGCTTCGACGCCGCGCAATTCGCCCGTCTGGCCGGCGAGGCGGCGCGGGACATCCAGGCGCGCGGGCGCGTGCCCATTTTCTGCGGCGGCACGGGCCTTTATTTCAAGGCTTACCTGGAAGGCCTGGGCGATGCGCCGCCGGCCGACCCACAACTCCGCGCCGAATTGGAAGCCACTCCGCCGGAGCAGTTGCTGGCGGAATTGGAGCGGCGCGACCCGGCGGCCTTTCAGGCCATTGACCGCCGCAATCCGCGCCGGCTCATTCGCGCGCTGGAAGTCATCCGGCTGACGGGCAAACCCTTCTCCGTCCAACGCGCCCAATGGGCCGCGTCGGCAAAGCCGGTCCCCGGCATGATCGGCCTGACGCGGCCGACGGGCGAGTTGGTCCAACGCATCCATCAGCGGGTCGAGCAGATGTTCGCCCGCGGTCTGGTGGCCGAAACGGAATTCTTGTTGTCGCAAGGATTGGCGCAAAACCCGACGGCCCTCCAAGCGTTGGGCTACCGCCAGGTCGTCGGGCATCTGCGCGGCGAACGCACCCTGGCCGAGACGATTGATCTGGTCAAAATCCGCACCCGCCAATTTGCCAAACGCCAATTGACCTGGTTCCGGCGCCAGATGAATCTGGAGTGGATGACCCTCTCGGCGGCCTCCCCTGAACCGGATTGGGCCGCCTTGACAGAGAAGGGATGATTGGTTAATCCTTGCACGAATGACATTGCAAAAAGCCTCGACCATCATTTCAGTGCTGGCCGGCGCGCTGGCCTTGGCGGCGCAGGCGGCGGACTGGCCGCAGTTTCGCGGCCCAAACCATGACGGCACGTCGCCGGAGAAAATCCTCACCGCCTGGCCGGCGGAGGGCTTGCGCCCAATTTGGAAATGCCCGATGCGCGACGGCTTCAGCGCCATAACCGTCGGGGAGGGCAAGGCCTTCACGCTGGAAGCGCGTGAAATCAACGGCGCGGAGCAGGAGGTGTGCGTTGCCCGGGAGGCCAATACCGGCCGGGAATTGTGGGCCGCGCCCCTGGGCATCGCCCGCTATGACGGGGGCGGCAATTCGGGCACGGAGGACAACAACGGAGGGGACGGGCCGCGCTCCACTCCAACCTACGACCAGGGCAAGGTCTATACGTATTCTTCGCAGATCGTTTTGAAATGCCTGGACGCCGCGACAGGCCGGCAGGTTTGGGCCTGCGACCTCGCGCACGAACACGAGGGACGCAACATCCATTGGCAAAGCGCCGCTTCGCCCTTGCTTGAGGGCGGCCTGGTCTTCGTGGCGGGCGGCGGGCCGGGGCAGGCGCTGCTGGCATTCGACAAGAACAACGGCCATGTGGTTTGGAAGGGGCAGGACGACCTGATGACTCAGTCCACTCCCGTGGCGGCGACCATCCTGGGCGTGAGACAAGTCATTTTCTTCACCCAACGCGGCCTGGTCGCGGTCCTGCCGGCCACGGGGGACGTGTTGTGGCGCTATCCGTTCCGCTTTTCGGTTGCCACCGCCATCTCGCCGGTGGTCTGCGGCGACATCGTCTATTGCTCGGCCGGCTACGGCATCGGTTCGAGCGCCTGCCGCGTCCGCAAAACGGACACCGGCTTTGAGGCGCAACAACTCTGGTCCGATCCGGCCCGCGTGCTGGCCAATCATTGGAGCACGCCCGTCTTTAGCCAAGGCTATCTCTACGGCATCTCCGGCCAGGCCCAGTTCGGCAAGGCGCCGCTGGTCTGCGTCGAAGCGGCCACCGGCAAAGTCCTCTGGTCCCACGCCGGTTTCGGGCCGGGCGGATGCACATTGGTGGATGGATGCGTGCTGGTTTTGAGTGACGCGGGCGACTTGGTGCTTGTCAAGGCGACGCCCGACGGCTACCAGGAGGCCGCCCGCAGCCACATGCTGGCGGGCAAATGCTGGAACGCCGCTGGCGTGAGCAACGGGCGCATTTACGCCCGCAGCACGCGGGAAGGGGTCAGCGTGGACGTCTCTGCCCGGTAGAAAGAGGGGTCTGTTGGAATGCGAATGGCACAGGAATTGCGGCAATACCGCTGGGAATCAGACTTCGCATTTGCTTGAATTGGAAAAGTAAAAACACTTGATATGCGCGCGCGAATTGCCATTGGCATCGTTCTGGCCGCCTGTTTGGCGGGGCCGTGGGCGGCCCGTTGCGGCGCGCAGGCGACGCTGGCCTGGAACCCCTCGCCGGACCCGACGGTGGCCGGTTACAATCTGTGCTGGGGCACCAATAGCGGCAATTATATTTACACCAATGTTTACGCCAATTCGCAGACCACCGCCACTGTGACCAATCTTGCGGCCAATCAGGTCTATTTCTTCGCCGTCCAGGCTTTCGCCACCAACGGGCTGGTCAGTGAGTTCTCCAACGAGGAGCAGTTTACCAACAGCCCTCCTTCCACCCCGCCATTGCCGCCGGGCAGCACTAACGGATCACCTGGCTTGCCATCCAATACCAATTCACAAACCGCCGGCGGCGGCACTTCGTCATCCACCAACGTCACCCAATCGCTCTTTTGGGGCGTCCCGCCCTTCCTGAGCCTGGCGGTGACCAACGGCCAGGCCAATCTGAACATCGGCGCCACTGTCGGCGCCACGCTGATGATCCAAAGCACGACCAACCCGCTTTCGATGGATGAGTGGACCACAGTGACCAATGTCGCCATTTCCAACATTGCTTCCGTTGCCCAAACCAATTCCGGCCAGCCCCAGGACGTCCTGGACGTGGCTTTTGTGCCGGGGTCTGGAACGGTGCCGGTGGCGCCGCTCAATTCCGCCCCGGTCCAGTTCTTCCGGGCCATCATGCCCTACGATTACATCATCCTGGCGGACCAGGTGCTGCTGGCCACCAACGGCTACACGCCCCGGCTGATTGTCGTCAACATGCCTGGCATCGTGTGCGACGACGCCTGCTATGTGAACGAAGCCAGCAGTTTCATCCATTTCAGTTGGACCAATTACGCCTTGCAATTGGAGCCTTCCGGCTCGACGATCCGGCAGATTGCCACCACGCTGGCCAATTCGTTGAATTTGGACTGGACATCGGCCTCGGAGTTCACCTATTCTAACGGGTTGGGCCAAATACTGGCTACTGTCATTGAAACGGAATCGCCATCTTCTGATCCTGTCGCGGGCCAAAAACCCCCCCGCCCCACCCATCGTCATTGATTTCTAACCACTCTTCGGTTCGCGCGCCATGAAAGAGACCATCGAAAAGCGTGTCGTCGGCCTTTTTGTACTCATGCTGGTCATCCTGGCTTATGTCACCGCCTCCGCCGTGCATAACATCAAGCAATCCATCAAGAGCAACGATTGGGTCAACAAAACCCATGACGTCATCCTCCACGCCACCGACATCCTCTCCTACCTCCACGCCGGCGACGCCGCCTTGCGCACTTACCTCATCACCGGCGACGAGCGCGACAAGCAAGGCTACCGCGTGGCTTATTCCACCATGGTCGAGCGCCTCACCGAAGCCCTGGCCCTGACCCGCTCCGGCTCCGAAGAGCAGCCCTTGCAGCCAAGGCTCCTTGACCTCCAGAATCTCATCAGCAACCGCATTGACGTCGCCCGTTCCGTCGTCAAGGCCCGCGAACAGGAGGGTTTGGAGGGCGTCTCCAAGCTCTTCGGCGCCCACCCGGACCTGGAGTCCATCAGCAAAATCGAGCGAACGGTCAAGCATATCATTGACACTGAGAACAGCCTTCTGGTTGAGCGCGACAAGCAGCAGCGTTTGCAGGCCCAAGCGACCAAGATGACGGTGTACACCGGGCTGGGCGTCAATTTGGTGCTCCTGCTTCTGGTCTTATGGCTGATGCGCGACGATTTGGCGGCGCGGCGCCGGGCCGCCCGCGCCCTGGAGGAAGCCAATGCCCAACTGGAGGCCAAAGTGCAGGAACGCACCGCCGAACTGGTCAAAACCAACCAGTCCCTCAAGCAGGAGAACCTGGAGCGGCGCTGGTCCTACCAGGCGCTGGACCATCAACTGCGTTACAATCAGCTCATCATCAATTCCATCGGCGAGTTGGTTTTTGTCGTCAGCCGTGCCTTGAACATCAGCCGCGTCAACCCCGCCGTCATTCACCGAACCAATTGGGAACCCCAGGAACTGGTCGCCCAATCCATCGAACGGGTTCTGCAACTTCCACCCGACCCCGCTTCCACCCAAAACCCCCTGGCGGTCGCCATGAGGGAGGGCCGCGAATTGCAGGAGCGCCCGGCCCTCTTGCTCTGCCGCTCCGGCGCGGCCATTCCGGTCCGTTACAGCCTCGTTCCCCTGCACGACCAGGACAAGGTCGTCGGCGGTGTTCTCACCGTGCGCTTGCAGGAGGCCGCCGTCCAGAGAAGTCCATAATCCAAACCCGTTATCTCCATGAAAAAACACATCCTTTGCATTGACGACGAGGCCGACATCCGCGAGTTGTTGCAGGAGGCTTTGACCATCAGAGGCTACCGGGTTTCCACCGCCGCCGAACCCGAGCTGGCCCGGAAAATTGTCAAACAAGACCCGCCCGATCTCATCATCATGGATTTCCAAATCGAGGAAGGCGACGGTTTCGTGCTGATCGAAGACATCAAAAGACTGGGACCCAACATCCCGATCATTCTCCTGACAGGCGCGGTCTTTGACCGCACGGTCGTCCGCGACACCATCGAGAAAAAAGTAGCCCGCTACCTGGACAAGACCGCTTCCCTGAGCACCATCGTTTCGGAAATCGAACGTTTGCTGGGTGACGCTCCGGCCAAGCCCCAGGCGGGCTGAACCTGTGTCCCAACGCAGAATCCTCGTCATTCGCGGCGGCGCGTTGGGGGACTTCATCTTGACACTTCCCGTCCTGGCCGCCTTGCGCCGCCATTTCCCTTCTCACGCCCTTGACATCCTCGGCGGCCTTCGCCCCGCCGCGCTGGCACTCGCCGCCGGCCTGGCGGACGATGTTTCCGCGCTGGATTCACCGGCGTTGGCCGGATTCTTCGCCCCCGGCGGCTTCTGGCCGGAAACAACGACGGCGTTCTTTGCCCGTTTTGAACTGATCGTCTCCTACCTTTCCGACCCGGAAAGGATTTTTCAGTCGAATATTTCCCGTTGCACCCAGGCCCGCTTCATCGCCGGCCCGCACCGGCCGGACCCATCGCCAGGACTCCACGCCGTCCAGGCCTTGCTCCGCCCGTTGGAGACCCTTGGCATCCGCGGGGCCGACCCTCGTCCGCGGCTCATTTTGCCGGCCCCGCCCCAACGCCCCGTTGACCCGCCCTTGGCCGTGCATCCCGGCAGCGGCGGCGAACGCAAAAACTGGCCCGAAGCCAAATGGGCCGCGTTTCTCAAACGGCTCGCCGCCCAAACCGCATGGAATTTGTTATTGATTGGCGGCGAGGCAGAAGGCGGGAGATGCCGGCGCCTGGCCGCCCCGTTGCCGCCGGGCCGCGCGCGCCTGGCCGAAAATCTTCCGTTGGTCGAGCTGGCGCGCCTGATGCAATGCTGCGCCGCCTATATCGGCCACGATTCCGGCGTCACCCATTTGGCGGCCGCGCTGGACCTGCCCGGCTGGGTTCTTTGGGGGCCGTCCGACGAGGCGATCTGGCGTCCTGTGAGCGACAGGATGCGGCTTCTGCGTGCCGAACGCGGCTTGGGCCGGTTGCCGGTGCAAACCGTGCTGCGGGAAGTCCAACGACGGCCGCCCTCTTGTCCGTAGCGCTGTCCTTGACTCGAGGCAAAAAGAACTTCCCTGTCCATCCGGCAGGGTGTGAGGCAAGATTCTTCCAATGCCTTCAGGATTGAAGAACGGACCTTCGCCACGCACGGAAAGGCAACAGCCACTATTCGACCAAGAACACCGAAGAATAAAGATTACGAACCTGAGAGCCGGCCGGAGCGGTGCTTTACAGGAGTTTGATCTGCATCTGTTCCTTTTCCAACCCCTCCGCCAGCCCCTCGATGCGGGCGCGGCGACGCTCGATGATGTGCTTGTCCACTTGCGGGTCGTAGGGCACCGGATACTTGCCGTCGTAACACGCCATGCAGAACGACTCGGCCGGCTGCCCCGTCGCCCGCACCATTCCCGCCTCCGACAAATAGCCCAGGGAGTCGGCGCTGAGGTAGCGGCAGATTTCGTCCAGCGAATTGCTGGCCGCCATCAGCTTGGTGCGGTCGGGAAAATCAATCCCATAAACGCACGGGTTCATGTGCGGCGGACAACTGACCAGCACATGCACCTCGCGCGCCCCCGCCTCCTTCAAATTGTTCACCCGCGCCTTGCAGGTCGTGCCGCGCACAATGGAATCGTCCACGACGATGACCCGCTTGTCCTTGACCAACTCGGCGATCAAGTTCAGTTTCACCCGCACGTTGAAGTCGCGGATGAGCTGCGAGGGCTGCAGGAAGCTCCGGCCCACGTAGTGATTGCGCACAAAGGCCATCTCGTAGGGGATGCCCGATTGCAGCGAATAGCCCAGCGCCGCGCAATTGCCGCTGTCGGGCACCGGCACCACCAGGTCGGCGTCCAATGGATGTTCCCGCGCCATCTCGCGCCCCATTTCCACCCGCACTTTATAGACATTGCGGCCGGCGATGTTGCTGTCGGGCCGTGCGAAATAGACGTATTCGAACATGCAGAAGGCGCGCCGGGAATGGGCCGGAAAGGCCGGCAGCGCCCGCGGGCCGTTCTTGTCAATAATTATGATTTCTCCCGGCTCGACCTCCCGCTCCAGCTTGGCGGAGATCAAATCCAGGGCGCAGGTCTCGCTGGAGAGCACCCAGCCGTCGTCCAACCGGCCCAGGCACAAGGGGCGGAAGCCGAAGGGATCGCGCACGCCGATCAACTCCTGCTCGGTCAAAATGGCCAGCGAATAGGCCCCTTCCAGCCGGCGCACCGTCTGCAGGAGATTGTTCTCGTTGCCATCCGCCGACGGCTGGCAGAGCAGGTGCAGGATGATTTCGCTGTCCACCGTCGTGGTGAAGATGGCCCCTTTGTCCTCCAGTTCCTCCCGCAATTTGGCCGCGTTGGTCAGGTTGCCGTTGTGGGCGATGGCGATTTGCCCCCGTTTGCCGTCGCCCGTCAAGGGCTGCGCGTTGCGCAAGTGGGAAGAGCCGGTGGTCGAATAGCGCGTGTGCCCCACCGCCGAGTTCCCGGCCAGGCTGCGCAGGATGTCGGCAGTGAAAACCTGCGACACCAGCCCCATCCGTTTGTATTCGCGGAACTGCCCGTTCTCACAGGAGACAATGCCCGCGCTTTCCTGGCCGCGATGTTGCAAGGCGTAAAGACCGTAAGAAGTCAGTTCGGCGGCGTTGGGATGGCCAAAGACGCCAAAGACGCCGCAATAATGTTTCGGATAGAATTGCATCAGGCAACCGCTCTCGGCCCGCATATCAAACAAAGTCACGCGCCCCGGCGCAAGCTCATTCGCGCGAATGCACTTTTTTCCCCGCGTAATCTTTCCTGATCTTAATCTTAATCCTAATCCTAATCTTAATCTCCTTCATGCATGGATTAAGATTAAGATTAGGATTAGGATTAAGCACCCAAAACTGTCCCGGCACCCTCCGTCCGGTTGAGGGCCTCCAGCATCGCATCGAGGGTTTGCAGCGCGTTCCCCTCCAAACGATTGTTGACGTAGATGAAGGTCCTGCGCCGGGGATTCATCATGCCCTCGGCGATGAGCGCGGCGCCCGCGTGGCGCGCTTCGTTGTTGACTTCCCGCGTTTGGTCGTAGGGCTGGAAGGTCTTCACAGCCTCCTCGTAGCTCCGGCCCGGCTTGAGCAGGAAACGGGCGGCGACCAGCTCCGGGTTGGTCCGGCTGCCCGGCAACGCCATCTGCTCGCCCACCGTCGGCATCGCCGTCCACGAGTTCAAGACGTGCGCCGCCTTGTGGCGCGCCAGGCACTGGAAATACTCCGGCTGCAGCCACTGCTCGTTGCGGATTTCGACCCCGTAGGGCCAGCCGGGCGGAAGTTTCCCCAGGAATTCGTCCAGCGCCGCGACGAAATCGCGCCCGCGCGCGTAATCCGCCGCGTAAAAATGCGACAACTCGAAGATCAGCAGTCCAACCTTGGAACGGATCGCTTCGCACGGTTTCAAGAATGCGCTTTCGAACAGGGCGGCATTGAAAAAATTCCCGTTCGGCTGTCCCGCGCGGTGTCCGAATCGGGGCAGGTTGGGGAATTTTTTCACGGTGATGTCGTCCGTGACCTTGAAGGCGAACTGGAAATCGTCCGGCGCCTGGGCCGCCAGCCCTTCAAGATACCCGGCCGATGGGAAGGCGTAGTAGGCCGCGTCCACGCAGACCGTCTTGAACACTTGCGCGTATTCGGCCAGGCAATTCTTCTCGAAACGGGAGGTGGCGAATTTGCCGCGCCAAACATAGCGATCGTCCTCGTAGAGCAGGCGGCGCCATCCGGCGTACTTCCAGGAGGAGGTCCCCAAGAAGACGCCGCGGCCAGCCAGTTCGGCCGCTTTCGCCCTCATCGTTTGCCGGTCAAAAGACATACGGTAGGCGACTCTACCCGCGAAGCCGCCGCGCGGCCAGCGAGGAATCGCCGCTCAGATTGAGATGCGTCCGAAGGAAGGCGTTGGATCTCAGTACTGGCCCGCTTTGCGCAATTCTTCCCGAACCCGGATGCGTGAGGGGCTGTTGAATTGCAGCAATTCCACTGTTGCGCGCCCGACTGGCGTTCGACCGATGATGCGTACACCTTGGAGGCTAAAATGAACCGACCAAGTATCGCGTCGCGGGTTGAAAAGCTGAACGACCTCGCCCGTCTCGGGATCCACAGAAGAGATGTTCGGGCCTTTCCGCCGGTTGCAGTCGAAGCAGGCCAGCGCAAGGTTCTCGATGGCCGTGGGTCCACGGTGCGGGGTTGCGATCACATGATCAGGCTCGTGGGCCACGATGAAAGCTTCGGGAAGAAGGCAGTATTCGCAATGGTTTCTGGCTCGGTCTCGGAATTGATCGCGCAGATTGTTTGAAATCTGGCTCACGCGGCGGATGGAAGGTATTGCCAGGCTCGAGCTTTGATCAGCGCAAAAAGATGATTCAGAGATTCCACCGCGTTCAACTCGCTTTCCTCCTCCGCGCTGAGAGTCCCGGCGCGGCTCTTGTCCAGCAAATCGCGCACTCGGCCTTGGGAGTTCTGCGATACTTGGAAGGCGACAATTTCTTCCGGCTGCGGGCCGCGTCCGAGAAACTCGATCAACTCATCCACCACCGCCAATTTTGGCGCCTGCGTGATCATTCGGGCGATCAGGCGTTGTATTCCCTCGCGATCCATTCCCAACCGGTTTGCCTGATCGTCTGGAATTTCGATCGTCAATTGCATCTCCCGCAGCATACGATCCCGCCCCACGAGGGTCAAACGGAATAACGCCAAGCCGACGCAAACCGCGTGGCGAAACCCGTGAAGACTTGCCGGAAATGGAATATTAAGAACGATTACCCAACAGAAGTGAAATGCACGCCTCGGTCTGGTTTCGGCCCATTTTTCCCTTTTGCCTTTGGCCCTTCTGGCTCAATCTTGCCGCGATGACGCCGACTATGGCATTGGCCGCCCTGGCTCTATTCGCTGGCGCCAGCTTCTTCTTCGCGCTGGCCGAGACCTCTCTGTTTTCGCTGGGCAAATGGCAGTTGCGCCAACTGGAATCCCGTTCCCCAGCCCTGGCCAAGATCATCCACCGCTTGTTGTCCGAACCGCAGGACTTGCTGGCCACGCTGGTCCTGGGCAACAGCTTCGCCAATGCCGGCATCGTGGCCATCGCTCTTCTCCTGGCCACTGGTCATGGCTGGCCCTTGCCGGGCGTGCTGGCGGCCTTGCTGGTCCTCATTCTCTTTGGCGCCGAGGTCGCCCCAAAAACCCTTGCCGTCCGTGCCCCGGAATCCTGGGCCTTGCGCGTCGCCCGTCCGATGCTCCTGTTGCAACGGGTCAGCCGCCCCTTGCGCCATGTGGCGCAAAGCCTGACCAACCTGAGCCTGGGCGCCTTCCCAAGCCCCGCCGTTTCGCCCGTCGGCTTCTCCGACGCCGAATATCAGGAGTTGCTCGAGATGGCCCATCAACAAGGCGCTCTGGCGGCCGGCGAGAAGGAGATCATTCTCCAGATCATCAACCTGGACCGCCGCCACGCCGGGGACGTGATGAAGGCGCGCGCCCAAATGGCCTCCATCTCCGACGATCTCTCCGTGCCGGAAATGGTCGAGGCCGCCCGCCGCTTCAAGCACCGCCGCCTGCCCATTTACGATGAATCGGTGGACACGATAGTCGGCGTCCTCAACACGCGCGCGCTGCTGCTGGACCCGGAGGCGGACCTTTCCCTGGCCATCGAGTTCCCCTCTTTTGTCCCGGAGAGCATGAACCTGCTGCAATTGTTGAAGAGCCTCCAACGGCAGCAGCGCGGCCTGGCCATCGTCCTGGACGAATTTGGCGGCACGGCTGGCATTGTAACGATAGAAGACATTTTAAGCGAAGTGCTGGGGGAGATTCACAGCGAGCACGCCACCGAGCGCGCGATCCTGGAAAAGCTGGCCCCCAACCGCTGGCGTGTCAGCGGCGGTTTGCATCTGGACGATTTCCGGCGCGAATATCCCCTTCTGCCCGAAGTCCACGGCTGCGAGACCATGGCCGGCCTGGTCCTCCGGCAATTCGAGGTCGTGCCCGCTCCCGGAGACTCGATCACTTTTGCCGGCTTGCGCCTGACGGTGCAGGCGGCGGACGAACGGCGCATCCGCGAATTGCTGGTCGAGGCAGTCAGGAAACGATGAGAGACAGCGACATCTTGATTTTGCTGGCGGCGCTCTTGTGCGTCGCGCTCTCCTTCCTGTTCTCGGGCATGGAAACGGCCGTCATGGCCCTGAACCTCTTTCGTGTCCGGCAACGGATGCGCAGCGGCAACCGGTCGGCGGCCGTCCTGCACGGGTTCCTCCAAAACCCGGAGGATTTCTTGTGGACCATCCTGGTCGGCAACACCGTGGTCAACTTCGTCATCTTCAGCCTTGGGGTCGTGCAACTGCGCCATTGGCTGGGACACCGGCCCCGGGCGGAGGCGGCCGTGTTCATCGCGGGTGTTTTTATATTTTACATCGTCTGCGAACTGGCGCCCAAGACCCTCTTTCAACGCTATCCCAATCGCCTCTCCCTGGCCTTGGCCGCTCCCTTCCAGCTCATTCACTGGCTGCTCTCCCCGTTGGTCGCGGTCGTCGCCTGGTTCTCCCGCGGCTTGCTGGGTTGGAGCGGCGGCCGCGCATACACCGGCCGGCTTTTCGGCAGCCGCGACGAATTGCGCTTTGTCATGCAGGAAGCCGCCCCCAACTTGACGACCGAGGAAAAGGCCATGATCAATCGCGTCCTGGACCTGCCCAACCTGCGAGTGCGCCATCTCATGGTGCCTCTGGCCAACGTCGCCGCCATTTCCGCCGACATGTCCATGGCCCAGGCCTTCGCCCTGTGCCGGGATCGGAACCTCACGCGCCTGCCCGCCATTCACCCCCAATCCCGGCGCGTCATCGGCGTCTTCAACCTGGAACATCTTCTTTACTCCAGCGATGTGGATGCCGCCAAACCGGCGCGCGATTATTTGCAACCGGCCTTCTATCTTCCCGAAGACCTCCGGCTGGAGGAGGCCTTGCTGCGCATGCAGCAGACCGGCTGGCGCATGGCCGTGGTCCTGGGACACAACCAGCGCGAGGTTGGCATCATTACGTTGCAGGATGTGCTCAAAGTCATCTTTGGAGAGGTCACCCTATGAACCTGGCCGCCAATACCCTCCATCTGCTGGCCATCCTGGCCATCGTCCTGGCCAACGGCTTCTTTGTCGCGGCTGAATTCGCCTTTGTCAAATTGCGCGACACCCAACTCGACGCCCTCATCCTCGCCGGCCACCGCCGCGCGCCCTTGGCCCGGCACATCCTGCAAAACCTCACTTCCTACCTCAGCGCCACCCAATTGGGCATCACCATGGCCAGCCTCGGTCTGGGCTGGCTGGCCGAACCGGTCTTCCTTTCCCTGCTGGCCCCTCCCTTGCAATGGCTCGGCGTCGCCTCGCCCCACATCCAGAAATCCGCCGCCTTCGCCATCGGCTTTTCCGCCGCCACATTCCTGCAAATCGTCCTGGGCGAATTGGGTCCAAAATGGTTTGCCCTTCAGAGGGCCTTGCCCACCGCTCTGGCCGTCGCCTCCCCTCTCAACTGGTTTTACCGCCTCTCCTATCCCTTCAACTGGCTCCTGAACTGCTCCGCCCGATGGCTTCTGCGCCGCGTGGGCATCGAGCCGGCCGATTCTCCCCTCTACGTCCATTCCGAGGAGGAATTGCGCCTGATGCTGGGCCAGCGCCGCGCCGGCGACACCCGCCTGGGACACGAGATCATCTTAAATGCGCTGGACCTGGGCCGCCGCACCGTCCGCGACGTCATGCGTCCCCGCAGGGAGATCGCTGCCTTCGACACCGAGGCCACCCTCAACGAGTGCCTCGAACTGGCCGAGAAAACCCGCTATTCCCGCTTCCCACTTTGTCAGGGCGGCGACCTGGACAAAACCCTCGGCGTCGTTCACATCAAGGACCTCTTCGCCGTGCGCGCCACCGCGGCCCGCGGCGCCGACCTCTCCGCCGTCCTGCGCAAATTGATCTACGTGCCCGAAACCACGCGTCTGGAAAAACTCCTCCAGTTCTTCCTGGAGCGCAAACTTCACTTCGCCATCGTCGTGGACGAATACGGCGGCACCGTCGGCATGCTCACCCTGGAAAACGTCTTGGAGGAACTCGTCGGCCAGATTCAGGATGAGTTCGACCAGGAGAAGCCCCTGCTCCTCCAACGCGGCCCCGATCACTGGGAGATTGACGGCGCCCTGCCCCTGCATGAACTGGCCGATTTGGTCGGTCAGAATCTTCCCGCCGAGGGTGTCGCCACCACCAGCGGATGGGTCACCCAGCGGCTGGGCGGATTCCCCAAGGCGGGCGACGCGCTGACCCTGGGCGCCTACCAGTTGCGCGTCGAACGCACCGACGGCATGAGAGTCGCCCGGCTCATCTTGACACGCCATCCCGATCCGCCCCAACCGGATCCATGAACCGCGCCCCCATTCACTCCGGGAACCGCATATAAACGCACTTCAAGTACTCCGCTTCGGCGAACGCGGCCGGATGGTCCGGCGCGTGCCCGGTTGTCTTCAGCACCTCGAACTTGCGCCCGCTTTTCCGCGCCACCTGCCGCGCCAGGGCGAAAAACTCCTCCGCCGAAACGCGGGCCGAACAGGAGGCGGCGATCAAAATCCCGTTCTTATTGACACGCCCGATAGCCGCGGCCATCAAGGCCCCGTAGGCGCCCAGGGCTTGGGGGCGCTCGGACTCCCGTTTGGCCAGCGCGGGAGGATCCAGCACCACCAGGCCAAACCGTCGAGGCGGCGCCTCGCGCAGCCAGGCAAAAACGTCGGCCTGCGCGGTTTCATGCCGGCAACGCGCGACGGCGGGGTGGCGCCGGTTTAATTCAAAATGCCGCCGCGCACCGGCCAGGGCGCGCTCACTGATATCAACACTGCACACGCCGGCGGCGCCCCCGCCGGCCGCGTAAAGCGAAAAGCCGCCGGTGTAACTAAAGAGATTCAACACCTGCCGCCCCGCCGCCAGCGCGCCGGCCGAGCGCCGGTTTTCCCGTTGGTCCAGGAAGAACCCCGTCTTCTGCCCGCACGCCACATCCGCCTCGAAGCGCCAGCCGCTCTCCAGAAATGGCGCCGCCCCGCTGAACGGCGCGCCGCGCAATACCCGGCCATCCTCCAAGCCAAATCGCTCCGCCGCCTTTTCCCGCACGTTCCGGCTCAGGCGCAAAACCAGCCGGTCTCCAGCCGAAAGCAGGGGCACGATTTCCGCCAGCCGCGCCAGCCATGCCGTCGTATATATCTTCACCACTTCCGTCTCTCCGTAGCGGTCCAGGACCAATCCCGGCCAGCCGTCGCTTTCCCCGTTGATGCAGCGGTAGCCGGTGGTCTCATGGTCAAACAAACCTTCCCGCCGCGCCAGCGCCTCCGCTGTCCGTTGCTTCCAGAACGCCGGGCCTATGGCCTGCGGCTTGCCCGTGTGCAGGACGCGCACGCGGATGGGCGAGTCGGGGTCGTACAACCCGACAGCCAGAAACTGGTCTTTGCGGTCGAAGATCACCGCCAATTCGCCCGCCCGGCCGTCGCGGTTTTGGCTGCGCACGCTCTCGGCGAAGACCCACGGATGTCCTCCGCGCACGATTGTTTCCGCCGCCGCTGTCAGGCGGAGACGCAGGCTGGGTTTGGGCGATGGGCCGTCCACAGTTCCAGATTGCCACAATCCGCTCTCCAGTGCCAGACCGCCTCGTTTGAGATGTTTCAGAAGACTCCTGTCATTCCCAAAACAACTATGGCGCGGGCGGCTGGACGCCTTGCTTGAACAGGGTCACGTACTTTCTAGTCAAGACTATATACTGCCGGCCGTATTCCTTCGATTCGCAGATGTCGGTCCCCTCGTGAAACTCGTTCCAGGTTTCGATCATCACCATATTGCTGGGGTGGCGCAGAAACTTCTCCCAGTTCCGCTCGTAAAACTTGCCCCCTTCCCGCGCCACCACCAACGGCTGCCGACCCGGCACCGCGGAATGGTCGTAACCCGGCCCCAATTCGCCAATGCCCGGCTCCTTCAAACCGAGCGCGCCGCCCCAGGCACAGACGTTGTCGGCCCGCACGCTCCAGGAGTCCTGCGGCGCCAGGTAAGGCGTCCGGCCGCTGAAATCCTCGGCGAAACGGGCCTTGGTGTCATCCACGAACCGCTGGTCGTGCCCCTGGGCGAAGGCTGCCGCATAGAGCAGCACGATCGGTTTGCCCTCCATCATCGCCCAGTCTTTGGCTGGAATGCAGGAAAAGAAATCGCGCACCGTGGCGTAAAACCAGCGCCGCCCGTAATCGGTGGTCAAATCAATGTGCTCATGCCAGGAATTGTTGGCCAGCGTGCTGGTGTCGTAGAAAAGGCCGATGGCCGGGGGATGCCGGCCTTCGCGCAGCAATTCTTCCCGCGCCTGCACCATCGGCTTGAGTCCCTCGAAACTCCAGTAAAGCATGGCCCCTGGTTGGTGCTCCGAGGGCGCGCCCCAGAAGACCGGCAGCGCAACGTCAAGGCCCGCCTCCTCCATGTCGCTCAATTGCTTCTTGTGCCAGGCGGCCGACTTCCACGAAAAGCCCTCCAAGCTGGGCGGATGGTCCGTCAGCGCGTCGGTCCCCTGCGGCTGATTGATGAGATGCGTCTGGCTGGGCGCGTCGTACCAGTAAAAATAGTACGTCCCCACGACCCGGTCACCGGGGTGGAACGATTTGGCGCCGGTAAAATCGGCCGGGGCGGGATGAAGCCAGGGGCCGAAGGCGGGGGGAATGTCGTGTTCGCCCGCCGCGGCCAATCCGAGGCCGGCCAGGAGCGCCGCCGCGGCCGTCGCCGTTTGCGTTTTGATCGGCATTTCGTTCTTCTCTCAAAAATCAGACGCCCTCTGGCCGCTGTCATATTCAAAGGCAGCATGGACGACGCTCCGCGCCAAAGGCCGGTTGCTATCAATTGGGTCTTTCCTTCCGTGGCGGGCTTGGGTAATAAGAGGATATGCGAACGGCAATTTATCCGGGCAGCTTCGATCCTCTGACCAACGGCCATCTGGACATCATCCAACGGGCGGCCAGGTTGTTTGACCGCGTCATCGTTGCCGTCGCCCAAAACGAGGGCAAGAAACCGCTTTTCAGCCTCAAGGAGCGCCTGGATTTGGTCCGTTTCGCCCTGAAGAGCTACCCCAATGTCCGGGCCGATTCCTTCGACACGCTGCTGGTGGATTACGCCAAGAAACAAAAGGGACAGGCCATCATCCGCGGGTTGCGCGCGGTGTCGGATTTCGAGTTTGAGTTTCAACTCGCCTTGATGAACCGCAAGCTCAATGGCGAGGTCGAAACGATCTTTATGATGCCCCGGGAAACCTACACCTTCCTCAGTTCGCGCATCGTCAAGGAGATCGCCCGTCTGGGCGGAAACGTCAGTGAGTTTGTTCCCCAGCACGTCCGGGCCGCTCTGGCCCGGAAATTCAGCCGCGCCAACGGTCAGCCCTGAACCTTACCTCCCTTATGCCGGTGCAGGTCAACATCCGCCATCTGGAGGCCAGGGACGCCCACGTGCGGGGGGAGCTGCCCGCGGCGGAACTGGACTTGGAAAACACCGATGAACTGGTCCGGGTCAGCCGCCCCTTGCTCTACGACCTGACGGCCCAGAAGATAGGCGGCGCCATTCTGGCCCGGGGCCGCATCGAATTGATGCTGGATTGCGAGTGCGCCCGGTGCCTGAAGCCCTTCGAGCACCGGATTGTATTGGACCATTGGACGGCCCACCTGCCGCTGGACGGCCCGGAAAAGGCACCCATTAAAGACGATTTGGCGGACTTGACGCCCTTCCTCCGCGAAGATATTCTGCTGGAGTTTCCGCAACATCCGTTCTGCGGGGCCGATTGCGCGGGCTTGCCCAATCGAGCCGGCGAGTGCAAAACAGAGGGCGGCAACCAGGCGGAAGGCTCGTCCGCGTGGTCCGCATTGAACAAATTGAAATTTTAAAACAGGACAATTTATGGGAGTACCCAAACGTAAACCATCGCACAGCCGCCAGCGGATGCGCCGGGCCTACAACAGCGTCATGAAAACGCCCCAACTGGGCCTTTGCCCGCAATGCGCCGCCCCCTATGTGCCGCATCGGGTTTGCCCCGCCTGCGGCTTCTACAAGGGCCGCCAGGTCATCACCGTCAAGGCTGCCGCCTGATTGTTGCCCGCCCGCGGCAGCCGCTTGGTCCTGCGCTCTGTCTTGCCTTATGCGAATTGTTGTGGATGTCATGGGGGGCGACCACGGCCCGGAGATGGTCATCGCCGGCGCCCGGCTGGCCCTCCAGTCCAACCCCTCCATCACCCAATTATTCCTGGTCGGCCGCGAAGAGGAGATCAAGGCGGCCTTATGCCGCACCGACTGGCACGATCCGCGCCTGACCGTCGTGCCCGCCTCCGAAGTTCTTTGCATGGAAGAAAAACCGGTCGAGGCCTTGCGGCGCAAGAAGGATTGCTCCATCCTCCGCGCGGTGGATTTGCTCAAGGAACACCAGGCCGACGCCTTGATCTCCCCCGGCCACACCGGGGGCATTGTCGCCGCGACCACTATTCGCCTCCGCCCTCTGCCCGGACTGGACCGGCCCGGCATAGCCACCGTCATTCCCGGGCCGAAAAACGAATTCGTCCTGCTGGATTCGGGCGCGAGCGTGGAATGCCGGCCCATGCACCTGCTCCATTTTGCCATCATGGGCAGCATTTACTCCCGCGAAATCCTCGGCTACAAGAACCCCCGCGTGGGCATCCTGTGCAACGGCACCGAACCCAACAAAGGCACCGAATTGACTCTGGGCGCCTGCAAACTTTGCCAGGTGGCCAACTTGAATTTTATCGGCAACGTCGAGGGCCACGATCTTTTCCATGACCGCGTGGATGTCGTTGTCTGCGACGGTTTTGTCGGCAACATCGTCCTCAAAACGCTGGAAAACTTCTCCAAGAGCCTGCTCCGCTGGCTCAAGGATGAAATATCAAAGAATCCCAAGCGCTTGCTTGGCGGCATGCTGGTCAGAAGTGCCTTCCGCACCATCATGCGCCGAACCGACCCCGACACCCGCGGCGGCGCGCCTCTGCTGGGCCTCAACGGCACCATCTTCAAAGCCCACGGCTCCGCCCGCGAGCACGCCATCATGAACGCCATCGGCGAGTGCGCCAAGGCCCTTCAGCATCGTCTCAATTCCATGATCGAATCCGAAGTCGCCAAAGCCAACGCGCTGGTAGCCGCAGCCAGATTATGACTCTCCCGGCCCGAAAATTCAAAAATCCCCGCGCCCGCCACAACTTCCAGGGGCGCACCTGTTCGGTCATTGCCGTCGGCTCTTATGTGCCTGAACGCATCCTCTCCAACGCCGACCTGGAACAAATGGTCGAGACTTCCAACGAGTGGATCCTGGCCCGCACCGGCATCAAGGAGCGCCGCATCGCCGCCCAGCACGAGGCCACTTCCGATCTCGCCGTCAAGGCCGCCCGCGTGGCGATGCGGCGGGCCAAAATCACCGCTGACGAAATTGATTTGATCGTCCTGGCCACCATCACCCCCGACATGCCCTTTCCCTCCACCGCCTGCCTGGTCCAGGAAAAAATCGGGGCCGACCGCGCCGCCGCCTTTGACGTCCAGGCCGCCTGTTCGGGCTTCATTTACGCCCTGGAAATCGCCCAGCAGTTCATCATGTCCCGCACCTACGACACCGTGCTGGTCATCGGCGCCGAAAAACTCTCCTCCATCATCAACTGGGCCGACCGCAACACCTGCGTGCTCTTTGGCGACGGGGCCGGCGCGGCCATCTTGCGCAACCGGCCCGGGGCGCACGGATTATTGACCGCCTGCATGGGAGCCGACGGCGGCCGGGCCGGACTCTTGTGCATGCCCGGCGGCGGCTCGGCCTTTCCACCCACGCATGAAACCGTCGCCGCGGGGCTGCACTACCTGCGCATGGACGGTAAGGAAACTTTCAAATACGCCGTCACGGCCATGCTCGGCGCCGCCACCGAGGCCCTGCGCCGCTGCGAATTGGATATCTCGCAAATCAAGTGCGTCATCCCCCATCAGGCCAACCGGCGGATCATTGACGCGGTGGCCGATCGTTTGGGCGCCAAACCCAGCCAGCTCTTCGTCAACCTCGAAAAGCACGGCAACACTTCCGCCGCCTCCGTCGCCATCGCCTTGGACGAAGCCGTCACCAGCGGCCGCATTCAGCGCGGCGACCTGGTGTTGATGATTGTTTTCGGCGCCGGCCTGACCTGGGGCGCCGCCGTCATCGAGTGGTAGGTTCGCGCCCCGCCGCCCGCGCCAGAATCATGCGGGAGACCACCGGCGGCGACGCATCCACGTGAAAGGCAAAAACGCGGTCGCGAATGGCGTGGTCGGCCACGGTGAATCTCTCCAGTTGACGCTGCCGCTCCAGCCAGGATTCCAACACGTAACTTTCCATATAGCGCGCCGGGTCAAACGGATCGGAGTACAACGACCAGCGCACCGCCCCGTCCCGGCGCCGCACCCGGCCCAATTCCTGCGCGGCCTCGATGAATTGCGCCGCCTTCGCCGGGTCAATGCGAAACGTCACCGTGATCAGCACCGGCCCCGCTTCCGGGTTCGGGTCAATGACGATTTGCGGCCCGGCCCGGTTCAGGATGCTGGCCAGCCGGCCCGGCGAACGGTCCAACGCTGTGCCCATCATCAAAGACCATCGCCGCGCGACCGCCAATCCCACCACCATTGCCCCCGCCGCCAGGCTCAGGGCCGCGCCCGTGCCCGCCCGCTCGGCGATGGCGCCCCAGAAGGCGCTGCCGGCGGCCAAACCGCCTTGGAAAACCATTTGATAAATGCCCAACGAGCGCGCCTGTACCCAGGAGGGCACCGACAATTGCACGGCGATATTCAAGCAGGAAGCCGTGCTCGTCCAGGCAATGCCTCCCAGGACCAACGCCAGCACCAGCGGCCACACTTCATGCACCCAGGCCATGACCAGCAGGGTCAGCGTGAACGCCACCGCCGCCGCGTTGACAATCCCGTCAGCCGTGAACCGTTGGCGCATCCGCGGCAGCAGCATAGCCCCCAGCACCGCTCCCAGTCCGATGCAGCCATTGAGAATTCCGTAGCCCATGGCGCCGCGGTGGAGGTCCTCTTTGGCCACCACTGCCAGCAGCGCCCACATCGCGCTGACGCAAAACGTCAGCAAAACAGCCCGCATCAATATCGCGCGCATGGCCGGCTCGAACCGGACAAAGCGAAGTCCGGCGCGCATCGAACCGAGCAGCCGTTCGGCCGGCAACGCGCTTTTGTGGAACGCCGTGCGCCGCCAGCGATAGAGCACCACCAGCACCGCCACAAAGGAAAAGGCGTTGATCAAAAACACCACGCCGGCTCCGAAGAAAACCGACGCAAACGCCGCCACCGCCAGTCCACCCAGCGCCGGGCCGGCGGCGCGGGCCAGATTGAAGGCGGCGCTGTTAAGCGAAATGGCGTTGGGCAATTGCTCCCGCGGCACCAGTTCGGGCACAATCGCCTGCCAAGTCGGCCCGTTCATCGCCGCGCCCACGTTGAGCAGAAACGTCAAACCCAGCAGCGACACGGCCCCGATTGCGCCCGCCGCCGAAAACACGCTCAACAGCGCCGCCGCCGCCAGCATCCATCCCGCCCAGAACATCAGCAGGCGGCGGCGGTCGAAAATGTCCGCCATCGCGCCGGCGGGCAATCCGAAGAGCAGCACCGGCAGACTGGCCGCCGTCTGCATCAGTGCGATGAGCAGCGGGGAGGCCGTCAGCGCCGTCATCAGCCACGTGCCCGCCGTGTCCTGCATCCAACCGCCCGTGTTGGAAATGATGGAGGCCAGCAGGCGATTGCGGAACAGGGGGCGGCGCAGCGGCGCCCAAACGGAGGGCGCGTCGTTGGTATGCGGCGGCTCAGTCATGCGCGAAAACTCCCGGCGTATAATCTTTCCCTTTCATTCGTTTCCGGGGAGGATATAACGGAAATGTCTGATGATCCAATCCTGGAAACTTGAGGCGGTGGCGCGCCTGATCCTGGGCCTGATCGCCACCTATTGCTTTGGCATGTTGCTGGCCGGTCTGGTGGCGCAGTTCGCCCCCGGTCCGACCCAGGCGCGCGGCGATTTGTGGCAGATCGCCATCGGCATCCCTTTTATCCAAATCTCCGCCCTGGCCTGGATCAGCTTTTTCCTGCGCCAGCACGATGTGGGCTGGGCGGAGGCCTTCGGATTGAAGACCTTCAATCCGGCCGCGGCCCCCTCCACCAGATCGTGGACGCGGTGGACGATGAAGCTCTTCGGATTGAAAACCTTCAAACCAGCCGGGGTGCTGGCGTGCGGCCTTCTGGCTGGGGCGCTCTTTTTGCCGGCCGCCTGGGCCTTGGGTTGGGTTTCGCAGAACGCGATGGAATTGGCTGGGCTGCGCCCGGAAGAGCAAGCCGCCGTGCAGGTATTGCAGGACCCATCGTTGACGACGGCAGCCAAAGTGGTTCTCGGTGTCATTACCATTATCCTGGCGCCGGCGGTGGAGGAGCCGCTCTTTCGCGGGATTATTTACCCGGCCATCAAGCAGCGGGGTTACCCGCGGCTGGCCTTGTGGGCAAGCTCTGCCATCTTCGCGGCCATGCATGTCAACGTGCTGACATTCGTGCCCTTGCTTTTTTTCGCCATCGTGCTCGTTTATCTGTACGAATCCTTCCAGAATCTGCTCGTTCCGATGGCCGCCCACGCGTTGTTCAACGCCGCCAACTTCTTCATCGTGCTCTTCGGGGACCAGATCAGCCAACGATTGCACCTGACATGGACGAACTGAAGTTGATTGCCCGCCTGACCCGCTCGCTGCCGGCCAACTCCTGCCTCGTGGCCGGGGCGGGGGATGATTGCGCCGTGCTGGATTGCGGCCAGCCCGGACGATACCTGCTGTTCAAAACCGACGCCGTCGTGGAAGGCGTTCATTTCACCGCACAGGCCATGCCGGAACAAATCGGCCACAAGGCGCTCGGACGCTGTTTGAGCGACATCGCGGCCATGGCCGGCCGTCCCCTGGCCGCCCTGGTCACCGCCGCGTTGCCGAAGAACTTTGATCCCGGCTTTGTCGAACGCATTTACGCCGGCATCAATTTGCTGGCCCAACGCCACAGCGTCGCCATCGCCGGTGGCGAAACCGTCCCCAACCCCGAACGGCTGCTGCTCTCCATTTCGATGGTCGGCGAGGTGGACCGGGACAAGTGCATCCGGCGCGGCGGCGCCAAGGCAGGCGACGCGCTCTTCGTGACGGGCGAGTTGGGCGGCTCGCTATCGGGCAAGCACCTGGATTTTGAGCCGCGCCTGGCCGAAGCGCAATGGCTGGCTGAAAATTTCCCCATTCACGCGATGATTGATCTGAGCGACGGGCTGGCGGGGGATTTGCGGCACATCTTGCGCATGAGCGGGGCGGGGGCGGAACTTCTCTCGCAGTCCATTCCCATCAGCCGCGCCGCCAAATTGCAGGCCCGCGCCCAATCCGGCTCCAAGCCGCCATTGCTGGCCGCTCTGGGCGACGGCGAGGATTATGAGTTGCTCTTCACCGTAGCCAGCCGCCACGCAGTTGGATTGCTGGACGGCTGGAAAAAGCAATTCCCCAGACTGCGCCTCACTTGCATTGGCCGGATCACGGCGGAGCGCGGTTTGAGGCTGCGTGACAAGACCGGCCTTCATTCTTTGCAGACGCATGGCTACGTTCATTTCGCATAGCCCGGCCCAAACCGCGGCCTTGGGCGAAGAGTGGGGGCGCCAAGCCCGCCCCAATTGGCTGCTCGGCCTCTCCGGTGGCCTGGGCACGGGCAAAACTCTCCTGGCCGCCGGCCTGGCTCGCGGTTTGGGCGTCTCCGCGCGCGTGCAATCCCCTTCGTTCGTCCTGCTCAACGAGTATCTCGAGGGTCGCCTGCCTTTGTTTCACCTGGATCTTTACCGTTTGGCCAGACGCGCCGACATCATCGCCGCCGGACTGGAACCGTATCTGACAAAACCGCCCGGTGTCGCCGTGGTGGAATGGATTGAACGCTGGCTGCCAGCGCCGCCCTGGCCCATCGCCCCCGGCGTCCGATTCCGCCGCGTCGAAATCAAATCGGTGGGCGAAACCAGTCGGGAGATTTCTTATGAAGATTTTAGCGGTTGAATTCTCTTCTCCGCAGCGCAGCGTCGCCGTCGTGCAAGGCGGCGCGGGTTCCCCGCCCCTGTTGCTGGGCCGGGCGGAGGAGACCTCTGGCCATCGCGCCTTGGGCCTGGTGGAGGAAGCCCTCCGGCGCGCCCGTTGCGAGCGCGAAGAGATTGAGGCCATCGCCGTCGGCCTGGGGCCGGGTTCCTATACGGGCATTCGCGGGGCCATCGCCCTGGCGCAAGGATGGCAGTTGGGGCGGGGCGTGGGTTTGATTGGCATCAGCAGTGTCAAATGCCTGGCCGCCGGGGCTGGGGAGGAAAAGATGTCCGGCCCCATCACCTTCATTATTGATGCTCAACGAAACGAGTTTTACCTCGCCCGCTATGAAATCGGCCCCGGCTCCTGGCGCGAATTGGATGGGCTGCGCCTGGCCTCTTTCTCCGAGATCCAGTCACGGGCGGGCCGCGGCGAACGACTCTTGGGGCCGGGCGCGGCGGAAAAATTTGCCACGGCGCAAAATCTTTTTCCTGACGCGGCAATTCTGGGCCGGCTGGCGTGCGAGGGACGGGGCTTGACGCCCGGCGAAAAGCTGGAGCCGATCTACCTCCGCGAAACGGCCTTCAAGAAAGCGCCGCCGCCCCGCACCGCATCCTGAGAGTGGGGAAACTCATTGTCGGAAGCAAGAGCCATTCCACTGCGGATTGAAAAACTTCGCAAAGGGCCGGAAAACTGTAACTTTTTTTTCAAAAAAGTCTTGCCACTACCATATATGGGGCTAGACTGCGGCAGGACTCCCCACTAAATGGGGCTGGCGGTCAAAACTGATTATGTGCCGCAGCGTCGTTTTTGCGGGTGGTCGGTTGATTTTTAATCGCATAATTTGATTCGGAACCAGGCATAAAGGCAAAGGATTATCCATGATTGACGCCCGTGATCACGTCCAGGCCGCGGCCCCGCCCTCGCACCGGCGGCCTTCCAAAACCCCGGCCGCGGCCCGCCCCCGTATGCGCACGCGCGCTCCAGCCAAGTCTCTGCCCATCTCACGCGTCTTTAGCGATCCCGCCATCAATCCCTTCGACCAAATCGAATGGGAAAAGCGAACGGCGGAAATCACCGATGACACCGGCAAGGTGATCTTCAAGCAGGAGGAAGTCGAGGTGCCCAAGTCCTGGTCCATCCTGGCCACAAAAGTGGTTGTCTCCAAATACTTTTACGGCGAACAGAACACCAGCGAACGGGAAACATCCGTCCGCCAGTTGATTCATCGCGTCTGCCGGACCATCGCCGATTGGGGCTTGCGCGACGGCTATTTCGACAAGGAGAGGGGCGAGATTTTTTGCGATGAATTGACTTGGCTTTGCCTCAATCAGTACGGCGCCTTCAATTCCCCGGTCTGGTTCAATGTCGGCCTCTTTCATCAATACAAAGTGGGCAATCACTCCGCCCGCGGCAATTGGTTCTACAATCGCCTCACCGGTGCCGCCGAGCGCGCCCCCACCCAGTACGAATACCCCCAGGGCAGCGCCTGCTTCATCCAATCGGTGGACGACAACATGGAGAGCATCATGCACTTGGCCCACAGCGAGGCCATGCTCTTCAAATACGGCTCCGGCACCGGCACCGATTTAACCCCCATTCGATCCAGCCGCGAGAAACTCTCCGGTGGCGGCCGTCCCAGCGGTCCCCTCTCCTTCCTCAAGGTCTATGACCAGGTCGCCAACGTCGTCAAGTCCGGCGGAAAAACCCGCCGCGCCGCCAAGATGAACACCTTGCGCGATTGGCACGGCGACATCGAAGAGTTCATTGACGCCAAGCAAAAGGAGGAGAAAAAAGCCTGGGCTCTCATCGAGCAGGGCTACGACGGCTCCTACAATGGCGATGCGTACGGCAGCGTCATGTACCAAAACGAAAACCTCTCCGTCCGCGTCAGCGACCAATTCATGCAGGCCGCCCTGGAAGGCAAAGAGTGGTGGACCCGCCGCGTGACCGACAACCAGCCCTTGCAAAAAAAGGATGCCGCCGGCTTGCTCCGCAAAGTTGCCGAGGGCACCTGGGTTTGCGGGGATCCCGGCCTGCAATTCGACGGCGCCATTCAGAAATGGCACACTTGCAAAGGCACCCAACCCATCCACTCGACCAATCCGTGCTCGGAATACGTTTTCATCAACAACACCGCCTGCAACCTCGCCTCCCTCAACCTGATGAAATTCCGGCGCGAGGACGGCGCATTCGACATCGAGCGTTTCAAGGCCGCGGTGCGCGTGTTCATCACCGCCCAGGAAATCATTGTTGATAACGCCAGCTATCCCACCAAGGAAATCGCCGAAAACTCCCATCTTTTCCGCACCCTGGGCCTGGGCTACGCCAATCTCGGCTCCCTTATTATGAGCTACGGCCTGCCTTACGATTCCGACCAGGGCCGCGCCCTGGCTGGCGCCGTCACCGCCATCATGACCGGCCACGCCTACGAGCAATCGGCCCAAATCGCCGCCGTCATGGGTCCCTTCAAGGCCTTCCGCGACGCCCGTTGCGCCCATGTCCCCAATCCCCTGGCCAAGGACAACGTGCAATCCACCCTGGAGGTCATCCAACTCCATCGCGACGCCGTCGAGGACATTCATCCCGCCGCCGAATTCGCCTTTCTCAAAGAGGAGGCCCGCCATTGCTGGGACCGCGCCCTCGGCCGCGGTCGCAAGGCCGGCTTCCGCAACGCCCAGGTCACCGTCCTGGCGCCCACCGGCACCATCGCCTTCCTCATGGATTGCGACACCACCGGCGTCGAGCCGGACATCGCCTTGATCAAATATAAACTCCTGGCCGGCGGCGGCATGTTGAAAATCGTCAACCGCGGCGTCGGCGACGCCCTCCGCCGCCTGGGCTATGCCGAGCCGGACATCACCGCCATCACCGACCACGTCGGCAGATTTGACACCATCGAAGACGTCCAGGAAAACGACTCCATCGCCCGCAGCGGTCTCAAAGCCGGGCATCTGCCCGTTTTCGACTGCGCCTTCAAGGCCTATCGCGGCCAGCGCAGCATCAGCTATATGGCGCATCTGAAGATGATGGCCGCCGTTCAGCCCTTCATCAGCGGCGCCATTTCCAAGACCGTCAACCTCCCTCACGAATGCTCGGTGGACGACATCCAGGACGCTTACACCCAGGCCTGGAAAATGGGCCTCAAGTGCGTCGCCATTTACCGCGACGGCTCCAAACGCTCCCAACCCTTGAACACCAAAATGACCAACGAGGGCGCCGACAACTCCGTGGCCGCCAAACGCGTCAAGGAACTGGAGCGCGAGATGGAAAAACTCCGCGCCCAAACCGGCCAACCCGTCCGCCGGCGCCTGCCCGCAACCCGCTCGGCCATCACTCACAAATTCGACATCGCCGGCCACGAGGGCTACCTGACTGTGGGTCTCTTCGGAGACGGCCAGCCCGGAGAACTGTTCATCACCATGGCCAAGGAAGGCTCGACCATTGGGGGACTCATGGACTGTGTCGGCACGCTGACCAGTCTGGCCTTGCAGTACGGCGTGCCCCTTGAGGCCCTGATGCGCAAGTTCGCCCATCAACGTTTCGAGCCTTCCGGTTTCACCTTGAACCCGGATATTCGCAACGCCTCTTCCATCATTGACTACGTCTTCCGCTGGCTGGCCCTGCAATTCATTCCCGGCTATCGGGAAGCGGCGTCGGGCGCCCGCAACCAGCCCGAACTGGCCATGCCCGGCCTCATCGAAGAAGAAAAAAAAAAGGTAAACCGCCCGGTCCCTGACCTGCCGCTTTCGGACGACCCCGACATTTTGCTTCAATCCCCGCCCTCCTCCTCCGCCGGCCGCGACAACGGCAACGGAGAGGCAAAGGGCGAACCGGGCAAGCCGCTCTCGGCCCGCGTGGTGACGACGTTGAACGAGAGCATTTCCCACTTCCAACTTGACGCGCCGACCTGTCCCAACTGCGGCCACGTCGCCGTGCGCAACGGCGCCTGCTACAAGTGTCTCAACTGTGGCGAAAGTCTGGGCTGCTCGTAGGGAGGCCCAAAGCCCGTCCTCCGTGACAATCAGGCAAGAGCCCGGACATTAAAAGGCACGCTGCGCAAAATGGCGGGAGCGGCGGTCCGGAATAAAATTACGCTTTACTTGATTGGGTTTTTTTAATATGAGCAGTTCTATTGAAGCATATGATTGAGTTAAAACAATTTCAGTTCTGGTTCGTCACCGGCAGCCAACACCTTTATGGCCCCAAAGCCCTGGAGAAGGTGGCCGTCAACGCCCGCCAAGTTGCCAACACGCTGGACGCGGCTCCCGCCATCCCCGCCACCATTGTGTTCCAGCCGGTGATCAAATCCGCCGAGGAGGCTGGCGCGCTCTGCCAGCGGGCCAATGACGATCCCAAATGCGCCGGACTGATCACTTGGTGCCACACTTTCTCGCCCTCCAAGATGTGGATCAACGGCCTGCGCCTGTTGCGCAAGCCGCTGCTCCACTTCCACACCCAGCATAATCGCGACATCCCCTGGTCCACCATTGACATGGATTTCATGAACCTCAATCAGGCCGCCCACGGCGACCGCGAACACGGGTTCATCATGAGCCGCCTGCGCCTCAATCGCAAAGTCGTGGCCGGTTTCTGGCGCGACGCCGCCACGCAGGAGCGCATCGGCGCCTGGACCCGCGCCGCCGCCGCCTGGCACGACTGGCAGGGGGCCGGCTTCTGCCGCTTCGGCGATAACATGCGTGAGGTCGCTGTCACCGAAGGCGACAAAGTGGCCGCCCAAATTCAATTCGGCTACTCCGTCAACGGCTACGGCATGGGCGAGTTGGTCCACAAAATCGCCCAAGTCCCGGAGGCCGAAATTGACCGGCTGCTCCGGGAGTACGAGGCCGCCTACAAAGTCGCCCCCAATCTGCGCGCCGACGGGCCTATGCGCGCCTCGTTGCGGGAAGCGGCGCGGATCGAGGGAGGGCTGCGCGCGTTCCTGAGCGCCGGGGGCTTCAAGGGATTTACCGACACGTTCGAGGATTTGCACGGGCTGGTGCAATTGCCCGGCCTGGCCGTCCAGCGTCTCATGGCTGAGGGCTACGGCTTCGGCGCGGAGGGCGATTGGAAGACCGCCGCGCTGGTGCGGGCGATGAAAGTGATGTCGGCCGGTCTGCCGGGCGGGGCGTCGTTCATGGAGGATTACACCTATCACCTGGAGCCGGAGAACATGAAGGTCCTGGGCGCGCACATGCTGGAGATTTGCCCCTCCATCGCGGCCGGACGGCCTTCTCTGCAAGTGCATCCCCTGGGCATCGGCGGCAAAGCCGACCCGGTCCGGCTTGTGTTCGACACGCCCCCCGGCCCCGCCGTCAACGCCTCCATCATTGACATGGGCAATCGCTTCCGTTTGCTGGTGGCCGAAGTGGACGTCGTGCGGCCCGACAAGCCGCTGCCCAAGCTGCCGGTGGCCCGCGCCCTCTGGCGCTGCCGCCCCGATCTGCCGACGGCGGCGGAAGCCTGGATTTACGGCGGCGGGGCGCACCACACCGGCTTCAGTCCGGGCGTGACCAGCGAGATGCTGGAGGACTTCGGCAACATCGCGGGAATGGAGACCCTTGTAATTGACGAGAAGACCACGGTGCGCGAGTTTTTGAAGGAATTGCGCGCCAACGAGGCCTATTACGCGCTGGCCCGCGGCTTTATACCCTGAACCATGACTCCAAAATACACCATCGGCCTGGACTACGGCACCAACTCCGTCCGGACGCTGATTGTTGACACATCGGACGGGCGGGAAATCGCCACCGCCGTCTGGAACTACGAGCACGGCGAGGCGGGCGTGATCCTCTCGCGCGACCCCAACCTGGCCCGGCAGCATCCGGCCGATTACATCAAGGGCGCCGAGGCCAGCGTCCGGCGCGCGCTGGCGGAGGCCAAGAAGAAGGCGCGCGGCTTCAAGCCCGAACAGGTGGTGGGAATCGGCGTGGACACCACGGGCAGCACTCCGCTGCCGGTGGACGAGCGGGGCGAGCCGCTGGCCTTTGCGCGGCGCTTCGCCAAAAACCCGGCGGCGATGGCCTGGCTGTGGAAAGACCACACAGGAGTGGCCGAGGCGGCGGAAATCACCCAGTTGGCCAAGAAAATCCGCCCGCACTACCTGGCCAAGTGCGGCGGCACCTATTCGAGCGAATGGTTTTTCAGCAAAATCCTCCACTGCCTCCGCACCAGCCCGGAGGTCTTTGACGCCGCTTCCTCGTGGGTCGAGCTGGCCGATTATATCCCGGCCGCGCTGACAGGCACGCAGGCGCGCGAGAAATTCACCGCGGGCATTTGCGCCGCGGGGCACAAGGCGATGTACAACGAAAACTGGGGCGGCTACCCCGACGCCGAATTCCTCTCGCAACTTTCGCCCAAACTGGGCGCCTTGCGCGAGCGCCTTTGCGCCAAAGCCCGCGACATCAGCACCATCGCGGGCGAGCTGACCAGTGCCTGGTCCCAACGCACCGGGTTGCGCGAGGGCATTCCGGTGGCGGTGGGCGCTTTTGACGCGCACTTGGGCGCGGTGGGCGCGGGCATTGCCCCCGGCACGCTGGTCAAGATCATCGGCACCAGCACGTGCGACATCGCGGTCTGGCCTTTGCAGGAAAAACTGGCCGACATTCCCGGTCTGTGCGGCATTGTCAGCGGCAGCGTGCTGCCCGATTGCTATGGGCTGGAGGCGGGGCAATCGGCGGTAGGCGATATTTTCAACTGGTTCGTCAATTATATCCAACCCGGCGGCCCCAAGGCGGGCTCGCACGAGGCGCTGAGCCGGGGCGCGGCGCGGCTGCGACCGGGGGAATCGGGCCTGCTGGCGCTGGATTGGAACAACGGCAACCGCACTGTGCTGGTGGACCAGCGGCTGAGCGGATTGCTGCTCGGACAGACCCTCTACACCACCCCGGCGGAAATCTACCGCGCGCTGATCGAAGCGACCGCCTTCGGCGCCCTGACCATAATCAACCGCTTCGAGCAATACGGCGTCCGGATTTCGCAGGTGGTCAATTGCGGGGGCATCGCGGAAAAGAATCCGCTGGTCATGCAAATCTACGCCGATGTCACCGGCCGGCCCATGAAGCTGTCGCGCTCGGCGCAAACGTGCGCGCTGGGAGCGGCGGTGGCGGCGGCGGTGGTGGCGGGGGCGCACCGCGATTTTGCCTCGGCCATCGGCGCCATGACTGGTCTGAAGTCGCGCGTCTTCAAGTCCGACGCCGCGGCACACGCCGTGTACCGCGAACTCTATTCGCTCTACGCGCTTTTGCACGATGCCTTCGGCCAGTCGCAATGGCAAGGCAGCCTGTACCCGGTGATGAAACAACTCATTGACCTGCGCAATCGCGTGCGCGCCTGAGGCCGGCCCCGTGTTGGAATCGCTCAAAAGAGCCGTCTGCCAAGCCAACCTGGACCTGGTCCGGGAAGGTCTGGTCGTTCAGACCTGGGGCAACGCCAGCGGCCTGGACCGCCGCCGCGCCCTGGCGGTCATCAAGCCTTCGGGAGTCCCCTACCAAGCCCTGAAACCGGCGCAGATGGTCGTTGTTCGTCTTGATGACGGCAAGGTCGTGGAAGGAAAGCTCAATCCCAGTTCCGACACCCCCACGCATCTGGAGTTGTACCGCGCCTTGGGCGGCATCGGCGGCATTGTCCACACCCACAGCCTTCATGCCACCGCCTGGGCGCAAGCCCTCCGGCCCATCCCGGCCCTGGGCACCACGCACGCCGATTACTTTCACGGGGAAGTCCCGCTGACCCGGCCGATGACGGCGGAGGAAATCAAAACGGACTACGAATTGAACACCGGGCGCGTCATCGTGGAACGATTCAAGGGCCTGGACCCGCTGTGTCATCCGGCTGTTCTGGTGGCCCATCACGGACCCTTCACCTGGGGCGCCGACGTGACGGAGGCGGCGCACAACGCGGTGGTGCTGGAATTCATCGCGCGGCTGGCCGCCCAGACCCTCCAACTCAATGCCGGAGCGCAACCGATGCCGGACGAGTTGCGCGACAAACATTTTTTCCGCAAGCACGGCCCCGCCGCCTACTACGGACAAACAAAAAAAACGAAATGAACACACCCATGAACACCAATGGAACACTGGTCCGCCGGATGTTGGCCTTCGCCGCCGGCGCGGCCCTGCTGGCCGGTTGCGCCGGCCCCAAAGCGTCTCAAACTCATATTGACAAAGTGCCTTTTGGCGCTGCGCCGGACGGTCAGGCGGTTGACCTTTATACCTTGCGCAACGACAAAGGCGCCGAAGCCCGCATCATGACTTACGGCGGCATCCTCCTCTCCCTCAAGGTGCCCGACAGGGCCGGGCAGTTGGGCGACGTGGTGCTGGGTTACGACAAGCTGGACGATTATGTCAAGAATAGCCCTTATTTCGGCGCGATGATCGGCCGTTACGGCAACCGGATCGGCGGGGCAAAATTCACGCTGGACGGCGCCACCTGCACACTGGCGGCCAACAACGGCCCCAACTGCCTGCACGGGGGCCTCAAGGGCTTTGACAAGCGCGTCTGGAGCGCCGTCCCCCGCGAAAGCCCCGACGGCCCGCAGTTGGTCCTGAGCTATCTAAGCCCGGACGGCGAGGAGGGGTTTCCGGGCAATCTGCAGGTCACCGCCACTTACACCCTGACTCGGGACAACGCCTTGCGCCTGGAGTACAAGGCGACGACCGACAAGGACACCGTCGTCAATCTCACGCAGCATTCTTACTTCAACCTGGCCGGCAAGGGCGACATTCTGGGCCACGTGGTTATGATTGCCGCCGACCACTACACGCCGGTGGACTCCACGCTCATTCCGGCGGGAGAATTGGCTCCGGTGGAGGGCACGCCGTTTGACTTTCGCACGCCGACGGCCATCGGCGCGCGCATCCAGCAGGACAACGAGCAGCTTAAATTCGGTGGCGGCTACGATCACAACTGGGTCATCAACAAAAAAGCCGGAAAGCTGGCGTTGATGGCGCGGGTGACTGAGCCGGAAAGCGGCCGGGTGCTGGAAGTCTGGTCCACCGAGCCGGGTTTGCAGTTTTACTCCGGCAATTTTCTCGACGGCACGATCACGGGCAAGGGCGGCTGGGTTTACCAGCGTCGCGCCGCCTTCTGCATGGAGCCGCAGCACTATCCGGATTCGCCCAATAAGCCGCAGTTCCCCAGCGTCGAACTGCAGCCGGGGCAGGTTTATCGGAACACCATCATTTTTAAGTTCTCCGTGCAACCCTAACCCGCCAAACCGCCATCCTCCAATCCCCTGACCCGCTTATGGATAATTCTACCACCAACGCTGTCGTCAACACCCTCACCAATGCCGCCGCCGCCGCAACCGCCGGCCCGTCGGCGGTGTTGAACAACCTCGACTGGTTCGTAATCGCCTTGTTTGGCTTGGGCATGATTGCCACCGTGTGGTATTCCATGCTCAAGAAGAACGAGTCCGGCAAGGACTACTTCCTGTCCGGGCGCGACGCCAACTGGCTGCAGATCGGTTCCTCGATCTTCTCCTCCAACATCGGGTCCGAGCACCTCGTCGGCTTGGCCGGCGCGGGCTTTGTCACCGGCATGGCGATGGCCCACTGGGAAATGCATGGCTGGCTCATTCTCGTGCTGGGCTGGGTCTTCGTGCCGCTCTATGACCGGATGAAGGTGTTCACCATGCCGGAGTTCCTGGAGTTGCGCTTCAGCCGCGGCTCCCGCAATGTCCTGAGCCTGCTGACCATGGCCAGTCTGGTGCTGACCAAGATAGCCGCCACCATCTATGCGGGCGACGTCGTCGTCCGCACCCTGTTGAATGTGGACACGGTGAGTCTTTTCGGACACAAGGTGGACGTTTTCTGGGCCATCGCCCTGGGGCTGGCGCTGACCACCGGCCTATACACGATTTTTGGCGGCATGCGCGTGATCATGTACACCGCGGTGCTCCAGGCGCCGGTGCTGATTTTTGGTTCGGTATGCATCCTCTACATGGGCCTTCATGTCCTGGGCCACGGCAGTCTCGTTGAGGGCTGGAAAGCCACCCTCACCGCCGTCGGCAACAACGTTCACCTCGTCCGCTCCGCCAAGGACCCGGAGTGGCCCTGGCCGGCAATCCTGCCCGGCTCGGCCATCATCGGATTTTGGTACTGGTGTACTGACCAGTATATCGTCCAGCGCGTGCTGGCCGGCAAAAACCAGCAAGAATCCCGGCGCGGTTGCATCCTGGCCGGCTTTTTCAAGTTGACGCCGGTGTTCATATTCCTGGTGCCCGGCATGATCGCTTTTGCGCTGACCAAGACAGCGGGCAGCGGTTTCACCACCAACGGTGACGCCGCCTACACCTCGTTGGTCGCCCAGATTCTGCCCCACGGCCTCAGAGGCATGGTGGCCTGCGGCATGATCGTCGCCCTCATGGCGTCGCTGGGATCCAAATTCAACGCCTCGGCCACGCTCTTCACCATGGATTTCTACCGCGAATGGCACCCCACGGCGTCCGGCCGGACCGAGGTGATTGTGGGCCGCATCGCCACGGGCGCGATTGTCTTCCTGGGCATCTGCTGGGTGTTGGTGATCAAGAGCCTTCATACCAATCTTTACCTCTATCTCCAGAACGTTCAGGGCTATCTCTCGCCAGCCATCGCGGTGTTGTTCGGGCTGGGTGTGTTCTGGAAACGCGCCACCGCCCCGGCGGCCCTGTGGTCCTTCGTGGTGGGCATGGTCGGCGGTTTCGCACGGCTGGCGGCCGACATCATCATGCGCAACGACGCCGAGACGGTCACTGGCCTCAAACAGCAACTCTACCACGGCACCATCAGCTTGGACCAATTCAACGCCGGCATCGCGCCCCTCCGGGAAAAGTTCGGCCTCCTGTTCGATTTCTGGAACATTCACTGGCTCTATTACTGCGAGGCGCTTCTGGTGATCACCGCCACGCTGATGATCGGCATCAGTCTCATGACCCGCGCGCCGGATCCCAAGACCATCAAATACACTTGGTATGGCGCCACGCCGGAGGAGAAAGCCGCCACCCGCGCCAGTTGGAATGCGATGGACGTTGTGCTCAGCTTGATCGTCGTCGCCGCCATCGTCACGTTCTACATCAAGTTCTGGTAATCAAACCGTCACTGAACGGGAATTCGCAGCAGTTCCGCTGAGGTTTCCGGGCCGGGATGCTTCTCGGCGCGGGCGGCCTTGACCAATTCGGGTTGGATGGGGCCGGCCTTGTTGTCAAAATGCGAGCGGATGTAGGTCAGCACCGCGGCAACCTGCTCGTCGGAAAAATTATCCCGCCACGGCGGCATCGCCAGGTTCCACTCCTGGCCTTTGACGCTGATCGGGCCGGTCAACCCGTTTAAAACGACCCGCGCTATGCGGTCGCCGCCCGGCGCCAGCACCCATTCGGAGCCGGCCAGCGGCGGCGCTTTGCCTTCCTGGCCCGTGCCGCTGAGTTGGTGGCAGGCGGCGCAAGTCAGCTCGAAGACTCTCCTGCCTTCGGCCTGAAGTTTCGCGGTGGGGTCCTGAGGATTGGCGGCCAACACCTCCTCGTACGACTGGTAAGGCTCGTAAACGTCCTTGTTAAAACCGCCCGCGTGATCGGAAAGAAAGAGCGTGCCCCAGTAAAACGCGCCGCCGAAAACCACCACCAACCAGATCGGCACGGTCGAAAAACCGGCCGCCGGCTCGGCGCCGTTCTGATTGACAGGCTTGTCTGGCGGATCGGAATTCATTTCGCGGCGGCGGTCTTCACGGCCGGAACGGCGTTGGTTTTCTGCCCGGGCGGCGGGGCCTCGAAGAGGTATCCGTTCTGGCGCAGGCTCATCAAATAGGCGGCCAGCGCGCGCGCCGCCGGGCGCGGAACCACTTCGCAGCCCGGCGGCGGGCGGTCCGGCGGCGGCAGCACCAACGCGTCGGGCGAGGGGAAAAATCCGATCTTGCGGGTTTCAAACAGGAAGCGATAGGAGGGCATGAGGGAGCCGCGGATGATCCGGCGCGGATCGTAGAGGCGCAGCAAAATGCCGTTGGTGTCCGATCTCAGGCCCACGTTGGCCAGGTCGGGGCCGATGCGTTGCGATCCCAGCATGACCGGCTGATCGAAGAGGTAGTCCTCGGCCAGGCTGCGGCGCGCGCCCCAACTTTGGACAATGTCCGAACCGAGGGAACGCGGGCGTACCATCTCGGTGTGGCAAAAGGCGCATCCGTTGGCCCGATAGACTTCCGCCCCTTGCCGGGCGTCGCCCGGTTCCGGCACGGGGTAGGATTGGGAAAGCGCGTCACCAAGGACAACCGTGTTGGTCTGCGTCAGGCCGCCCAGTTGCAATTGCGGCCCCAGCACGAAACCCAGCCACGAGCAGGCCATCGTCGCGAACAATCCCAGGAAAAGCAGCGGACCCCTGTTCATGCGCGCTCCTTTGCTTCCGCGCGGCAACGGCGGCAGGCCAAAATCAAAATTCGGGCGAAGTTGAGCAGGAAAAGGACTGTTCCCACGAGTATCATCAACTCTCCAAGGGTGCTCACGCGCAAAGGCAGCATTGTGCGCCGCATCACGTCGGCAAAGGAATTCCGGGCATCCGAGAGCAGAATCCCCTGGCCCACTCCGGCCGAGACCAGGGAAACGTAGGTGATGAGGACGCCCAAAAACGCCAGGAAGAAGTGCGCCTTGAGCAGTCCAGGGCGCCAGGCGGCCGGGCCAAGCCCCAGCAGGCGCGGCAGAATGTAATAGAGCGCGCCGAAGACCGTCAGGCCGAAAAACCCGTTGTGGAACAGCCCGCTGCGCGCAGCGCCGAACCAGGTGAAATCGGTGATCGCGCTCACGCCGGGCAGCGCCCCGGCGATCTGCTGCGCGCCGGCGATGAGCCAGAACATCAGCCCCACGTAGGTAAAACGCAACGTTGGGTCGGCATCCAGAACCTCCAAGTCCCGGCGCACTGTCAGGTAGAAATTTGTGGCGACCGCCAAAAGCGGGACAATCGTCAGGCCCGTTCCGACCACCGACAGGCTGACGATCCAGGCGGGCACAGGAGCGCCGTTGGGAACGCCGCCGCAACTGCCAAAAAGGGCGATGGTCCAAAAGGCCAGCGCGGCCAGATAATGGCTGTGGAGCGGCCGGCCCAGAATCTTCGGAATGAAGTAGAAGGACGAAGCCAGCCCGGCGAAGCCGAGAAAAACCCCGCTCAGATTGTGCGCGCACCAACAGGCGATCAGGGCCTGGAGCACCCCGCGCGCCGGGGCCGCCAGCAGCAAAAGGCCGGCCGTGGAAAAAATCCAGGGAAACCAGAAAAGGGCGCCGATGACAAACCATTGCGACGGATAGAGCTTCTCCTCCCGCCGCCGGTCGAAGGTGACAAACGCGCAGACGCCGATCAAAATATAAGCGACAAAAAGAAGGGGCGCACACCAGGCCGGGAACTCAAAACCTTCATATCCGCTCCGGCCACCGCAAAGAACGGCAGCCACGCCAGCGGCCAGGGCGAAATTCCAAAAGAGGGCGCCCAGCAGGACGACCCACGGAGCGGCCAGCGCCGCGCGGCCCAGGCGGCAAAGGAGCCACAGACCCAAGCCCAGCGCCACGGGCACGCCGAAGCCGTAGAGCAGGGCGGTGTTTTGGGCGGCGTGAACGCGGCCATAACTCAGATACGGCTCGCCGGCGAGAAATTCCGGATTATGAAACTTGAGCGAGTCAATCAGCCCCAGCGTCAACGCCACGAAAAGCCACAGCACCGCTCCGGCAAAAAGACAGAGCAGCGGCACGGGGTGGGCATCGCCGGTCCCCTCCTTCCGCGCCTGGGGCGAAGCGGAGCAACCTGTTCGCGCTGAAGAAACAACAATGCTCATGGCCGGCGCAGGCTATTCGTAGATGTTCTTGGGCGGCGGCGCCGGCGGCGGGATGTAGAATTCCTTCGCCGCGCGCGCCATGAGGTTGGAGCGGGCCGCCGCGGGGTCCCGCTGCCACTGCTCCAGCATCAATTGCTTGGCCCGCTCGATGGGCACGCGGACAAACCCCTTGGCCTGGTCCTGCCAATCATATTTATTCAGCAACGGTTCGTTGGCGGCCTTGAAGTCGTCCAGGATTCTCAGCCGCTCTGCCGCGCGGACCTCCAACGCGCTCGGGGACGCGGTGTTCCATTGCATCAATCGCACCAGCAGGGCCACGACCAGAAACGTGCCCAGGGCGGCGACGATCACCGCGCCGGCGCGGGTCTTTTGGCGGACGGATTCCGGGTTCATTTTGCGCCTTCAGGAGGGATGGAGACCTGCGCGGCGGGCGGAGTATAGACCTCCATCGCTTCGGCCATGCGCGGGTCTTTGAGCGGATACACCGGGTGGCGGTTCAGAGAGATGATGAACACTTTCATCAGCACGCCGGTAAAGAACAAAATGCAAGCGGCGTCCACCAGCAAGCCAGGCGTCAGGATGGAGTCGGGATGGAGCGCGGGCGTGATTTGGAATTCCACATCCACAAAGTGCATCAGCCAGGCCCAAGCCGCCAGGGGCAGCATGGTGTCCAGCCGCAGTTTCCAGTCAATGCGCAACAACATGAGGAACGGGACGAAGAAATGGCCGAAAATAATGACGTATTTGCCCACGTAACCCCAGGCGCCCTTCTCACGCAGCACATACCAGAATGTCTCCTCCGGCATGTTGGCGTTCCAGATAATGAAGTATTGGGCGAAACTGATGTAAGCCCAGAACACGGTGAAGGCCAGGAAAAGCGAGCCGATCATGTAGTAGGTGTTTTCCCTCACCAGGTTCCGCAGCGGGCCGGCCCGCTGCAAAATCAAAGTGATGACATAGACGGTGGGCAGCGTCACCCAGACCGACGCCGCGAAATACCAGACCCCGTACATGGTCGAATACCATTCCTCCATCAATCCCTTCATCCAGACAATGGCCGCCAGCGTCACCGTCAACGCGAAGAGCACCACGCCCGACGCGGCGAAAAAGCGCATGCGATGGGTGCAATGGGCCGAGCCGGTTTCATCCTGGCGCAGGGACCAGAAGCGGAGGCGGTTGGAGTAAAGCCACCATACGGCGAACATGACCAGCGCGGACACGTAATAACCCGGCATCGTAAAGAGCGGATACTTGGACGCCACCGCATGGGTCGGATGGTCCAGCCTCATCCACGGATAAATCTCCCTCGCTGTCAGAGCGATCGGCACGAATAACAGGAGCATCGTCGGCCCCAGCAGGCAGGCCAGATGCTCGCACAATCGGCGCGTCGGCACCGACCAACTGGCGTCGAACAAATGATGCACAATGACCAGAAACAACCCACCCAGGCAAAGGCTGAGCGAAAACATGAACGCCAGCAGCCAGGAAAAGGCGAATTGCCTCACGCCGCCCAGCAGATACCCGGAAGCCGCCCCGATGGCGCCGACGACCATCAGAATCAGCGGCAAACGGCGCCACTTGGACAAATCCAGCCCGGACCTTGACGAAAAACGAGAAGCGTTCATAGGCTATTTCTTAAACGGCGCACGCTCCGGTTCCGGCACCTCCTCCGCCGTGGCCAGATGACTGACCTGCAGCGCGCGCACATAAGCGATGATGGCCCAGCGGTCCTCGACCGTGACATTTGCCCCGTAGGCGCCCATCAGGTTTGTGCCGTAGGTGATCGTGTTGAAAATCTGGCCGTCGCACATGTCAATCAGGCGCTGGTCATGGAAATTGGCCTGCGACACCATGCCGTACTTGCCTGTGATGCCTTTGCCGTCGCCGTCGGGGCCGTGGCAGGGCATGCAATTGATCTCGTAGCGCTGCTGGCCTCGTTCCAGCAACTGTCGCGTCATCGGCAGCGGATTGACCGGCACCCAATTGGTCGTGCCCGGTATGCGCCCCGTGTTGACGGGCGAATCTTCATACGCATATACCGGTTTGCCCTCTATCCTGAGCACCTGGCCGTCAATGATGTACGGGCCGCCCCGCGCCACCGTGCCCGCCGGATAAGGCCGCGAGGAAAATGCGTCCGGGAAAAACTCGCCCGGCGTTTGCGGGCGCGCCTTGTTTTGGCGCACCATGTCGGCAAACAACTCGATGGGCGGTCGGCGCGAATGGCTGCCCCGAAACCCGCAGACAGCAACCACCGCGAAGCACGTCAGCAAGAAAATCAAAAGGAAGTAGCGCATCAGCCCTCCACCATTTCGATGTGCCGGCTGCCCAACGATTCCAACAGACGGCGGGTTTCGCTTTCCGAGTAGCGCGCATCGGCCGTTTCGATCACGACAAAGAAGCGGTCGTGGGTGGCCAGGGCGAAGCGGCGGTTTTTCAGCAGGGGATGATGCAGCCGCGGCAGCCGGTTCAGGAACAACATGCCCAGCAACGCCCCGAAGGCCCCGAAGAGAATCGTCAATTCGTAGGAGGGCGGAAAGGCCGAGAAGGGGCTGAACATCGGCTTGCCCCCGATGACAATGCGGTAATCGTGGGCGTTCATGAACCAGATCATCAGCATCCCGGTGGCGTAGCCGGTGCAGCCGCCAACAAACGAGAACCATCCTACATGCGAGTTTCTCAGGCCCATCGCGCCGTCCATGCCGTGAATGGGGAAGGGCGTGAAAACATCCCACTGCCGGTAGCCGGCGTCGCGCACCTTCCCTGCCGCGCGCAGGACGGCGGCGGGCGTCTCGAACTCGGCCATGATGGCGTAAGGGGCCGACATCAGTGCGCCTCCCCAACTTTGGCCCCGCCCAGCGGGTGGTGCGGGTCGGCTTGCGGTGTGACTCCCTTGACTTCCGCGATGGCGATCAAAGGAACGAAACGGATGAACAGGAGGAAAAACGTGAAAAACAGTCCGAATGTGCCCAGGAACTGGCACACGTCCACCCAGGTCGGGCTGTAATAGTTCCAGTTCGAGGGCAGAAACTCCCGGTGCAACGAGATGTCCACGATGACAAACCGTTCAAACCACATGCCCACGTTGACCAAAATGGAAAGAAGGAAAACCGCCAGCATCGTGGTGCGGACCTTCTTGAACCAAAAAAACTGCGGCACGATCACGTTGCACGTGACCATGGTCCAAAACGCCCACCAATAGGGCGCCGGCTTGATGTGCAACAGCGGCGCGATGATGAACGGGTCGGCCGCGCGCGTGTGGAAAAACTGGAACCGCTCCACCGCATTGCCGCTGTACCAGGCGATGAAGAATTCCATCATGTAGGCGTAGCCGACGATGGTGCCGGTTGCCAGGGTGACCTTGCACATCAGCTCCACGTGACGCACACGGATGATGTCCTCCAGCTTGAGCAGCCGGCGCAAGGGCACCAGCAACGTGAGCACCATCCCAAAGCCCGAATACACCGCGCCCGCCACGAAGTAAGGCGGAAAAATCGTCGTGTGCCAGCCGGGCAATTGCGAAACCGAGAAATCCAGCGAAACGATGGAGTGGACCGAAAGGACCAGCGGCGTCGAAAGGCCGGCCAGGATCAGGTAGGCCTTCTCGTAATTGCTCCAGTGCCGGTTGGAGCCGGTCCAGCCCAGCGCGAACAAGCCGTAGCCGATCTTGCGAATCTTCGTTTTGGCACGGTCGCGCATCACCGCCATGTCGGGAATCAATCCCATGTACCAAAAAAGCAGTGACACCGTGAAATAGGTCGAGACGGCGAAAACGTCCCACATCAGCGGGGAGCGGAACTGCGGCCAGATGCCGTTGGAGTTGGGAATGGGAAAGAGCCAATAGCCCAGCCAGATGCGCCCGATGTGAATGAGCGGGAAAACCCCGGCGCACATCACGGCGAAAATGGTCATTGCCTCGGCCGCGCGGTTGATCGAAGTGCGCCAGCGCTGGCGCAACAGAAAGAGGATGGCTGAGATGAGCGTGCCGGCGTGGCCAATGCCGATCCACCACACGAAATTGACGATTGCCCACCCCCACATCACCGGATGCCCCAATCCCCACACGCCGACCCCGGTGGACATCAGGTAAAGAACCATGGCAAAGCAGAGCGTCATCATGGTGACGCTGATGCCAAAGCAAATTTTCCACCAATTGGGCGTCTTGCCTTCGATGACTCCCGCGATGCGGTCGGAAAGCCAGCCCGGGCTGCGTTGGTTGCCCACCAGCGGCACGCGCTCCAGGGACGCCGGCGGCGCCTGCACCGTGATGGGCCGGGTCTGGTGATGGACGGGGGCGGTTGCCATTACTCTGCTCCTTTCCCGGATGGCACTTGTTCCAGGGAGCCGTCCCGAGCCGAGTCAAACTCCCGGGTCGTGTAGGGCATCGGAAGTTCCTTGTAATCGGGCATCTGCGGGTTGGGATTGCGCACCCGCGCCAGGTAGGTGCAGCGGGGCTTGGTCAGCAGAAAATCCAGCACTTTGTAACTGCGTTCCTGCGCCTTCAATTTGGCCACCGCGCTCTCCGGGTCGGAGATGTCGCCGAAGACAATCGCCTCCGCTGGGCAGGCCTGTTGGCAGGCCGTCTTGGGCACCGTGCCCTCCTTCTCCGAAAGCCGGATATGGTCGCTGTCGCGCGCCTTGACCTTGGCGGCGATCTTGGCCTGCTCGATGCGCTGGAGGCAGAGCGTGCATTTTTCCATGACGCCGCGCATGCGCACCGAGACATCGGGGTTCGCCGCCAGCCGTTTGAGCAGCCATTGGTCCTCCGGCAGGTTGCCCCGGTCGGGATTGCGCAGCCACCGCCTCAATTCCCATTGGCCGTCGGTCTCCATCACCAGCGGACTTTTGTAAAGATGATTGAGCGGGCGCCGGTTGTAGTCGAAAAAGTTGAACCGCCGCACCTTGTAGGGGCAGTTGTTGGAACAATAGCGCGTGCCCACGCACCGGTTGTAGGTCATCACGTTCAACCCTTCGTCGTCATGCGACGTGGCGTTGACCGGGCAGACGCTCTCGCAGGGCGCCGCCTCGCAATGCTGGCAGAGCATGGGCTGCACGACTGCCTGCGGGTCTTCCATCCCTTTTTCCTCCGATGTACCCAACGGGCTGGCGTAATAACGATCCAGCCGGATCCAATGCATCTCCCGGCTCTTGCCCACCATCTCCTTGCCGACGATGGGTATGTTGTTCTCGCTCTGACAGGCCATCATGCAGGCCGAACAACCCACGCAACGGTTCAAGTCAATGGACAAGCCCCACTGATGCAGCCCGTTGGCTTTGGTCTTGTCCAATGGATTGGGATAAAGCGGCGCCACCACTGGCGGCTCCTCCGGCTTCATGGTGTCGGCGAACTTGGGATTCTTGCGGTATTGCTCCAAGTTGGCTTCGCGCACCACAGGGCGGCCCTCCATGCTCCAATGGCTTTGCGTGGTCGCCAACTCGTAGGTCTTGTCCCCGGTGTCGCGCACGGCCGCCCCGGAAGCGTAATGCATACCCTCGCTCAGGCGCAAAGCGTAGGCGTTGAAGCCGGCGCCTGTGCCCACCCGCCCGGTTTTTTCCCGCCCGTAACCCAGGGCCAGGCCGACGGTGTCATCGGCCATTCCGGGCTGAATCCAAACCGGCCCGCGAATGGTCCTGCCGTTCATCGTAACCTCGACCGTGCAATTGAAGAACTTCTGGTTTTGACGGTTCCGATCCGTGAAGACGCCCAATTCCTTCGCCGTGGCCGGACTGAGCAAGACGGCGTTGTCCCAGGTCAGCTTGGTGATCGGGTCGGGCAATTCCTGCAGCCACCCGTTGTTGTTGTGGCGCCCGTCGTCCATCTTGGCGTCGCGGTAGAAAACAACATTCAGCCGCTTCTCGTCCGGAAACGGGGCGGCCTTGAACTGGCCGATGGCCCGATTCAATTCCGCCGGGTCGTGCTGCACAGTGGCGACCGGGGCGGCGCTGTCGGCCAGAAAACCGTCGTGGAGGAATTTCCTCCAACTGTTCTCACTCTCCCCGCCGATTGAGCGGAAGGTCTGGCGGACGATTTCGTAAGGGCTGGAGGGAGTCAGCCCGCCCAGCACCGCCAGAACTTCCAGTTCCGTGATTCCACCGAAGAGCGGATCAATCAGCGGCTGAATGGGCACGATGGTCCCGTCGGCCGCGCGGGCGTCGCCCCAGGATTCCAGGTAATGCGCCATGGGCAGGTCCCATTGCGTTTCGGGATGCGCCGCCTCTTTCCAGGAGGTTTCGTCCTCGTAGTAACTGAGTCGGATCACCGTCCTGGCCTTGGCTTGCGCCGCGCCCCAATTCAAATCGGCCGGCGCGTTGTAGGCGGGATTGCCGCCCAGGATGACCAGCGTCTCCACCTGCCCTTCCTTAAGCGCGGCGGCCAATTCCGCCAGCGTGCCTTCCTTGGCAGGCTGCGTTTGACGAAATTCAACAGTGTGCCCAACCGCCCCCAACGCTTCGTTAATGGCGATCACCAGCAAGTGCGCCGCCGCCGGCAGCCGGTAGCCCGCCATCACAAGGCTCTGGCCGGCGTGGGCTTTGAGGTCGTTGGCGCAGGGGATGATCCATTTGTCGTGCGCCTGGGCCAGAGCGGCCAACACGTTGAGCTTCCGGTCAATTCCCGACGAAGGCAGGACTTGGAGCGCCAGACGCGCCAGCACCGGCACGATCAGGCTCGGCGGCACGCGCAAGCGATGGTCCGCGTTGAGGCCCGTCAAGGTGAAAAGGCTCTCCACCGCGTAAAGCCGGCTCATCGAATCCTCCGGCCCGTTGAGCGCGCGCCCTTTGCTGAACCGGCGGATGTTCGCGCAGGCGTTCTCCTCGCTGCCGATGAAATCGCAATCCAGCGCAACGATCACCCGCGCCTGGTCCAGCTTGTAAAGCGGCTCGACGGGTGCATTGTAGGCCAGCGTCGCCGCCCTCCGGGCCGCGTCCAAATCAACCGGCTCATAGACATGCCAGCGCGCGGCGGGAAACTTCACCACCAGCGCTTGTTGCAGACGCTCGCGGGACGGGGAGCCGCTCTGTTCGAGCAGAAATGCCAGCCCGGCGCCCTCACCGAGCGATCTGCCCAGGCTGGTCAAGAAATCCAGCGCGCTCTGCCGGGACTCGCCCGATCCGTTGCGGAGGCAACGCATGGCGCGATCAGGGTCGTAAAGGCTCAGGACCGAAGCCTGCGCCAGAGGGTCGGTGCCGCCGGAGCATTCTGGCAGGTCCGGATTGCCCTCGATTTTCGTCGGCCGTCCGTCGCTGGATTTGACGACCAAGCCCAGGGCCTTGCGCCGCGAGGGCATCGCTGTGGCAAAGAACTGCGGCAGGCCGTGAACGTAGTTCTCCGGCATCTTGACAAAGGGATAAATCTTCTCCACCGGCCGCCGGCAGCCCGTCGCCCCCAGCCCCGCCAGCAGGAAGGAGGCGGACATGAGCTTGACGAAACTGCGCCGGGAAACCGGGTCGGTCAACTCGCTGGCGCCGGAAGGGAACTCCCGCTGGACCCATTGGCGGAATTCGGGCGTCTGGGCCAACTGCTCCAGGCTGCGCCAATACTTGGGGCCTGTCTCCGGCTCGGGGCACGCGGGGGGAATCGTTTTCATCGGTGACAGGTCGAGCAGGTTTGCAGCGACTGAATCTTCCAGTCGTGGACAATGGCCGTGCCCTTGGCCAATTGCACGGCCTCCAAGTCGCGCGGGTTCCGCGACGGCTTCCAATCCAGGTCGGTGATCTTGTCCAGCCGGCGGAGGTGCGCGGCGGGGTTGCGATGGCAATCCAGGCAAAAAGACATGCTCAAGGGCTTGGCCTCATAGACTTCGTCCATCTGATTGATCTGCCCGTGGCACTCCACGCAACTGACGCCCCGGTTGACATGCACGGAATGGTTGAAATAGACGAAATCGGGCATCTTGTGAATCTGCACCCACGGAATCGGTTCCCCCGTGGCCGCGCTCTCGCGCACGACTTCCAGACGCGGATCGTCCTTGAGCACCTGGTTGTGGCAATTCATGCAAAGGGCCGTGGCCGGGATGTTCGAATACCAGGCCTTCTCCACCGCGTTGTGGCAATAGCGGCAATCCAGACCCACCTGCCCCACGTGGACGCTGTGTTGAAAGGGCACCGGCTGGATCGGCTCGTAGCCGACCCGCGTGTACTTGGGAGTGAAATAATACGTGACGCCGGCCGTCACAGCGGAACCCGCCAGCAGGGCGCCGATAATGATTTGGCGCGGGAGCCGGTTGGTCCACTTTGGAAAAACATCGGACATCTCAGCGTGTTTCTCTCTTCATCATTGACTGGATCCAGAAACAAAATCGGCGGCAATTTTTGTGGCCGCAGGCGCGCACGTCAACCCCTTTTTACGCCAGCCGCAACGAAAGGCATAAGCATAACTTGCCCCGAACCGAACGAAAGGATTAGCCATCCTTTTCGTGCCGGATGTTTTTAGGGGCTTCCGGGCTTCCTGGCAAGAGAGTTTGTGAGAATTTTCACGAATTAGGCCGGCATAATCCTCGCCATTAGCCCCAATGAATCAAGCTTGATCGCCGCCCTCTCCTTTTAAGGGTGTGGGTCCGCTTTGAAGGATGCGCTCGCGCACGAAATCAATGTGCCCGCGCAGGCCGTAAAACCGATCGGCGAAGGAGGCCGGCACCTTCATCTTGTTGACGGCGCTTTCGATCTCATCCAGGCGGGCAAGGAATTGTGCCGGCTGGAGGCGGACGGCCTGCGTTTGCACGTCCCGTTCCAGTGCGAGCAAGGAACGATACCGGTGGAAGATGAGCATCCGGACGCGCCAGCGATAAATGGCCGGGATGAGGCGCAGGCCCGGCACCAAAACAATCAGCGCCGGCACAAAGACCAACAGAATGCGGTTGGCAAGGCTGGCCAGCCGGAAAGGAAGGTAACGATAGAAGAATCCTTTGCCGGATTTGTAAAAACGGAGAGCGTCGGCGCTGAGGGGAAAATCGTGTTCCAGCGGGGCCGGAAACTCGGCCTGTCGCTGGAACAAACCGGCCTTGCCGTTGACTTCCTTGGCAGCTTCCAGCAGCAGGTCGGACAAGGCGGGGTGCAGATCATCCCGCGCCAACAACTCGACCGTCGGGCCAATGAGCGCCACATCGTGGTCGGGAATGTCCTGGCCGAAGTCCATTGAGCCGCGGGGCAATTGGAGCTTGCTCATATAAGTCATGCGCCGCACATACCCATCGGCCTGGGAGAAATCGTAGAGGTGAACGTTGGGGCTGCGCAGAAGCTCGCGCATGACTTCCACCGAGGCCGAATCGCCCATCAGGAAGACGGCATCGACATTGCCCGCGTCCAGGGCTTTGGCGGCGGCGGCGGCGTCCAAATCAACGAACGTGGCTGCCGCGTTGTTGGAAAGGCCGTTCAGCGTGAGCAGTGTCAACGCGATGGACCGGGTGCCGCTGCCCTCCGTGCCGATGACCAGGCGCTTGCCATTGAGTTGCGAGAGAAGCTGGAGCGGCTTGGAGCCGCCATAAAAGATGCACACCGGCTGGTAAGCCACGCTGCCCAGGGAGAAGACGTGCTCGGAATGGACGCCATTGGTCACACCGCCCTGGACAAAACCGATGTCAACGCCGCTGGCAGGATTCTGCAGGCGCTGGAAGTTTTCCAGCGAGCCTTCGGAGAGGAGGATTTTCAGCTTCACGCCCTTCTGTTTTAAAAAGGCCTGGTATTGGAGGGCGGTCCGCTCGAAACCGCTGCCCGCCGGCCCGCTGCTCAGCGTCAGGGTGCGCGGCGGCGCGGAATGAAAGAACCAGAACAGGGCGGACGCCACCACCACCACGGTCAACAGACTGGCCAGCAACGACATCGCCGGACTGAGGCCGAAGGTCTCCATGAACAGAACCTGCATCCGATTGACCCCGATCTTTCGATTCTCCTCCATCATATCGCCCCTGATCCTACAACGGCCCCGCCTCATCCGACGAGAACCGTTTTCGACGGGCCGCATTTGGGCGGATTCCAGCCCTAGGCAAACGGATCGAGGCCAGTTGTAGCAAGTGATCCAACACCGTGAGCCTGCAATTCAATTGGGAATGACGGCCCAACCCGGCAGCTTGGCCGGCACGATTTGGCGTGGGCGCCCGGCGTTCCAAGTCTCCTTGTTCCAGCCAGGGGTGAGCGCGCGCTTGACGGCCTTCGGCCACGGGTTTCACCACCAGGGGTTATGTATAGGATCGACTGGCAAGTTAATGTTGTTATGGATCGGGAACCTGTAGGGAGCGACATGGCCGTCGCCCCACAACATAACGGTAAACTCCTGTCCTTTGTAATTGTGCCAAATGCTCCGAGGGTCGCTGTCTCCGCGATTGACATGCCAGATCCAGTCCCCTTCCATGACCTTGGTGGCCGGCATCAAGGCGACCTCGCTGACCTTCATGGACCTGCCGTCATAGGTGCCGGGAGCCGAAATATCGCCGAAGGGGTGCTTCACGCCGTAATCGTCGCTATCCCATGAAACCAAGTAGCTGTTTCCGTATGTAGCCCAGCAGTTGCTCTCAACGGTGGCGGGTACGGCAACGAAATCTCCCGCGTCGCCTTTGTCTGCCGGGCATTCAAAAACCTCCTTCTTGCCTTGGTAGAAATAGAGCGCCCTGTTGCTGGCCGCGACGAAGAAATCATACGTCCCATTCTGGCCCCCGAGGCCGTTCCAGTCCCACAGCAGCGGATAGACCCCTGCGTTGTCGTCTGTATAAAGAGCCAGGGCGATTCCAATCTGCTTTTGATTGGAAATGCATTGGTCCTGAAGCGCCTTCTTCTTGGCGTTGGCCAACGCCGGCAGTAGCAGCGCTGCCAGAATGGCAATGATCGCGATGACCACCAGCAGTTCGATCAACGTGAAGGCACGGTCACCGCAACGGCCGGGAATCTCCGTCTTCATGTTCCTGTTCATATTGGGACCCATCAGGGCGCGGGACAAGGTCTTTCTTCGACATTTCCATAACACAGCAGCGAGCGGGGGAATAGAACAGACGCGATGGCGCTTGACGGAGAAATGGTATCTGTGGCTCTCTTCTTTTTCAAATGGACCGCTGGCAAAAACTGTCGCAACACCAGCCGTGAAAATACTATCGCCTATTGCTTTGTTGGTCGTTCTTCTGCCGGCGTTTGCGGAAGCCGCGCCGGTCGAACACAAACCATCTTTTGAGCCTTTCGTCTGGAAATCCGACGCGCCGGCCGATTGTCCCTTTGCTCGCTCAACGCAGATCACGGGGATTCTTTTTACCGGCGTTCACCGCGCCTACGGATTTGGCGACACTTGGTATCCGGCATGGGCGGCAGACGGAAACCTCTATTCACCTTTCACCGACGGCCCGTGCAACGAGGACGCCTCCAATTCCAATGGTTATGAATACGCGGAAGATTCCCCCATGGGAGTTTTCAAGGCCAAATTTCGCAAAGCGACCACCGGCCAAGCGATGCTGGTGGGAGATGATCCATTGAATCTGACCGCGCACAGTCTCGGCACGGTGGCGGCGGATCCGTACCCCTATGGCGGACGCTACCCTTGCGGCAGTCTGGTTTATCATGGCGTGTGGTCTTACGGCACCTACTGCCTGGGTCCGGCCGGCAACACAAGGTACGGCGACACCGATTACAATTGGCCCTGGCTCGGCCCCTTCGTCGGCTTTCGTGTCTCGCGCGATTATGGCAAAACCTGGCAGGAGACCCCGCACACGCCCGACAAACCGCTCTTCGGAGAAACCGGCATGTGGGGCTATCCGGTCAGGATTGGGTCGCCGCATTTCGTGGATTTCGGCCGGGATATGGAGCACTCGCCCGACGGCAAAGCCTACCTGGTGGCTCACGGCGCGGAGTTCCCGGATCCCAAGCCCCGCTTTGGCAATCTGAGCTGGATCACCGGCAGCCAGATTTATTTGCTGCGCGTAACGCCCTCGCCGGAGGCGATGAACGAGGCCTCGGCTTACGAGTTTTTTGCCGGGCGCGACTCCCGCGGCGAGCCGGTCTGGACGCGCAATTTCAAGCAAATCAAACCTTTGCTGGACTGGCACAACAACATGGGATGCGTCACGGCCACCTACGACGCGCCGTTGAAGAAATACCTGATGTGCGTCACCGATGGCGGCAACACCTGTGCCCGGATGAATACCTACATCCTGGAGTCCGACCGCCTGACCGGCCCGTGGCGGCTGGCCACCTATATGAAGAACTTCGGTGAACAGGCCTATTTTGTGAACTTCCCTTCCAAATTCATCAGCGCGGATGGCCGCACGGCCTGGCTCTGCTATTCCGCCAATTTCGCGCCGGCCTGGAATGGGCAGAGCATCAAGACCAACCCGCCCGGCAGCCGCTACGGCCTGGTCCTTCAAGAAGTCCAATTGCTCAAGCAAAATCAGGCGGATCAATGATCCACCCGAATCATTAGCGACATGCTCGATGGCTCACCAAAAAGGTGGGGCGGGGCGGAGTTTTAAGAAGATACCCACCCTCCCCCCTCAAAAGAGCCGTTGCTCCGTTGCAAATGTTGATAATCAAGCACTTAAGCCGTTGCATGACCCGTTGCAACCCGTTGCTCAAAGCCGTAGCAACGCCCAAGTCGTTAAGGATTGGGGTGATCCATTGCCACGCGCTCTTTTGCCCGCCCGGTTTCCGTGCCGTGGCCTTCAGTTCAAACTGTCTTGCGCCCCGGGCGGCTTGTCCCGGCGCACGACGATGAACCACGATTGCGCCGGCTCGCTGTCGCCGCCGGCGATGTAAAAGGCCGACTCAACAGCTTGCGTTCCGCGCCGCGTCAATTTGCCGTCGGCGTAAATGGAAACGACCATCTCGCGCGGCGTGCTCAGGACGATCTCCACCTCGCGGTGCGGCGTCATGCGCAGGCGGGATTTGCCCCCGGCGTCCAGCACGACGGTCCGCCGCTCGACTTCCCAATAGTTCTTCCATTTGAACATTTGCAGCCGGCGGCAGAGCGCCGGGCCGGCGGGCTGGGCGTTGGCCGCGGGCGGCGTGGCGTCGTCGGTGCCGCGGATCAACTGCACGTAAAACGTCACCCCCGCGGTCCCGGCGCGCGCCCGCAACGGCGCCGCCGCCAGCATCGCCAGCCACAAAACAGCCAGTCGTTTCATCGTCAAATCAGGTGGACGGACAATTCTTAGACGGCGCGGCGCCGCGGTTTTATTCGCAATACTTTGCGCGTTGCCATTTTCGGCGGGTGTGGCATATTAGGCGGTGGCTAAATCATTATGCAGAAACCTAAAATAATCGCTTATTTGAAACCGACGTGCGGCTGGAGCCGGGGCGTGCGCGCCGTCCTGCGCAAATACGACCTGCCCTTCGAGGACCGGGACATCATCAACGATCCCGACCAGCGCCAGGAGATGATCGAAAAAAGCGGCCAGATGCTCAGCCCGTGCGTGGAGATCAACGGCCGCATGCTGGCCGACGTCAGCGGCGAGGAAGTGGAGGCCTACCTGCTGGCCAACTCGCTGGCGCAATCCAACGCGCGCCAGCCCGAGGCCCCGATAGACCAGCCCTGCGCCCACGAACTGCCGCAGGCCAGCCCGCTGAATTTCCGCGCCTGAGCTTCAACGGGGTTCCATCAGGCACTTGACGCACATGGGGAAGTCGCTTCGGGCAGGGCTGCCGGCGGGGCGCAAGCGGCCGTCCGATTTGTCAATACTAAAAACAACCACCGTGGCCGAACTTTGGTTGGCTGCCAGCAGGTAACCCCCCGTCGGATCAATCTCAAACTGCCGCGGCGTCTTGCCCCCCGCCGGCACCCGCTCGATGAATGCCAGCCGCCCGCTGGCCGGGTCGCACCCAAAAACCGCGATGCTGTCGTCGCCCCTGTTGGAGCCATAGACAAATCTGCCCGACGGATGCACCGCCACTTCCGCGCCCGTGTTTTCCCCGGAAAAATCCTTCGGCAGGGTGGACTCGGTTTGAATTTCCCGCAACGCGCCGCTGGCCGGGTCATAAGCGAAGACGCTCAGGGTGGAGGCCATCTCGTTGATGACGTAGGCCCACCGGCCACTGGGGTGAAAAGCAATGTGTCGCGGCCCCGAGCCGGGTTTCACCGCGGCGAAGGGCGGCTCGGCGGGGGCCAGCGACCCTGTGCCGGCGTCAAATCTGAATATCATCACTTTGTCCAGCCCCAGGTCGCAGGCGAAGGCGAACCGGTCCTCCGGCCCGGGCGACAGGCAATGGGCGTGCGGGCCTTGTTGCCGGTCCGGGTTGACACTGGATCCGTGGTCCTGGACAAAGGCCGAAGCGGGCCGCAACGCGCCGTCGGAGGCCACCGGGAAAACGGCCACGCTGCCGCTGTTGTAATTGGCGATGAGCACATTGCGACCGCCGGCGTCCACCGCCACATAACACGGCCCGCTGCCGCCGGCGGGCTTGCGGTTGAGCAGCCGGAGTTTTCCGGCCGCGGCGTCAATGGCGAAGGCGCTCACACCGCTGCCGGCCGCGTCGGACCCTTCGCTGATCGCGTAGAGGAACCGGTGGTTGGGGGCAATGGCCAGAAAGGACGGATGCTCGATCTGCGCCGCCTGGCCCAGGGGCGTGAGAGCGCCCGAGAGCGTATCCAAGCGGAAGGCCTGGATGTTCCTTCTGCCCGACCCGACGAAGACCAGCTCCTGCCGGGATTGCGCGCCGGCCGGCACAAGGGCCAACAAAAGGGCGAGCGCCGCGAGGGCGATGCGAAGGGACTTCATAATCGGTTACTTGACAGAGAGGACGGCGTAATTGCGCTTGCCCTTGCGTAGAAGAAGATATTTGCCAAAGAGCAGATCGGCGGCGGTGAGGCGGCGTTGCGCGCCCGCTTCGCGGATATTGTTGACATAAACGCCGCCGCCCTCGATGTCCTTGCGCGCCTGGCCCTTGGAAGGGCAAAGGCCAGCCAACGTCAAAAGTTCCGCCAGCGGCGCGCCTTCCCCGTCCAATTTCGCCCTCTCCAAGTCGCGCGTCGGCGCCTCGCCCACGATTTCGTTGAAGGTGCTCTCCGCGACGCCCTCCAGGCCGCCGCCAAACAAAATCTCGCTGGCGCGGACGGCCTCCGCCGTGGCGGACGGGCCGTGGATCAAATCGGTCATCGCCCGGGCCAGCGCCTTGTGGGCGTCGCGGGCTTCGGGCCGGGCCTGATGTTGGGCCGCCAGCGACTCGATCTCCTGGCGGCTCAAGAAGGTGAAGAACTTCAAGTAGTCTATCACCTGGCGGTCATCGGAGCGGATCCAGAATTGGTAGAAGCGGTACACGCTGGTCTTGCGGACGTCGAGCCAGACGGCGCCGGCGGCGGTCTTGCCGAACTTGCTGCCATCGGTGTTGAGAATCAGGGGCGAAGTCAGGCCGAAGACATGGGCGCCGGCCTTCTTGCGCGTCAATTCCATGCCGGCGGTGATGTTGCCCCACTGGTCGCTGCCGCCGATCTGCAATTCGCACCGGTGGGCGTGGTGCAGATGGTAGAAATCAAAGGCCTGCAAAAGCATGTAGCTGAACTCGGTGAAACTGAGGCCCGACTCCCGGTCTTCCATCCGCGCCCGCACGCTTTCCTTGGCCATCATCTGGTTGACGGAAAAATGCTTGCCGATGTCGCGCAGAAAATCCAGGAAACTCACCGGCGTGGTCCAATCGGCGTTGTCCATCAGGCGCGCCGGGTTGGATGCGCTGTCGAAATCCAGCAATCGCCGCAATTGTTCCTTGAGGCTGGCGATGTTGTGGTTGAGCGCCTCCTGGGTCAGCAATTGCCGTTCGGCCGCCCGCCCGCTGGGATCGCCCACCAGGCCCGTGGCGCCGCCGGCCACGGCGATGGGATGATGGCCATGCATTTGAAAGCGGCGCAAGGCCAGAAGCGGCACCAGGTTGCCCACGTGCAGGCTCTCGGCGGAGGGATCAAAGCCTGCGTAAAGGACAATCGGCCCGGCGGCCAGGCGCTTTTTCAATTCCGGCGCGTCGGTGCAATCGGCCACCAGGCCCCGCCATTCCAGTTCTTCAAGAATATTCATCGTCATTGTCAAACTATTTTCACTTGGCCCCTGCCGCGCGCGACCTCGCCGATGATCCACGCCGCCTGGCCGCGCGCGCGGATGAAACGGAGCGCCGCCGCCGCCTGGCCGGCCGCAACGATCATGGTCATCCCGATGCCCATGTTAAAGACCTGGTAAAGTTCCTCCTCCTCCACCCCGCCCTTTTCGGCGATCACTTGGAAAATGGGCGGGACCTCCCAGGACCCTTTTCGGATCACCGCGTCGCAGTTGCCGGGCAGCGTGCGCGGCACGTTGTCAATGAATCCGCCCCCGGTGATGTGGGCCAGGGCCTTGATGACCCGGCGGCCGCCGAACTTCCGCAACGCCGCCTGGATCGTCGGCCCGTAACTCAAATGGACCTTGAGCAACTCCTCGCCGATGGTCCCCGGCAGGCCGGCGACGCGGCTGCGCGGGGTGAGCTTGAGCTTCTGGAAAAAAATCCGGCGCGCCAGCGAATAGCCGTTGGTGTGCAGTCCGCTGGAGGCCAGCCCGATGATCGCGTCGCCGGCCCGGACGCTTTTTCCGTCCAGAATGGCCGCCTTTTCCACCACGCCCACGATCGTGCCGCTCAGATCGTATTCGCCCGGCCGGTAGAAGCCGGGCATCTGTGCCGTCTCCCCGCCGATGAGCGCGCAATGATTTTCCCGGCAGGCGGCGGCGAAACCGCGGAGCAATTGAGCAAAAACGCGCGGCCGCAACCGGCCCGTGCCGATGTAATCCAGGAAAAAGAGAGGCTCCGCTCCCAGCACGGCGATGTCATTGACGCAATGATTGACCAGATCGCGCCCGACGGTGTCGTGGCGGTCCAGGGCGAAGGCGATTTTAAGTTTGGTGCCCACGCCGTCGGTGCTGGCGACAAGCACCGGCTGGCGGAATTTCCTGGCATCAAAAGCGAACAGGCCGCCAAACCCGCCGACCTGGCCCAGCACTTCGCGCCGGCGGGTGGAGGCGAGCAAGCTGGGCAAAGAGGCTTTGACCCGGTTGCCCAGGTCAATATCCACGCCTGCCGCCTCGTAAGCTGTCCGCCTCATGCCCCCGCACCTTACGCGCCGCCCGCCCGACTGACAAGCGACGAGTGCGATCTGTCCTGGCCGGAACCGTGCAGATGGATTGTGATCCGGGTGTTTTTTCACGTTTTTTGGTTCAATTAAGTTCAATTAAGTGCAATTAGGCGCGATTGAGCGCGATTTGGGCCAGGATAGAGCGCCGGTTGACGCCCGGAAGACGGGCAGGTTTCGGAGTGGTGAGGCGCCAACGCCGCTCTCCCGCGCGATGCCAGAAAGCGGAACTATCGTTCCGCGCTCCAAAACGCTTCGCGCGCAGGACAGCAGGGCATTTATTGCCGTCGGTCCATTCCATCCCGGGCTCTGCCCTGTCATTTCAATCATCACGCCGCCATTTAAACACATCGTGGAACGGACAAAAAACCTACGGTAGGTTTTTAGGTATGATTTTTTTGGAGGGGCGGGATCGCCATTGATGCTTGAAACACAAGAGCTTGCGACTGGAAAAATCCCAAAAAACGGAAAAAACACAAAAAAAAGTGCAAAATAGTTTCAGCGGGACCCCGGTTTTTCTGCAAAATGGCCCTGATTTTGGGCCAAAAAAAGGCCCCTTTTAGAAGCATAGTTTGCAAGTTGCTGATTTCCAGTGTCTTCCGATCAACGATTTTTTGTCGAACTTCGCTGATTACGATAAAAAAGCGGGTCAACCGCGAAATACACGTAAGACACGAAAAACCTCGGAGCGTTCGCGTGGTTGGCGTCGTTCGCGGTTAAAATTTGGCGGAGGAATAAGGCTGGGAACGGAATATTTCGCGCAGAGAACGCCGAGGGCGCAGAGAGGGACTCTTTTTTTTTCTTTTCTCTGCGTCCTTTGCGGCTCTGCGCGGGATCACCCTCTGAGGTTGCGCCGAATTGATGAACAGTGAATCGGGGCGGAGCGCGGTTCCGCGAAGGACGGCGTGCAAAGCGGGCGGCTTCTCAAATCCCTCAAAATGCCGGATCGCTCCGGGTGAAAGTATTTAAAAACCGCTTCTGGAAGCGCGGGAAAATTCATCTCGGCATTCATCTTGCATTTAGTATGTGCGCAACTCGGATGCCAAAATCCTCATGCCACACCCAAATTGCAAGCCTCGAAGTCGCCATAGGAGGGGACAGACCATAGCTTTGTCCATTTGTCTTCATTTATTTGCGATCCTCCAGTCGTGAAATTCGGGAACAAAGCTCTTTTGCAACTGCTCATCCGCAAGCGGTCCGCGATTTGTGTAATCGTCAGCGTCATCTGCTCCTGCCGCCGCGCCGCGAACGCCAGCTTGCCCGCGATCTCCCTCGTCCAGGAAGATCGGCTCCCGGTGGTTTCCCTGTCTCATGATCGGATAAATGGCTTCGGGATATCCCATGGGCATCTGGCGCGTCATAAGCGAATCTTGCCCCATTATGTTCAGCCGCCCAAGCCCATAATATGGACAAAGCTATGGTCTGACCCCTTCGACCTTTGAGCGGTGAAGGCCACAGATCAACACAGATTGACACAGATCGGAAGGAAATCACAGGCTGGAAGCGGGAGCGATTGGCCTTGATCCACGGCGGGCGAAGGGCGACATTGACTTCCGATGATCTCGCGCTTTCGCTGCCGCGGCGCAGGCCCGTGGGCGTTGCTGGTGTTGATGGGCAGCATCGGCACGCCGGCAGCGAACGCGGCAACCTACTTCGTCGCCACCAACGGCTCGGACGCCAATGCGGGCACAAAGCTCGCCTCGCCATTTCAAACGATCCAACATGCGGCCGCGATCACGGTAGCGGGGGACATTTGTTGGATTCGCGCCGGAGTGTATCGCGAGACGCTCGCACCGACAAATTCCGGCATCAGCGGCGCCCCGATCACCTTCGCAGCCTATTCCAACGAGTCGGTCACACTGGACGGAGCGGACCTGGTGACCGGCTGGACTTATCTGTCGAACGGCATCTATCAGGCATCGGTGAACTGGGATTTGGGAGAGGGGTACAACCAGGTCTTCGTGGATGGCACCATGATCCATCAGGCGCAGTATCCGGCTTACGGGAGCGGCGACGTGTTGCATCCGGCGACAGTCAGCGTGGTTGTCAGCAGCACGAACACGGCGCTGATTACCAGCCCCGCTTGGAGCGGCCAACCCGACAATTACTGGGCCGGCGCGTGGTTTCTCGGAGGGGTGGGTTACTCCTGGGCGTGGCAGAGCGCGCACGTGCTCAGTTCCACGGGCAGCACGATCACCGTGGATCCCGCGACAGAGACGGGCGCCTGGTGGTTCACCGGCAGCGGCAGCGGCGTGCTCTGGGGAGAATTCAGTTTCCTGAATGCAGACAACGAGTGGCATCTACAGACCAACTCGAGCGGCAACACGCTTTATTTGCGCATTGGCGGCGGCGGTGATCCCTCGACGCACAGCGTTGAGATGAAGCGGCGCAACTGGGGCGTGGGCCTCATGGGCCGAGATTACATCACCGTCAGCGGCCTGCATCTGTGGGCCGGGGCGGCTGTTCTCCAGGGCGACGGCAACGTGCTGGAGAACTGTCAGGGGCAATTTCTGAGCCACTTCATGATCATCAGCCAGGGCTATTATGAGAACGACGACACGGTGGAGGGCGGCGGAGTGGCCGTCACTGGCAACAGCAATATCGTGCGCGGCTGCACGCTGTTCAATACGGCCGGGTCGGGCATCTATACGATCGGCAGCGGCAATGTCATCACGCGCAATCTTATTTACAATACCGATTACTCGGGCACGTACGCCTGCGCCATCGCCCTCCACGGCAGCGGTGAAATCGTCACTTTCAACACCGCTTACAGTTCGGGCCGCGACATTTTGCGGCCTGAGGGCGCCGGGTCGGACATCCGCTTCAATGATCTTTCCGGTCCGGGCCTGCTGTGCAAGGACCTGGGCGTCATATACGTTTGGGGCATCAACGCGCAGGGGACTGGCGGGCCGGCCACGCGCATCGCGTATAATTGGATCCACGACAACAACCATCCCGTCCCTTCGCCGTTGATCTATCTGGACAACTATGACCTGAACTTTGTCATTGACCACAATGTCTGCTGGAATAGCGGCGGGGATTCGGGCATCCGGATCAACGCTCCAGCCATCGGGCACCTGATCTACAACAACACAGTGTTCAACTGTGCCGACGTGGGCGCCTACACCTACGATTGCTGGCCGGACAGCAACCCGGACCCGGCCCTCTGGACCAACGACGTGGATCAGTACTCGGCCTCGAACAACCTTTTTCTCGCGTCTTCGCCGCAAACGCAGCTTGTGAACTGGACGAACGACGATTTCCGGCTGATGTCCAATGCGCCCGCCATTGGCGCTGGAGTGGTTATTCCCGGTTTCACTGATGGCTACGTGGGTCTCGCGCCTGACCTGGGCGCTTATGAGTTCGGCAGCCCGACGTGGAATGCCGGAGTGGGATCCCAACCCACGCTGGCAATGATCAACGATGGCGGCGGGGCCTTGACGCTGAGGGCCTCTCCCGACGCAGCCTATTACCAGCTCTATTCGGCAACGAATCTGGCACCGCCGGCCCTCTGGAATCCCGTGACCAACCTGCCGAGCGTGTCGGGCAACAAATGGTCCGTGACGCCGGCCGCCACCAACGCAACGAGCTTTTATCGCCTGCTGGCTCCGTGAGGCAGCCTGTGGTTGCTGAAAAGCCCGGATTGATTTGGCGTCACAGAGGCGTTATCCATTCACCATGAATACATCCTTTAAAGTGGCTGGACTTCTCGTTGGTGCTCTGGCGGCGTTGCTGGCTGGCGCTTCGGCACAGAGCGTGATCGCCCCGGGCGCCAAGCTCGAAAAGCTTTCCAGCGAATTCTCCTTCACCGAAGGACCGACGTGCGACGCCGTCGGCAACGTCTTCTTCACCGACCAAAACAACAACCGGATCATGGAATGGAGCGTGGAGGGCGTGCTGTCCACGTTCATGCAGCCCTCGGGGCGGGCCAATGGAATGTATATGGACGCCAAAGGCAACCTGATCGCGTGCGCGGACGAGAAAAACGAGCTGTGGTCCATTGCGCCCGACAAGAAGGTGACGGTGCTGATAAAGGATTACCAGGGCAAATATCTCAACGGCCCCAACGACGTGTGGGTTTCGCCCAACGGCGAGATGTTCATCACGGACCCATTTTACAAGCGCACGTGGTGGGACCACCAAACGATGGCGTTGGACAGCGAGCAGGTGTATCATCTTACGGCGGATGGGAAATCGCTGACGCGCGTGACCAGCGATTTGAAAGAACCCAATGGGATCACCGGGACGCCTGACGGCAAAACCCTCTTCATCTCAGACCTGGGCGCCGGGCGGACTTACCGCTACGCCATCCAGCCGGACGGTTCCCTGACGAACAAAGTCCTGTTTTGCGCCAAGGGCTCCGACGGCATGACGATTGACGAAATGGGGAACATCTACATCTGCGGACACGGAGTGAGTGTATTTGACAAGACGGGGAAAGAGACCGGGCACATTGACGTGGCGGAGCCGTGGACGGCCAACGTGAGCTTTGGCGGGAGGGACCACAAGACGCTGTTCATCACGGCCAGCAAGTGCCTGTATTCGATCCGGCTGAAATACAAGGGGGCGAACCCTTCAAAATAGTATTTACAAACAAGTGAAGCATCCCGGTTCATGGAGGATTTTGGGGTTTTCGCCGCGCTCCGGAAAATCGAACGTGATGAGCGGGCTGAGATTCCTGCTCCTGTTCATCGGCGTTTGCTCCGGCGCGGCCGGCGGGAAAACACCGCAATTGGTGTCCGAGGGACTATCGGGTTACATCAGCATGAGTGTGCCGGCGCCGCCGGAAGATTACGGTTACGGCGCGAGCCTTTACGCCGCCGCCTGGCCGCTGCTGGAAAAGCCGCTCCGCGATTTTCAGATCGGGCTGGCGTCCATCTGGATCGTTCCCGATAACCGGGAGATTGATTACCCGCTGCTGCCGCGGGGCACCGTGGCGCGCGATAACTGGCCGGAACGGGGACCGAGTTATCGCGATGTGTTTCAAACCATCGAGGGCGGGCTGGGCTTCTGGGCCAGCACCCGTTTCGGATCCACCAACGCGAAATTTCGCATCAATGGAACGGCCAACGGTTACAATGTCGAGGTTTCATCGCCGGGCTGGGGGTTCGGCTCGACCACGCCGCTCCAACCGGAGGAAATGGGTCTTGCCCAGCTTAGCCCCTGGCTCCTGGTGCCACCCGATGGGCTGACGTTCCGGGACGGAACTCGCGGCGAACTGTTCGGCTACGCCTGGATGGCGCTGCCGTTGACGGAAGCGAAAACCACAACCGCCGGTCAGCCGGTCAGCACGGGCAATCAGTCGTGGACCCTCTTCATCAACGCGAAGAATTTCAAAGGGCCTGTGGCCTTCTATACCCCCGTGACATGGAGCCGCATTTCCCGCCGGCATCCCCCGGCCGTCGGACGGGGTTTGGATGCCCGCCCCGGCTTGGTCACCGGCGGGGCGATCGAGGTGAACACCGTGCCGCGTTTTATCAGCCAGGATGCCAATGGCACCACCTATACGCGCATCCCGCGGCTGCAATTTCCCGCGGACCAACGAGGGCGCACGATGCTGATCCACAACCTGACGCATTACTCCAAGGACGCGTTGTACCGCCAGGTGGAGAGATGGCTGGCCGGCCATGAAGCGGCAAGCGGGAAGTTTGACGAGAAAGCCGCCATTGTTTCCCCGTGCCGTCCCAACCCATTGAGCCTGCTCCAAGGATCGGAGAAAATGCCTGTCCGCGGCGTTGAGCAGTGTGTGGAAACGCGCGTCTTTGACACGAACACTTTCGGCCTGCAATGGAAGGCGTCGGCGCTGGAGCCGTGGATCGGCTCGTTGCGGCGGGGCGCCTTTCCCGAATACTGCCGGCAGACGGACAAGGAACTGCTGGCGGTCACGGCTGAGGCGGTCCCGGCGGAAACCGGCTTGAAGGAGGCGCGCTTCATGCCGGCCATGACAAATGAATCTTACATCTCTGACGAAACGCCAGACAGCGTCTGGAAGAAACCCGGCCCGAAAACCGGGCCTTTTCAAGCGAAGCTGTCCGATGGTAGCGTCGTCACTTATCACTGGTATCGTTTCATTGACCAGCCCGCGCTTCAGGACGCCGATTTGAGCGACGCGGAGAAAGAGCGCCTTCAAAGGGTGGTCGAGAAGATTCACGTCCAATGGACCAAGGAGAAGGAGTACTTGCCGCCTCCGGGGATGGGAACACTGGCCACGCTGGATGCATCCCTCATTGTCACGCCGCCGAAAGGACTGAAAATCGGCTACGTTCCCATCGTCACCCGCCAGGCTTCGCGCTGAAAATGAGAACTGCATCCACTCGTGTCCAATCCCCCGGCATTGAAAGGACGCAGCCGATTGGCAACAAAGGGCAAATAAACCACTTCACGGCCCAAGTTCACGGGAGACCGGTTCGGGAAGCTTGCACCCGGTAGAAGGCGGTGGCGGGCAGCGGCGCGGGGTCGGTCAGCAAAATGACGCCGCCATTGGTGGCCATGAGGGCGTTGGGCGCCTGCGCCCACAGGGGTGGAGACAATTGCGCGGTGCGCCAAAGCGAGTAGTTCAGGCCGGGGCGGAAGTTGGCGGACACGATGAGGGCGTTGTTGCTCCATTGCACGGAAATGATGTTGGGCAGCGTCGCGGCGGCGGCGGCGGCGGCGGCGCCGAAATCAACGCGGCCCCAGCCGTAATACTCGTTCCAACCCGGGGTCCCCAATTCCACGGCGGTGTTGGTCAGGATTCCGATGACATCCTCGGGCGCCAAGGTGGGATTCAGACCGAATATCCAGGCCACCACGCCGGCAACCAGCGGCGCGGCAAAGCTGCAACCTGTGGCTGTGGTATAGCTGCTGCCGGTGGAGGTGGAGTAGATTTCATAGCCCGGCGCGGAGAAATCAATGTAGGGGCCGTACATGGTGCCTTGGAAATTGTCAGCGGCGTCGGTCATCGAAACACAATAGACGTCGGGCTGATTTGGGCCGTTGAGCAGGCCGCTGCCGTCAATGGCGGACATGAACAGGATGCCGCCGGCGTTGGTTTTGAGGAACAGGCCGGCGGCTTCGAGCACGGCGTTGGTGCCGCCGCTCCAACTGATGTTGACCACGCGAACGCCGTTGGTGGCGGCCCAGAGGGTGGCGTTGTACATCTCACTGATCGCGCCGTTGATGCTGATGGGCAAAACCTGGCAATTGGCTGCCCCGGCGACACCGATTCCGTTGTTGATGACCGCCGCCGCCATCCCGGCGCAGAGGGTGGAATGAGCGATGCCCGAACTGGAAGTCACCGGCTGGTTGGCCACAACGTCCCAGCCGCTGACGGTGTTGGCGGCCAGGTCGGGATGGTCCATTTGGAAGGGGGAATCCACAATGGCCACTTGCACGGTTTGTTGCCCCAGCCCGTGGTTCCACGCTTGAAAACTGCCGATTTTCTGGTGGTGCCATTGGCTGGCAAGCAGCGGATCGTTGGGCGTGAACTGGCGGCGCTCGAAGGTGTCCAGTTCGGCGAACTCCACGTCCGCGCGCCGGCGCAGCGTCTGGACAGCGGCCCACTCGCGTTGCGGTTCGACGCGAAGAGCCGAGACCAGCGGCTGGCCCCGGAATTTCACGAGCACGGTTTCGGGGTTGAAATACAGCACGGCCCCCTGCTCCGTGGCCAGGCGTCCGAAGCGGCGATCCTGAAAATTGACATGCGTCCGCGTGTTGGCCCGCGGCAGGGGCACGGCGCGACTGGCCAAATCCTCCGCGGACAGATTGGAAAGAGTCGTCAGCGCCGGGATGCGCCTGCCGGCTATGTTGTATGGAATTTTCGGACGCGGCAGCGAAACCACGTCAGGAGGCAGGCCCAAATCCTGATCGGAAGCTCCAGCGTAGGGCAATTGTCCGCCCCGGCCAACTGCGGCCAGGGCAAGGAGCGAGACGAGACAAAGAGCGCGCTTCATTGTTTGTTGACGCGGCAAGAGGACGGCGGACCGCGCGCCGGGAAGAAAACAAGCCAGGCCCGCGCCGCGCCGCGCAGAAAATGGGCGGCGGAATGATTTTGCCGATGCGGTTTTCAACGATAGTCCAGTCCCTGAGCATAGGAAGTTATCCACTGAGGTCAATGTGGAAAAATGCGCGTTGACAAGGGGTTGGCCGGGTCTTTATTTTTCAGATCTCGCTTCACTCGGGGTGGGGCAAGGCTTGAATCGAATCTATGGCCAAGAAAGTATTGATCACGGGCATTACGGGCCAGGACGGCTCCTATCTGGCCGAATGGCTTCTTTCCAAGGGCTACGAGGTCCACGGCATCATCCGCCGGGCCAGCACCTTTAACACCGGGCGGCTGGAAGCGATCTACTCCGACCCGCACGTCCGCGATAACCGGCTCTTTCTCCATTATGGTGACCTGAGCGACGCCAGCGGGTTGAGCCGCCTGCTCAACCGGGTGCAGCCGGACGAACTTTACAACCTGGCCGCCCAAAGCCACGTTCGCGTCAGCTTCGATTCCCCCGAATACACGACCGACGTCACCGCCACCGGCGCGGTGCGGTTGCTGGAGGCCATCCGCGAGACGGGCTTGCGGCCCCGTTTTTACCAGGCCTCTTCCAGCGAAATGTTCGGCTTGGCGCAAGAGATGCCGCAGAACGAAAAGACGCCCTTTTATCCGCGCAGCCCTTACGGCTGTTCGAAGGTCTATGCCTACTGGATCACTGTCAATTACCGCGAATCCTACGGCGTGCATGCCAGCAACGGCATCCTCTTCAATCACGAATCCCCGCGGCGCGGCGCCACCTTCGTCACCCGCAAGATCACGCGCGCCGTGGCCCATATCGCCGCCGGCTTCCAGGACAAGCTTTACCTGGGCAATCTGGACGCCCGGCGCGACTGGGGTTACGCCAAGGAGTACGTCCAGGCCATGTGGCTCATGCTCCAGCAAGACAAACCGGATGACTACGTCATCGCCACCAACGAAACGCATTCCGTCCGCGAGTTTCTCGATTTGGCCTTCGGCCACGTGAACCTGGATTGGAGGAAGCATGTCGAGATTGATCCGCGCTACTACCGTCCGGCGGAGGTGGACGTGCTCAGGGGGGATTACAGCAAGGCCAAACGGCAATTAGGCTGGCAGCCTCAAACCACGTTCCCCGAACTGGTGAAATTGATGGTGGAAGCGGACATCCAACTTCTCAAGGATCATCGTGAGGGAAGAATCCCCATGGCCGCCTGACTCCGCTTCCGGTTGCAAATGAACTTTCTTGTAACAGGCGCAGCGGGTTTTATCGGTTCCCACGTGTGCGAGCGGTTGCTCTCCGCCGGGCACGCGGTCTGGGCGCTGGACGACCTCAACTCCTTCTATGATCCCTCCATCAAGCGGCGCAACCTGGCGGAGATTCAGGCGCTGCACAAGCCCTTTCATTTCACGCAAGGCGACGTGGCGGACCGGCCACGCGTGGAGCGTTTGTTTCAGGAGGTCCAATTCGACCAGGTGATTCACTTGGCCGCCCGCGCCGGCATCCGGCCCAGCCTGGAGGAGCCGGCGCTTTATCAGCGCGTCAACGTGGAGGGGACTGCGAACATACTGGAAGCGGCCAGGAAGAGAGGGGTCGCCAAATTAACCCTAGCCTCTTCCTCCTCTGTCTATGGAGTCAACTCGAAGGTTCCGTTCGCGGAGAGCGATCCGGTTTTTTGCCCGATCTCGCCCTACGCCGCCAGCAAGCTGGCCTGCGAGGCGCTGGGCCATGTCTATCATCATGTCTATGGCATGGATGTTGTCATGCTGCGATTCTTCACCGTCTATGGCCCGCGCCAGCGCCCGGACCTGGCGATTCACAAATTCGCCCGCCGCATCGTCGCCGGCCAGCCCATCGAGGTGTATGGCGACGGCTCCAGCGCGCGCGATTACACCTACATCACCGATATCGTTGATGGCATCATGGCCTGCGTTGGCCAGACCTTTGGCTTTGAGATCTTCAATTTGGGCGGGTCGAACCCGACGAAATTGTCGCGATTGGTGGAACTGCTGGAGAGCGCCTTGGGGAAAAGGGCGTTGGTGGACAGAAAACCCGACCAGCCTGGAGACGTCCCGCAGACGTGGGCCGACGTTTCCAAATCGGCCCGGCGCCTGGGATACGCGCCCAAGGTGAGGATTGAGGAGGGCATCGCGCTCTTCGCTGATTGGTTCCGAAGCGTGGGGCGGGCTTCGCGGGATTCCGCTCACGGTGGAAGTTGACGGGATGAACGATCAATAAAGGATCAACCGGTAAAACCTTGTCGAGACCCCGTTGGTGAGGGGATCGCTGTAACTGATCCATTCATTGGTGGCTTGCGTCGGCGTCAACCAAAGGTTGCTCCAGGACATCAGATCCGAGGAGACCTGAAGCTGGTAAGAGTTTCCTGCGGCGACCGGGAACTGAACGTTCATGACAGCATTGGTCCGGTTATGAGTCACGGTAAGAATCCCGGGAACAACGTACGACACTTGAGGGACAACGCTGCTTTCAACGCGGCCAGCGTTGTACGAAGTGGTGGTGAAGTAGTAGGTCGAGCCGGGAGCCAGACCGCTCACAGTGAACATGGTGTTCGTGCCGACATCCATCTTGTTTGTGTAAACGCCGCTGGTCGTTCCGTAATAAAGGTAATAGCCCACGACGGTTGGATCCTTGCTGGCATTCCATCCCAGAGTGACCTGCTGAGATTGGTTGGGTGGTGGTTGAATTCCGAGGGCAGCGGAACAGAGGGCCAGCCAGATCAGGCACGCACCCGAAAGACATCGCCCCGCTTTTGTAATCTGTACCATACCCCTCCATTAGCAAAATGATTGCCAGCGGGGTCATGGCCCAGGGCAGCGGCCCTTGTCGTTTCACTTCCATTCCGCCCTCTCAGAAATGAGAACGCGGAGGCGCGGTTCACCTCCTGCGGGAAGCCGTTGAAAGTCGGCGGCTGTGGACTCTTCCTCTTGACGCCTTCCTGCTCTCTGAACAGGCAGTGGTCAATTATATTGTTACGCAAGGCCCTTCCATCGGCTCTCTGGTTCCCGGCATCGGAGCCGCTTGGGGTCTCATTCCTGTCGCCGGGAAAGTCTCGAATTTGCGAAAGCGTTCCAAGGCGGGCAGTGTCTTAAACTTGGTGTCTTGCATCCGAAAACTCGACAGATCGCAGGCTTCCAGCCGGCGGGCGCTGGGGGCCTGGAGGGGACTCTTTCCACGCGGACGGCGTGCGCCCGTTTTCAGGCTTGGGTTGCTTGTTGTGCCGGGTCAGGGGGGCTTCAAATTGAGCCAGTGGCACACTTGCCTCAAATCAGTTCCAAATCGGTGGCCTCCATTTTCACCGCCGCGGCCTGCCCGATAAAATCCAGCCGCAGCAGGACGGTGCTCATGCCGTAGCGTTTTTCCACCCACCCCTCGATCCCTTGCAGCGGCCCGTTCTTGATTTTGATCCGCATGCCCTCCCCTATCGCGGGCGCCAGGCGTATTTCCAGGCCCGTCTCCAACGCGCTGAGAATCTCTGTCAGTTGCCGGCGGAACAGTTCCTGGTCAATCACCTCCAGCAGGTTGGCAAGACAATCACTCTTGAAGACCTTCCCCTGCTGCTCCTTTGAGATCTGCAGAAAGACGTAGCCAGGAAACAACGGCTTGTCAAACACCACCGTTTTCCTGCGATACTTGTGAGCGGCTTTGTAGGTCGGCAACGTGGCGGACAGTTCTTCCCGCTCACAGTAACGAACCAGCTTCTTCTCACAGCGCGGCTTGGTGTGGGCCACGAACCAGAGCAAATCACTCATGCGCTTAATCTGGGCATATACCCTCCAGAGTCAAGCCTGGATGGCGATGCTAACGGCTCTCTTGCAATGGGTTAAACAATCCCACACTTTCCCCTCCTTTCTGCGCCTCCATTTCCCCCACGGGCCGGAACGCCTCAACAACGCCGATTCTATCGGAATCGCTTACACTGCGGCATTGCGCTCATTTTAAGGCGGTTCTTGCGCGAATTGCCACATGCGCACGAGCCGGATTAAATACGGTTCGAGAATCGGATTTGACTCTTCCCGTCCACGCCCAGGGCATCAGTGGCTCTTTGTTCTTTCCAACTTGCGCCCGGTATGCTACAATGGCAGCGAAAAGGCCGCCTATGCCCGAACCCACGCCATTACAGAAGGGACAGTCTTTTGCACACGGGCGGTTTGTCCTCATCCAACGCCTGGGACGCGGCGGCATGGGCGAGGTGTGGCTGGCCCGGGATGAACGATTGCAGGAACAAGTCGCGCTGAAATTCCTGCCGCCCGAAATTCGCGGCGATCCCGTCGGCTTGGATGATCTCCGCCGTGAAACCGCCCGCAGCCATAAATTGTCCCATCCCAACATCGTCCGCATCCACGACCTGCACGAAGAGCCCGACGGAACAGCCTTCATTGTCATGGAATACATTGACGGC
>Ga0326727_10000582_pt1 | contig 149069 bp, 103 predicted proteins | sample MB2enrmetagenome_FD_207643 | JGI IMG/M metagenome (GOLD analysis project Ga0326727, IMG submission 207643) | Lab enriched peat soil microbial communities from McLean, Ithaca, NY, United States - MB29MY | ecosystem: Environmental > Terrestrial > Soil > Wetlands > Peat | place: USA: New York... | reverse complement strand
ACGGGAACTCGAGGCTTCAACTTTCACTCGCAACCTCGCCCCATGACGTCGGCCGAATCGAGTTTCTCATCGTACGGACTGGCCGTTCACCTCCGGTTGCTCTCCACCCCGTCTCGCGACGACGCAGTTACCTTCGGTTACCAAGTTACGTTGACTCGAAGAGGACTTTCACCTCTCCGACCAAGTGCGCTTTCAGGCGCACGAGTGCGCCGACTCGTCGCCGCTTTTGCTTGCCGCAACTCGTTGCGGCCGTCTGTCGCCGCGACAACTTGCGGCGAATCACCCACCGCTGTCGAGTCAGCGGTGGAAAAGAGCGGGAGCGAGCTCCCGCACTCCGAAACTTTGCTCCGAAACTTCGGGCGCCCAACAAACTGGTGAGTAACAAGGAGGCTTCATCATGGAAAAGAAAGAATCCAAACTGACCGAAGGCCGCAGGAATTTTCTTCAGGCCGGCGGCATGACTTTGTTAGGTCTGGCCATGCCGCGGACGCTGGCCGCCCAGCCCCGCGCGGCGGAATCTCTGGCCATGCTGGGGGGCGCGAAGGCGGTCAACATCCCCGATGAAAAAATCAACGCCCTCCGGAGCTGGCCGCGCTATGGACAGAAAGAAAAGGATGCTTTGCACCGGCTGATCGACACCAACAAGTTTTATGAAGAACTGCCCCTTTTCGAGAAGGAGTGGCAGGATTACCTGGGTGTCCCCTTCGTCCGGGCGCACATGAATGGCTCGAGCGCCATCACCAGCATGTACTTTGCCATCGATCTGGAACCGGGCAGCGAAGTCATGGTGCCCTCTTATGATTTCTTTTCTGATTGCCTGGCGATGCGCTTTTTTGGTTACGTCCCCATTTTCATCGATATCAATCCCGCCACGGCGACCTTCGACCTGGAGGACATGCGGCGCAAGCTCACCAGCCGCACCCGGGCAGTGTTCCCGATGCACTCCTGGGGCCTGCCCTGCGAAATGGATCACATCCGGGACTTCGCCAAGGAAAAAGACTTGATTGTCCTTGAAGACGCCGCCCATGCGCACGGCGCCAGCATGAAGGGCAAGAAGATGGGAGCCTGGGGCGACCTGTCAATCTTCAGCTTCCAAGCCAGCAAAGTATTGCCCATGATTGAGGGAGGCATGGGGATTTACAACACCCGCTCGCATTTTGAACGCGCCGTGGCGTTCGGCGAATACACGGCCCCGGAGAATTTTCCGGAGGACAGCCCCGTCCGCCGTTACGCCGGAACGGGATTTGGCCAGAAGTACCGCATGCACCCCTTCGCCGCAGCGGTGGGCCGCATGCAATTTCGCAGCTTTGAAGCCACCGCCGCCCTGGTGGATCGGAACGTCCGGCGCCTGAATGACGCCCTGATTCAGTTGCCCGGACTCAGCGAGCCCCGTTGCCGCGCCGACCAGAAACGCGCCTACTATTACGCCAACATGCTGCTGCTCGACTCCGCCAAAGCCGGCTTCTCCCGCGATGCCCTCGTCAAGGCTCTCGAAGCGGAGGGTGTCCGCGTGTCCACCTGGGTTTACCCCGAACAGCATAAGCTCACGATTTACTCGGAACCCAAGTGGTGGCACCATCCCCCGACAATTCCAACTTCCATGTCGGGCAATGATTACATCAACGGCCAGCATTTCTTCATGCCCCTGATGTACGCCGAGGCCGACGATGTGATCGATCAGTACATCAAAGCATTCCAGAAGATCTGGGCGCACCGGGCACAACTTGCGTGAAAGCAGTCGACCAGTTGATAGTCAATAGTTGATAGTCAACAGTTGATAGTCGATAGTCGAGAATTGAAAGTCGAAAGCTAATACCTGGCACGGGACTCCGGACCCCGGACTCCTTGTTCCGAGAAGAGGATGAATCGCACCATGCAGCGACCGGTCAAAATTGCTATTGCGGGCCTGGGCCGAATGGGGAGTATCCATGCCCTGCACGTTCATGAATTGGCGCGGGAAACTGGCGATTGCACCCTCGCCGCGCTTTGTGACCGCAATTCAGAGAAGGCCGAGCGCTTCGCGGCCAAGACCGGCTGCGACGTTCCCATTTTTCGCTCCGTCAAAGAACTTGCCGACGCCCAGGTTGCGGACGCAACGGTGATTGCCACCCCCACGCCCAACCACCGCGAGCACGCCAGTGTGCTGATCGCGAGTGGGCAACGCGTCCTGCTGGAAAAGCCCATGACGGCAACTCTCGAAACGGACCTCGAGTTCGCCGCCCAACTTGACCGCGCCCATCCCCACGCTCTCATGCTGGCTTTCCAACGCCGGTTCGACCCGCCTCTCGAATACGCGCGGGAACTGGCCAGCCGCGGCGCCATCGGGCGGGTCTTCAAGGTTTACTCCGCCATGGAGGACTCCAGCCCCGCGCCCGACGGCTTCAAGAGCGGGGGTCTCCTGGCGGACATGTCCATCCACAACGTGGATGAGGTCCTATGGCTGACCGGGAAAATGCCCCGCGCCGCGCTGATGGTCGGCTCGAATCTTTACAGCCATCGCCTGTCCACCTGCGAGGAGGATTTCGACGACGCGCTGCTCTACCTCTGGTTCGAGGAAGAGCTGGTGGCCGAGATCCAGGTGGGGCGCAACCACGTCTCCGGCTATCGGACCGAAACGGTGATCTACGGCGAGGAAGGAGAAATCCAGATTGATCGCTTTCAGCAGAAGCCGCGCGAGGTCATCGTGAAGGCCTATGGGCGGCGCGGCCGGACGGAGCCAATTGCCTCCCGAAGTTTTGCCATGCGCGATTACGGTCGGCCCGTGCCCGAATTCGTCGAACGCTTCGGCTTGGCGTACCAGGCGGAACTGGCAGCGTTCGTGAAGTGTTGCCAGTCGGGCCAGCCGTTCCCGGCTACGCAATGGGATGGAGTACGAGCGCAACAGGTGATCCGCGCCGGTATGCAGTCCGTCGTAACGCCGGGAACGATAACACCGGTGCCGAGGAGTTGATAGTCGATGGTTGATAGTCGATAGTTGAAAGCTGCCCTTCCGAATCTGGAATCCGGGCCACAGACTTCGGATCTCGGACTCCGGACTTGCTCTTCCTGTTCCCTGTTCCCTGTAACCTGTACTTTGCCCCGTCGGACGTGCTAAGCTCTCCATCCAATGAAAGAGCCTGACAATGTCGAATTCGAAAACCTGCTCGCGGGGATCAGGTCCCTGGCGGCAGCCGAGGCCTTGCGGGTCACGCCGCACGCGCAACAGGAGATGGTGGAAGAAAAGACCTCCCTGGACGAAGTCCTTCAGGCCATCCGTAATGGAGAAATCCTGGAGAATTATCCTGAAAGCCGGCGCGGGGGGTGCTGCCGCCTTGACGGGTTCACCGATGATGACCTCCCGCTCGACATCGTTTGCACTGCCGGCCAGCCGCTGCTCATCTTGATGAGGGCCTACCCCACCCCGGCCGCGGAAATGGTAAACGCCTCGGGAGAGGAGAAGCCAGCCATGAAATGCACCCTTGCCGGATGCCCCGGCGTCTATGAGGCGCGCACGGTCGTCCACCCCGTCAAACACCAGAGTGAGGTGATGGTCATCGACCACGTTCCCGCCGAGGTCTGCAACGTTTGCGGCGATGTACTGCTCGCCCCCGAAACCGTGCGCCGCATCGAAGCCTTGCTCAAATCCCCGCCTCCCCCCAGGCGCAACGTGCCGCTCTACGAGTTTGCCTGAACCGCCGCCAGCCATCCGCCGATAAGCCGCCCGCAACCAGGATGAAGAGCCGGATGTGGATCAAGATGTGGCGCCAGCGGGGGGTTCCCTTGATGGCGTCACAGGGCGCTGTTATTCTGAGCCAGTATGCGCGAAATCCACGCGATTCCCCTGCCTGACACGACTCTGATCGCCGCCTATTCTATTTTCATCGCCAGTTACTTCGTATTTGCCCTGGGGAAGTTCCCCGGGTTGAAGATTGACCGCCCCGGCGCGGCGATTATTGGCGCTGTCGCCATGGTGGCGTTTCGAATCGTGCCACCCGGCGAAGCCCTGCATTTCATCGATTTTTCTACCCTCGTTCTGCTCTTTTCGATGATGCTCATCGTCGGAAACCTTCACTTGGTGGGATTCTTCGAGTGGAATGTGGAGTTCGTCCTGAGGCGGCTTAAGCCCGCTCACCTCTTGCCCGCGGTGGTGTTCGCTTGTGGCTTGCTTTCCGCGTTCTTCGTGAACGACATCGTTTGCCTGGTCATGGTGCCCTTTGTGCTGGCCATCACCCGACGGATGAAGCTTGCGCCCCTGCCGTACCTGCTGGCCGTGGCCACGGGGTCGAACGTCGGAAGTGTAGCGAGCATCACGGGAAATCCGCAAAATATGCTGATCGGCTCGTTTTCCGGAATCAGGTATCGAGACTTCTTGTTCCATCTCGGACCGGTGGCGCTGGTGGGACTGTTTCTGAACTGGGCGGTGCTTCACTGGATGCTGGGGAAAGGACGCGCGCAGGCGGCCCCGGTGGAAGCCATCCCCCTGCCGCCGCTGGACCTCTCGCGTTTGGCCAAGCCCGTGGTTGTAGTCACCTTGGTCATTGCCGGATTCCTGATCGGCGTGCCGCCGGCGATGATGGCGGCGCTGGGCGCAGCGGCCCTCCTGATCACCCGCACCACCGAACCCCGCAAGCTTTACGAGGAAGTCGATTGGGGGCTGCTGGTCTTCTTCGTCGGCCTCTTCCTGATTGTGGGTGGAGCAGAGAATGCCGGCATCGTGGCTCGCCTTCTGGCGTTGGCGCGCCACTGGAATCTCCAACGCCTCGACGTCTTTACCCTGGTGGTGACCCTGTTCAGCAACATGGTGAGCAACGTCCCGGCCGTAATGCTGCTGAAGTCGCTGGTGCCGGGTTTCCCCGACCCGCACACGGCATGGCTGGCGCTCGCCATGGCCAGCACCCTGGCGGGCAACCTGACCATCACCGGCTCGGTGGCGAACATTATCGTGGTCGAGACGGCAAGACCGGACGTCCACATTAGTTTCTGGGATTACTTCCGCGTTGGCTTCCCTATTACCTGCCTCACCATACTGTTTGGGTTAGGATGGCTCGCTCTCGTAAGATGAGGGGGCGCAACGCAGGGCCCGCTCTCCGGCCCTGCGGCTTTTCCAGCGCCGCGGGCATTTTCCGCGCCGCCAACAAGACAATCCGCTTTAAGGTCGACCTTACACTGAATACGGTCCGAGAACATCCAGGCCGCGCCGCAAAATCCGCGTCGCGGTGGACGGGCCGCCCCCGATAGATCGGGGCGCTACGTTTTCCCAACGGCAAGCGGTTCGCGGACCGCCCCTGCGACGCGCTTGGAAACTGGCAACCCCCGTTACCGATTTATGTTGGTATGTCCAGGAAATTTGTCGAGGGAATTTGTCCAGCGAATTTGTCTGGATTATTCGTCTAGACGGCTTGCGTGATGTTTTGTCCTCAGTCATATTTCTTAGAATATATTATCACTTTGAACTTGACAAATGGGATATCCATGATAGACTAATATCGGAGGCCAGTACATGCTGGCGGACCGGAAAGACCACAGGCCTGTACGAAGGGGTTGGGGCAATCCTGCGGGTCACCCACCTGCTGCTGAAGCCCGAAGGCTATGAACGGAAGATGGAGGCGTTCAAAAAGGCGGCGGTTGGAAACGAGCTAATGGGAAACGATGAATTAAAGAATTTCTGTGTATATGTTGATGATAATAAAGGCGGTTATCGATATTTCAGATAATCTGAGCAAATCGCCAAGTCATTGGTATTAAATCAGTTAACCGGAATGAGGGCACGATGGCTCCCCAAAAAGGGGGATCCAAAAATGAAGGTAAGTCAGTACAAGTTATTGAAAACAAATGTAGAAAAAATGTCAGTTTTTTGTTCTGAGCAGATGTTATTGATAAATAAGCTACTTATATTCATTCTGTGTGGATGTTGATGAAAATAAATGGAGTTATTGAAGAACCGTGACGAGTGGCGAGTGACGATTGACGAGAAAAATACGAAGGCGGAACGGCGGGCGGAGCCGACGGCCAAGCCCAGCGGGACACACTGTAAGGCAGTGGCAAGTGTCAAGCAATGCGGAAAGGTAAAACCCCAGGCCGGGGTCGGGTCCGTCAAAGTCCGACGGGGGATGAAAAAGACCCCTCACCCACCGCCTTGCGGTCCCCCCTCACCGGCTCAGACCTTGGGCGTCGTGTAAGGTTTCCGATGCTCCCGGGTCAGATAGGCGTTCGCTTCCTTATCATGGCCAAAAGTTTCTGTTTTGGGATCGAACGTTACATCCCGGCGCAGGTGGGTGCAGATATTCCCCAGGTGGCAGATCGTAGTGGAGAGCCGGCCGATTTCGATATCGGCGTTGGGGGTCTGGCGGCTGCGCACGCAATCGAGAAAATTCTTCTCGTGCAAGCCGCTCTCGCGTACGTCCTTGGCTTGCTCACTGGGCCCATTGCTGCCATCCTGGAGATAGACGTCCCAACCTTGGTGGGTAACCACCAGAGTAGCGTCGGAACCGATAAACGCGATGCCTTCGCGATGTCCATAGTCGGGATGGTGTGGGGCAAAGCTGCGAAGTTCCCAATTCAGCATGAAGTCGCCGTACTCGTAAGTGAGGACCTGAGTGTCGGGAACCTCCTTCGCATCCTTGAGCCAATAAATCCCCGAATTGCCCGACACGCGGGTGGGCAGGGAGTTCTCCAGGGTGCCGCGGAGAGTCTGAATCCCCCAAAGAGCTACATCCAGCATGTGGACGCCTTGGTTGCCCAGCTCGCTGTTTCCGTAGTCCCAAAAGAACCGCCAGTTGTAGTGGAAACGATTGATATTAAAGGGCCTCTTGGGCGCCGGCCCCAGCCAGACGTCGTAGTCCACGGTGGCCGGAGGGTCGCTGTCGGGCGGGTTGCCGATGGTCGGGCGCAACTGGCATTCCCAAGTGCTGATTTCACAAACCTTACCCAATTTCCCGGTTTTCAGATATTCCATTGCGCTCTGAAAGTTCGGCGCACTCCTATTCTGCGTGCCTACCTGGCCAATCCGTTTGTATTTGCGCACCGCATCTCGGACCATTTGTCCGTCCTGGATGGTCTGCGTCAACGGTTTTTCGATATAAATGTCCTTCCCCGCCTGGCATGCCAGAATTCCAATCCGCGCGTGCCAGTGGTCGGGAGTGGCAATGAGGACCGCGTCGATGTCCTTGTCGTCGAGCACCCGCTGGAATTCTTTGGTGGTCCCCGGCGCCTTACCCTGGGCCTTTTCCAGTTCCGGGTTGATCTTGTCCAGAATCGCCTGGTCGACGTCGCAAAAGGTTTTGAACTCGCCCCCATGCGAAATAACCCCCAGGGCGTCATTCCGTCCCTGATTGCGGCCGCCAATCAGGCCCATCACGACTTTGTCATTGGCCCCCATGGCGCGCGGGTTCCAATTCAAAAAGGAGCCGGCGGCCAGCGCCGAAGCTGCTCCTATCTTTTTCACAAACGATCTGCGGGTTTCCTCAGCCATAAATTCCCTCCTTGTATCCTTATGAATTTGCATCCCTCACCCCCTTGGGGGAGAGGGTGGACCGCAACCGGCGTTTTCTCCAGCCGGGGCGGGCCGGGTGAGGGGGTCACCGAAGGGCAATTTGAAAACCAATTCGCTGAAGCTCCTAAATTGAACCGAAATGTGGCACGCTGGGACTTGCCGGACCAATACGCCCCCCTCAGGCCCCTACACGATTTCCTCGCGTTCGGAGTCCCAATGCACCTTCTTACCCTCATGATAGGACCGGATCGCCATCTGGCAGGCAATGGCGGAACGGTAGCCCAGCTCGAACGGGGCGTTCGGCTCCCCCCGGCTCCGTATGCAATCGAAGAAATTCTGGAAGTGTTCATTCGTCCCATCGGACCTGCGCTCATGGGCAGCCGGCCCAAAATCCTGCGGGGTCCCCGCCGAGGGCGCCGCGCGCCGGCCCTCCGGGGTGTACTCGGCGCCATACCGCCCGCGGAAGATCGTGCCCTTGGTACCCAGCAGGAAGTCGTCCTCCGATTTGTAGTGGCGATTCCCGAACCCGGAATTCCAGGTGAACAGCAGATTCTCCGGCTGATCCATGGAGACATCGATGGTGTCAGGCACTTCCATGCCGGGAGAAAGATAGTTGCCACCATTCATCATGACCCCCCGAGGAATCTTGAGGCCGAGAAGCTTATACCAAAAGCCCACCTGGTGGACCATGTTTTCGAAGACGTTGCTGCCATCGTAGTCCCAGAAGAACCGCCAATTCACGTAGCGGTTGGGGTCCCATTCATGGGGCGGGGCTTCACCCTCGAACGCCTTCCAGTCCACGTGCTGCAAATCGCAATTCGCGGGGATGGGCCGCTTCCAACCGCCGTAAGGTGCGTTGCGATACATGTGGGTGTGGATGGCCGTAATGTCTCCCATGTTCTCCGGGGTGTTGAGAGACTTCACCTGGGCGAAGACCTCGGCGGTCACCGATTGGATTCCCACCTGGACCACGCGCCCGGAGCCTTCGAACGCCCGCCGCATGCGCCGAGCGTGGTCCGGGTTGAAGGCCATGGTCTTTTCCTGAAAGACGTCCTTACCCGCTTGTATGGCGGGGACGAAGTTCAGGGCGTGTTGGTGCTGTGGGGTGACAATCACCACGGCATCAATCGTCTGGTCATCCAGCATGCGGCGAAAGTCCCGATAAGGCTTGGCCCCGGGGACGATGCTCTGAACCTCATCGAGATGGCGCGTATAGACATCAGCCAAGGCCGCGCACTCGACGTTTGTACACGTCAATGCGGCGTGCAGGTCCTCCTGACCGCGGTCACCACACCCGATCAGGCCAAATCGAATGCGGTCACTTGCGCCAAATACGCGGGCGGGATCGGTGATGAAGGAGATTCCACTCCAAGCCGCAAGGCTCGCCCCGGTGATAGTGCCATCCCGGAGAAATTTCCGGCGGGTTATTTCCCGTTGCTTTGACATGATTCACTCCCAACGTTCACCAAAATGCCCGAGGATAGGTGATCCAATGCGTTCAAGGGGTCGTTCCAGCGTCGCGCGAAATCACGTAGGAAGGAAGAAATGCGGAGCTGAACCTGCCCATCCTTGCGCTTTCCCGCCCCGGAACAAGGGCCGCGAGTTCGGTAGTGTCTCAGTTTGAATTCGTTGCGGCGAGTTTACCTCGCCACATGGCGGCGTAAAGCCGCCGCTACGTCAAATTGAGACACTGCCGCGAGTTCTTGACTCTACCCGGGTTTGCCTGGTTAATCAAGTGTGGGGAAATGAGACATTGACAGCGAGATGGCGGCGGCGGAAACTTAGGCGGCGGCATGTTCATCCGCGGCCGAGACGCGGTGACGCTTCGAAGACCGACGCGAAGCAGCGCTGCTCTTGTTCGATCGGGAAGCGAACCATGTTGCGAATAAGTGCCCAGGTTTGTCGGATTGGATCTCGATCACCTTCACGGCTGTTAGCCGTTCTGCTGGCGTGCACGGCGTTTGTTCCCTCCCCACGGAATGCGCAGGAAAGCCCTTCCCAAGAGGTTTCCACTCGCGACGTTGCGCCCACCTTCAAGCTGCAAACCGAACGCAACCTGGTGATGGTCCGCGTCGTGGTGCGCGATGCGAAGGGGGCCGCGGTTGATAATCTCCGCCAGCAAGATTTTCAACTTTTTGATCACGGCAAATTGCAAACCATTCTGCACTTCTCGCTGGAGAAGCCGGCGCTGAAAGCCCCCGAACCCCCGCCCCAGAAACCCGCCGTCGAACCGGAGGCCACGGATGAAACGGCCATGCCCGCCGCCGCGGCTCGCCGCTTTCTGGCGATGTACTTCGACGACGTGAACACTCCTTTTGATAGCCTGGTGCGTGGGCGCGACGCAGCGGACCACTTCCTCACGACTTCTGTTCAGCCCGGGGACCGCGTGGCGTTGTACACCTCCTCCGGGCTAAAGCAATTAGACTTCACGGACAACCTTGCGCAAGTGCACCAAGCGCTCCTCGACCTTCGCCCTCGCCCCATCGTGCCCCAGGACGCAAGCTGCGGCTCCATCCCGCCTTACCAGGCGTATCTTATCGCCTACCAACACGATGCCAACGCCATCGCCGAGGCCGCCGCGGAAATCCTGAATTGCAATTCTTGCCTGGCGTCGGCCGACCGGTCGCAGGACCAGCAGCAGTGCCTTAGCCTGGCGCAGAGCCAGGCGCAGAGCGACGCGATCGCGGCGCTGGCGCGGGCGGAAACGCAGTCCAACGCGGCCCTGCGGGGAATCGAATCCATCATTCGCCGCTTGGCGTCACTTCCCGGGCAGCGCAGCATGGTCATTGTCTCCTCGGGTTTCCTGACGGAGACTTTGGGCTTCGAAATCAGCCAGATTTCCGACCGGGCATTGCGGGCGGGCGTCATCATCAACGCCGTGGACGCCCGCGGTCTCTGGACCGATCCCGTGAACGACGCCTCCCAGCGTAGCTTCGCCCCCGGAGGGAACCTTTTAATCGGGTCTTCCACCAGCGGGTCTTCCCGAGGGTCAAGCACCTCCCAAAGTAACCTCACCTCCGTCTTAAATCCTTCGTTTGCGGGACAGCAACACCTGATGCTCATCGAGAGTGCCCGGCGGCAAACCGATGGCATGCAATCCCTGGCTCTGGATAGCGGGGGCGTATTCTTCAACAATAACAACGACCTGGAAGCGGGCTTCCACAGAGCCTCCGCCTTGCCGGAGGCCTATTATCTTCTGGCTTTCTCCCCGCAAAACCTCAAACTCGACGGCGCTTTCCACCCGCTCCAGGTGAAGTTGGTTGCCGTCAAGGGCCTGCAAGTGCAAGCGCGCCGCGGTTACTTTGCCCCCAGGAAACCGAATGACCCTTCCGTGCAGGAGCAGGAAGAAATTCGGGAAGCAGTCTTCTCCCACGACGAGATGCATGACCTTCCCATCGACGTGCACACCCAGTTTTTCATGAAGAGCGAGGCCAACGCGCGAGTTACCGTCCTGACGCGCATTGATATGCGCGAATGGCATTTCCGCCGGGAAGAGGACCGCAACATCGACAACTTGATTTTCGCGACCGTCTTGTTTGACCAGGATGGCCACGTGATCACCAGCGATGAAAAGGCTGTGCACTTGCTCCTGCGAGACAACAGCCTGGAAAGATACCAGCAAACCGGCATTACCATCCGGTCCCTCTTCGACGTTAAGCCCGGAACCTATCTGGTGCGTGCGATCGTCCGGGATTCCGAAAGCGGCCAGATTTCAAGCCTGAATCGCACCGTGGAGATACCTTATTAGGAGGTCGACCAAACACGAAAGCAAGGGGTCCAGTTCCGAAGGCGTCGAACCGGCCTTGTGCTCCGACGGAATGACTTGTGCGTGGATAAAATCCTGGACTTGAGTTGTATGAGTCTACACTACGCCGTTACTCGGGGTGTATATTGGCGCGAGTCGAATTATTCATCGGAAGGGCTGTTTTCAATAGTATCAGTAATAGCACTTATGTGCAGATCAAATGTATACTGTTTGCGAAATCTAGCCTTCTTTTTTGACGGGGGGTACTCGTGAGAATATGCAGGGCTCTCGTGATTTTGTCTGCCACTGTTATGCTGGCGGCATCGTCCGGACCTGATGATCGCCAGGTGACGGACCCGAAGTCCGTTACTTCGACCGTCAATCCAGCGGCCAGACCGATTCCCATAGATGAGCTGTTCTTCACGCGCAGCGTCGGCGGAGCGTCGTGGTCACCCGATGGCAAGGAAATCGTATTCACCACGAATCTGACGGGGCGCAACAACCTGTGGAAGGTGCAGGCATCGGGTGGTTGGCCGATCCAACTCTCGCAGTCCGATGACCGGGAAAGCGGGGCCGTCTGGTCTCCTGACGGCAAGTGGATACTCTACGAGCAGGATCGTGGCGGCCAGGAGTATTACGACATCTTCGCAATCCCGGGCGGCGGTGGTGGGGCGATCAATCTCACCAACACGGTAGATATTTCAGAGACGGGCGCCCACTTCTCGCCGGACGGCGCGACGGTTGCTATTTCCTATAAACCCAAGACCTCGCCGACCCCGGACATCGCACTTCTCAATTGGCAGACCCGTAAGGTGCGCAACGTCACCCAAGAGCAGACGAAAGATCATCTTTGGGGCTTTGTGGCTTGGAACCAAGACGGAAAAAGCATTTATGCCAATCGCACCTACGTGGGATTCACCGACTCCGACATCTTCCGCGTGGACGTGGCGAGCGGCAACCGTGAGAACCTGACACCTCACCAGGGGCAGGTTCTTTATCAGGCTTCCTCCCTCTCTGCCGATGGGCGGACTCTGCTCGTGACTTCGAACGAAAAAGCGGGATTCAATAACGTCGCGATGCTCGACGTCGCAAACAAGAAGCTGACTTGGGTGACCGATACGCGTTGGGATGCCAGCGCTGGGAGCTTTGCGCCGCAGGGCGGCAAATACACTTTCATCATCAACGAGGACGGGCGCTCGGACGCCTACCTGGCCGATCGTGATGGCGGGCAGCCGGAGAAAATCTCTTTCCCTGCGGGGTTGACCTTCTTTGCCGGTAACCCAACACCGTGGTCGCCGGGGGGCGACCGGCTGCTCGTGTCGCACCAAAGCTCGCAGCGGCCATCCGATCTGTGGGTATACGATTTAGCATCATATAAAGCCACGCAGTTGAGCTTTTCCGCGATCGCAGGGCTCAACCCTGCGCTGCTGCCGATTTCGCAGTTGGTGCACTACAAAAGTTTCGACGGAAAGACAATCAGCGCCTTCCTGTGGATGCCTTTCAATCTGAAGCGGGACGGAAGCAACCCGGGAATCGTCCTTCCGCACGGTGGTCCCACCGGACAGACAACCGACTCCTTCAACAGGACCGCAGCCGCGCTGACGTCTCGCGGCTACGTGTGCATCGCTCCCAATGTGCGGGGCTCAACCGGATACGGGCTGGAGTTTCAGAAGGCGAACATCAAGGATCTGGGGGGTGGAGACCTGCAGGACGAGGTCTACGCAGCGCGCTTCCTGGTCGATACGGGCTACGCGGACCCCAAGAAGATCGGCATCACCGGTGGTTCCTACGGCGGTTACATGACGCTGATGGCGGTAGGCAAGACCCCGGATATGTGGGCGGCGGCGGTGGAAGAATACGGGATTATCAACTGGTTCACCATGCTCCAGCACGAGGATCCTTTCCTGCAAGAATACGAGAAGTCTCTGCTGGGTGATCCGGTAAAGGACCGCAGCATTTATGAAGATGACTCGCCCCTCAAGTACATTGGGAACGCCAAAGCTCCGCTGCTGGTGTTGCAGGGCGACAATGACATCCGCGTGCCCAAGGAGGAAGCCGAGCAAGTGGTACAAACCTTGAAGGGCGCCGGCAAGACGGTGGACGCGCATTATTATCCCAACGAAGGCCACGGGTTCGCCAAGCGCGAAAACCAGATCGACGCTATCCAGCGCACTATCGAGTGGTTCGACCGGTATCTGAAGGGAAGTCAGAAGTAATAGAATATCACTCGGATTATGGTGGCGTGAGTTCCGAGGCAGAATGGGGGGTTTATCCCCAACGTCGCCGTTGAACGCTATGAATTACCTCATCGTGACAAGCCGCCAGCCCGATGGACGCTGGGTCGCCACGGTGCCCCAATTCCCGGGCATGGCCGCTTACGGGCCGAACCGGCAGGAAGCGCGTGTCCTGGCGCGGAAACTCTGCGCGCTTTTGCTCGACGAGAACCTGCGGCGCAACGAAAGAATCCTCGCTTTCTATCCGGGAGAGCTTCCACCCTCCTTGCGGCCGGGGCTCTCGCTTTAGCCCTCTTTTCAAAGTTGTGCCTCCTCCGGTATGAGCGGCAGAGCGCGACGGAGGGGCAACCCCGGGAGGATTTCATCCAGGGGGCACGGAGGTCACATCAAGGAGTCATTTTAAGAATTCGTCAATGTAGGCGTCGTCTTGGGCGTTGGCAAGCTCCGTGGTATCACCCAGAATATAGCGATACAGATAGGGGCCGCGAAGCGCCGCAATCCGGTTCATCCAGTTCGCCGGGTCTGTCCACATCACCGGCCTCGCTCCCATCGCTTTGGTCAGATCGTCAAGGTCCCAATGAAGCGCAAAGCCGGGAATCACGGCATCAAACAAATCCATGTTCAGCGTGTTCTCCAGCGCGGCGCGCAGGCTATAGGGGGTTCGATCCAGCCAGACTTTGCCGATTCGCGGGTCCGCGGCCGCCGCCAACAAAAGCCAAATCCCCTTGACGCCCCGGGCGCTGGCATGAATCGAGGCCGGGTCGACGTCGCTGCGCGCCGTTAGGAGATCGACTCCGCGCAAAATGTCGTGGGCTCGCAATGCCGGCAAATCGAGCCCGATCTGGTTGGCCCGCGAATTGGTGATCCAATTCCCCACAAACGGCGCGTGGGTATCCTCTCCCGGAGAGTCGCGCGGTTGGAGCGTAAGAACCACCCGGCCCTTCTTGGCCATTCTGCTCGCCAGGGAATCCGTGGATGCTGCCTGAAAGTAAGGGCCACTGTCCGCCACCAGGAGCGCCGCCGGCTTGCGGCCGGGAGGAGAAGAGGGGAGGTAGAGGTTTCCTTCAATCTCCACTCCAGGCTCGGTTTCAAACTTAATGTGCTGGCGCCGAACTTCCGGGGTGTTCGACTCATCCAGCACGGTCATTTCCGGAGAAGCGCCCTCCGAGGGAATCTTCAGCCGGCGCAACTCCGCTTGCAGTTCCGGGATTGTGCCTGGCCGCATCTTGGCGTGAAAATCGTCAAGGATCAGTTGGTAGACTTTGCGGCTGCCCGGGATATCGTCGACATGGCCGGTGGGGGTGACCAACAGTTCGAAATTGTTATAGAGATGTACGGGCTGTTCATGAAAATCACCCTGGCCGTCCTTGAGCCAGCGGATCATCCATTGATAGACCGCTTCCCGGCTCACCAGGGGAGTGCCATGAGGACCCGGTCCGACGAAGAAAGCGATCTTGTCCTCAGCCCCGTAAATGCTGTACCAGTGTCGAGCTTCTTCGTAAACCAACCGAGCGCCCGCGGGCGTAAAGTAGTCGCCCTCGGTTTCCTGGATCAGCCACGGCGTGGGCGCGGTGACTTCCACATAATCCGCCACGTCGAGGCCGCTCACGAGGAATCGGGGGAAGCTCATTTCGGTATCGGGGTCAGGCCCGGCAAACAGCAACTGGTAGGAATTGGGGTAACAGGCGGGAATGACCGCTTTCAGCCTTGGGTCCATCGCGCCAATAAAGGTGGTCAAGGCCCCGCCCCCTGAGCAACCCGCGGCGCCCAAACGCGCGGGGTCCACGTCCGGCCGGCTGACCAGGTAGTCGATGCCGCGCTTTGCATCCCATATGAAGAAGCGGGCAGCGCTCTCGCCGATCAGGATGCTCTGCGCTCCCGCCTGGATATGCTCGGGAACTGACCATCCCCCCAAGGCTCCCGAGAGTTGCGGATCGTACGATTGCTCCCTTTCTCCTTGGCCAATAGGGTCGGTCGCTAACACCACAAAGCCTTTCAAAGCCAGATTGGCCGCCGCTCTCTGCGGCTCGGGCTTTCCCTCCTGAGTATGGCCGGATTGAAAAAGAATGGCGGGGTAGCGGCCCGGTTGGTTGGGCCGGTAGAGATCGGCGGTGACATAGAAATTCGGCAGACTCTGGAAAAGTACCTTCTCAATGGTGTAACCCTCCGCCTGAATCTGTCCGGTGATCTGGGCATTCAGCGGCCCCTTGTAGTCAGGCAATCCACCCAGGTTTTCCAGCAGCTTTTCGCGGACCACTTGTTTCCGGCGCTCCGCCTCGGCAACCGTGTGGATTTGGTCAATCACCCGTTGCCGCTTTTGCAGTTCCCGCTGCGCAATCTGATTCATCCAGCGCAGAAGCGGGTCGTGAATGGGCTCCTGCGCAAGAAGCGAGATGGGAATGAGAATCGTTGCGCACAATAACACCATGCTCTTAAGTTTCATGAGGCGCTCCCTTGCCTTGGCGGTTCAACCTTTCGAGATGTCGAGGCCGGCTTCAGCCGGGCAGTTTTTCGTTATTGTCGGCACTTGCTGAACTAAAGTTCACCGCCACGGATTGTCTATCGAATCGTCGCGGAAATAAAGGGCCAGATGAGGATGCTTTGCACCCGTCATGGCTGCCAGCGGGCGTTTGCAGCTCACTGCACGAACGCACCCGCGGCGGTAGTGGTGTCATTTGGAATTGGCAGTGGCGTCCCGCCCGTGAACGGTCACGGCCAAGATGGCCGTGCCACAGCAAATGACACCACCACCCTCGCGGCACGGAGGTTGACACTTGCCGCCCCACGTGCTAATCAGACAGGTGCATCTCGCCACGCGCAGCGAACGATGAAGGCTTTAGGTGGCGCCTTTCGTTTCGCGTGTTGGTAAGGGAGGGAACTCGCATGTCCAAAGTCATGACACGCCGCAAGTTCATGGGCAAGACTGGTCAGGCGCTGGCCATGGGCGGCACAGCGGTGTATGGCGGGCCGGCGCTTACGGCACGTGGCGCCACGCACCGTCCGGCAAAGGGCGTTAACTACTACGAGAAACTCGGTGTTCGGCCCTTCATCAACGCCGCGGGCACTTACACCGTCCTCTCCGCCTCGACGATGCCGGAGGAAGTGCAGGACGCCATCAGCATCGCCTCGAAGTATCCTGTGCAACTCGAGGAATTGTTGCGCGCCTCGGGTGAGTATCTGGCGAAACGCTTGCAGTGCGAGGCCGCGCTGGTGACCGCGGGAGCCGCCTCCGCGCTCACGCTCGGCACCGCCGCCTGCGTCTCGCGCGGAAACGCCGACGCGATTTTGAACATGCCCCTCAACATGACGGGGCTGAAGAACGAGGTGATTGTCCAGAAGACGCATCGCTACGATTACGATCACGCTCTCCGGAACTGCGCAACTCGCTTCGTGGAAGTGGAAACGCTCGCGGATTACGACGCGGCGTTCAACGAGCGGACGGTGATGGCGCACTTCTTCAATGCTGCCGAGGGAGGCCTGATCAGCCGCGAGGACTGGGTGCGCGTGGCGCATCAGCATGGTGTGCCTTGCTTCAACGACGCCTCGGCGGATGTTCCTCCCATCGCGAATTTGTGGAATTACACCAAAATGGGATTCGACCTGGTGACGTTCTCGGGAGGAAAAGGCATCCGCGGCCCGCAGTGCACGGGCCTGCTACTGGGAAGGAAGGATTTGATTGAAGCCGCCGTGAAAAACAATTCTCCCTATTCCAACACCATCGGCCGAGGCATGAAAGTTGCCAAGGAGGAAATTGTCGGACTCGTGGCAGCGGTGGATTGGCTGCTGGCCCAGGATGAGGACGCCATGCAGAAGGAGTTTCAGCGGCGGGCCGAGCGGATTGCCGAACGCGTGAAAAGCGTTCCTACCGTCGAAACGCGAATTACCGTTCCGCCCGTGGCCAATCATGTCCCGCACCTGACGATTACCTATGATCCCAACCGGATCAAACTGACCGGAAAGGAGGTCATGGCGAAAATGCGGGAGGGGACACCTCGCATCGAACTTAACCCAGCAACCGGTGGCGGTTCTGCGAGCAAAGGCCTGGAAAGCGAGGCCAGCACGATCGTCGTGGGCGTGTGGATGCTCCAGTCCGGCGAGGACTTGGTGGTGGCCAAGCGCCTTCGCGAGGTGCTGCTGGAGGCGGCGCGCGCTTAAGAGGGCGTGGGAAATGCTTCCCGGCTGTCATCCTGAACCCCTCGCTGTCATTCTGACTTCCACGGCCGCGAGCGCGCCACAGAAATTCCACGGATTTCGGGCCCGGATTCGTGGGACACGGCACAATAGAAATGGTAAAGATCGCGCTGGTATTGAATCACTGACGGTTTATGGGCGTAAGCGGAATCGATGGACCCTTTAGGACCGACGTCGATCAGAATCCTGCTGCATTTTGTTGCGTGCAACAGATCGGGACTGGTTGCTGCCAGGTCCCTGGCCACACCTTTAGCGTCGAGCCCGTAGTAGAAGAGAATCCATTGCCCCCCGTCCTGTAGGACACAAGGGTCGCTCGCAAATTTTTCGTCAGGGCTGCCTGCGCCACCGTTGGCAATGACGGGATTCCCGGAGTAGCGCGTCCAGCGCTTCAGATCCTCTGATATAGCCACGCCGGTTTGCTCCCGCCATTGCCCCTCGGTGCGGTTCTTGGCGTTATAAAAGATGAAGTATTTGCCCTCGTGACGCAGAATACACGGCTTATAGAGCCCGCCCCGCTCCCAATCAGCCCCCTCTTCCGGGCGCAAACAAGGCGGATCGACCATCCAGTTGCGCAAGTCTTTGCTGCGGCAAAGGCCGATGACGGCGGCTCCCTGTTCGAGCCCCGCATTCGGGTAGGCATGATATGCACCCAGATAATATCCATCTACCTGTTGCACTTCGCCGGGTGAATACAGCCCGTTCTCGCGGAGAATCCAATTCATCGCCACATTGAATTTCAGCGTCGGAGAAGACGGATCCCGTTTCAGGATGCACCCTTCCTTTTTCCAATTCACCAAGTCCCGCGATGAAGCCAGTCCGGTCTGGTAGCCGACGCCGTCGAAGGCAACAAACGTCATATAGTAGGCGCCTTGATGGCGGAAAACGAACGGACAGTCAACGCTGACCTTGTCGAAACTGCCTTCTTGACCTGAGGCGGTCAACACGTGTTTCCCGAGTTTGTAGGGCGTACCGATCCTGTCGAGGTCGCACTGCGCCCCGGCGCGCGCGGCCAACGCGATCAATCCTGCGGTCATGAATGCCCGGCGCGTCAACGCGCTTCTTGCTCCGGGTGGGTTGTTTCCAGCATCCATCGGCATTGCGTGCCTCGTTCCTGGTGTCGCGCCTATTCAGTGGCCCGTGATGGAGACAAAGCGAAGCTGCTGCTTCACCATGTCGCGCGGGTAGACGATTTTCACGTCACCGGGCTTGCCGCTTTCGCCGGGCACCAGATCAGGATTGATGCCGCACCAGAAAGTGGGCAGATCCAGACCTTGGTAGCGCTGCACCACCTGGTCGCGCCACTCTGTGTTGAAGTGGATACCGTATTTCGAGATGAGCGCCTTGGCCGCGTCGTAATCGCCTTCCGCCTTGATGCGCATCAACTCCGCCAGCAGCATCCCTACTCCCTTGTGCATCTGGTCGTAGTCCTTCACCACCAGATAAACCTTGCCGTCGCGTTCCACGGGCTGGATGGCGCCGGTCTTGTCGCGGATGAAGTTCACAATCAGTTGCGTGCCGCGCCGGTGGTCCTCCTCAATGGTGTCGCCGGTGGGAAACTCGTGGAGTTGCGCCAAGGCGGCGCGCGCCTCGGTGTCGTAAGCGGCCTTGGCCACTTCGAGGTTGGGAATCGCGCCCATCTCCATCAACTTGGGGTCAAAAAAGTTCCACAAAGCCACCAGGTCGGCGCGCGCTTCTTCCAATGTCGAGTAATACTCCTTCAAATAAACGGCCGGTTCTTCCGTGAGCCGGGGATTCATCTTCCCCGAACCATGCCCCAGCACCTCGTGCATGGCCACCTCGAGATCGCTGGCAAGCACCTGGTACTTCTCCGCGCGGACGCGTTCTTCCTCCTTATAGGCAAACTCGTTGCTCACCTTGGTGCCGCGCGCCGCCGCCAGCGCGCGCATGGATCCCGAAAAGATAAAACTCTTGCTGCCGTACTTGTCGTGGATCTCCGATTCGTTCGGCAGGTTCTCACCAATGGTGGAAACATCGTAGTCGGCGGTCATAATCAAGGCTTCGACGGTATTCACGATGGGTGGATGAGGCGCGTCAAGCTTGTACTTGTCCTCCCACGGCGCGCGTTGCTCGAAGTACTTGGCGTTCGCGGCAAATTCCTTCATCAGCTTGTTCATCTTTTCGTCCACGACGGTTACATATGCCTGCATGGCGCCTTTCCGCCCGCGCGGATCTTTGTAAACCTCAATGAAGCCGTTGGTAAAATCCACGGGGTTATCGTCATGGACCCAATCGATGTTGAACTGCCGCCAGTCCGCCGGATCGCCGGTTTGATAATAGCGGATCAAATCTTTGAGGACGGTCCTGGTGGCCGCTTTGGCGTAAGGAAGGGCCAACGTCAGGTAGCGAATCGCCCGGTTCAGATCATCCGTATACAGGCCGGCGGGAGCCTTGCCCGGCCCACCAGCGCGATAAACCTGCTCCACCAGTTTGCCGCCTTTCTTCACAAGGCGCGAGTTGAGCGGGTACTTGTCGTGGAAGTCCTTCAGGTCAGCCATGGTCACGCCTTCGTAAAGGTTGTTACCGCTGGCGGTGAGCGGATCCTCACCATCCTTGGGGTTCTTCACGGTGAGGGAGGGCTGATAGTCCGCGTCGAAAATCGGCCGGCGCAGGTCTTCCAACTCCTTCAGGAGCTTCGCCTGCGGGCCCAAAGCGGCGCGATTCTTCAGTGCTTGGAGAGCCGCCGCCTGCAATTCTTCCGGCGTGAAATCCGGCAAGAACTTTTGCGACGTAAAAGTATTGTGATTCCCATGGTTCGCCCAAAAAAGCTTGGTGTAGTCGGTGACCTTCTTAAGCACGGTGGGATCAATGCCGCGCGAATGCGTCAGGATTTGTTCGAGCAGATGCTTGAGCTCGAGTCCATAGTAGGAATTCTGGTCGTAGGCAATGGGATTCACGGCGATGGCCGCCATCGAGAGCCAGAAGGCTAACGACTTCTGCTGCGGAGGAAGATCGTTGAAACTTTCCGCTTCCAGTTGCAAGAAACCCGTCTGCCCGACTCGGTCCACGAGGGGTGAGGATGCGGCAACATCCTGCGCCATGAGTGTGCCTCCCGCCAGAATGATTAAGATGAGAAAGAACATGCGCTTGAGCAAGGTTAGACTCCCCGTTTTCAAATTAGGCAAAGAGCGCTTTATACCAGATTCGGAGCGTCGGAAGCCAGCGGACTTTCACGGAGCCAGGTCCAATTTCGCTGGCCCCTTCACCATTGCGATAACGAACCCCGTTGACGAAAACTCTCTCCCCGCCTATAGTGGCCTTCATCCTGATCAGGGAGAATCGCCGTCTGCTAGAGCGCATCTTTCACCTTGAGGAAAACCACACCACGATCCGGCGTGAATTGCTGGCGGGCCTGACCACGTTCACGACCATGGCCTATGTGGTCGTAGTCAACCCACGCATCCTTTCCGAAGCCGGCATGCCCGTAGAAGGGGTTCTGTTCGCCACGTGCATTTCCGCCGCGCTCTCGACGCTCATCATGGGCCTGTGGGCCAACTATCCCATCGCGCTGGCGCCGGGCATGTCGCTGAACGCCTACTTCACGTACTCCATTGTCATCGGGCGCGGCGTTCCCTGGCAGACGGCGCTCGGCGTGGTGTTCATCTCCGGCATGCTATTCCTTCTTCTCACTCTCACCAACGTCCGCGAGATGATTGTGAACGGCATTCCCGACTGCCTCAAGTACGGCACGGCGGCGGGCATTGGACTTTTCATTGCGTTCATCGGATTCCGCAATGCCAAAATTATCGTCGCCCATCCCTCCACCTATGTGGCCTTGGGCCGAATCTCCGACCCGCAAGTCATCCTGGCCGCAGGGGGCCTGCTGGTCATCGCCAGTCTGATGGCCCGGCGCGTGGGCAGCGCCATCCTTCTCGGCATCGCCGCCACGGCTTTGGCGGGAATCCCCGCCGGGCTCACCCATTGGCCCGCGCAGTTCTTCTCGCTCCCCCACCCCGGCGGCACATTCCTGAAGCTCGACCTGCGCGCGGCGGCCAAGTTCGGCCTCGGCGACCTGGTATTTATCTTTTTCTTCGTTGATCTTTTCGACAACGTGGGCACTCTGATCGGCGTGTGCGAGGAAGGCGGCTTTATGCGCGACGGCAAACTTCCGCGCGCCAGCCGCGCCTTGTTGTCCGATGCGCTGGGCACGATTATGGGATCGTTGACGGGCACCTCCACCGTGACCAGTTACATTGAAAGCGCCGCGGGCGTGGCGGCGGGCGCCCGCACGGGCCTCGGCAATATCGTGATCGCCGGGTTTTTCTTTGCCGCCATGTTTTGCGCTCCCGTGATCGCCGCCATCCCTTCTTTCGCCACCGCCCCAGCCCTCATCATTGTGGGCTCCCTCATGTGCAAGGCCGTGGCCAGAGTCCGCTGGGACGACTTCACCGACGCCTTCCCTGCCTTCCTCACCCTGGTCGCCACCCCCCTCACCTTCAGTATTGCCACCGGCCTCAGCCTCGGCATGATCTCCTTCACCTTTCTAAAGCTCGCGGCCGGAAAACGGCGCGAAATCAGCCCCCTGATCTGGGTGCTCACCGGACTCTTCCTTCTTCGCTACGCCTTCCTCGGTCTGCATTAGTCGCTTTGCGGGGTTACTCGCCCAACACGAGGTAGTGAAAATTATCCGGGCCCAAGCGCCGCTCGAGTTGATCGAGAATGTCCTCCACCTGCGTGGCGGTCTCATGCGGGCTGGAAATGTAGAAGGGCTTGCCTTCCCGACCGTACTCGAAACGCGTCGAGCAGTCCGCGCTGGCCACATCACCGAAGATCTGGCTCGCTACGGCGTAATCCGCATGGGGGCTGAATCCCAGGTCTTGCGCGTAAGCCACGCCGCCCTCGACCAGCTTGCGGAAGCAGGCGGGATCCATCGGCTGAAAGCTCTCGGCCGTGGACCAATTGTTCCGGCGCAGGGCATACTCAGCTTTGGTCACGACCGCGGCAAAGGCATTCTTGACCCCCAGGCAGAACACGTCCAGAAGGAAAACGCTCATGGCGATGCGCCCGTCCGGCAGCAATCGGCTGAAAACCAGGTTGCCCATACCCAGCTCGAACAGCTTCGCCGGGACCAGCGCTTCATGGATCGGGGAGGTGCTGGCCGCGGCGATCTGTGGGGCCATCCGCCCAGTGTCGGTTGCAGTGTTGCCGTGCTTTTGCCGCTTCCGGTCCAGGTATTTCTGATATCGTCTTTCATGCCTCGACATGAGAATTTCCTCTCAGTAGACTTGAAGAAAGCAATTGTAGCGCAGACCCTCGGAGCCGCAAAAGAAAGTCAACACAGCGGTGGCGCCCGGACGCAGCGGGGCGCTCCGGCAATACGCGCGCATTTTCGACTCCGGCGTCGGTTATAATGACTGCGCATACAGCAAGGCGTGCCACGGGCGTCCCGCCCGTGTCGGTCACGGCCAGGATGGCCGCGCCACGTCGCCAGCCTTGAAGAGGAGCGTTCAAACGTGCGGATTAGAAGAGCGGTTATCACAGCGGCGGGAGGAAATCAGCGGGCGCTTCCGCTGCAAACCCTCATCCAGGACGGCGTGGAAAAATCCGTTCTGAACATCCTGATCGAGCAGGCCCTCACCGCGAACATTGGCGAAATCTGCGTGGTGGTGTGGCCCGGGGACGAGGCTCGTTACGCGCAAGCCGCCGGCAACCTTGCCGGGGCGGTGCGATTCGTCCCCCAGCAGCACCCGCCGCGGGGATACGGTCACGCCATCTACTGTGCGCGCGAATTTGTGGGTCAGGAACCTTTCCTGCACATGGTGGGAGATCACCTGTACGTTAGCGGCGCGAAGCCCGGCGTCGAACGCCTGGTGGAGTTGGCGGAAAGCGAGTCGTGTTCCGCCTCCGGGGTCCAACCCACGCGCGAAAGCCTGCTTTCCCGGTTTGGGGCCGTGGCGGGACGCCGCATGCCCGGGCGGCCCGGCGTCTATCGTGTGGAAACGGTCATCGAAAAGCCTACGCCCACGGAAGCCGAGCAGCGCCTCATGGTGCCGGGAATCCGGGCGGGCTACTACCTCTGCTTCTTTGGCATTCACGTTTTCACCCCCACCCTGATGGACCTCCTGGGGCGGATGCTGGAGAGTGAGCCCGGCCGCCCCCTGACGCTTTCGGCGGCGCTCGCCGCGCTCGCCCGGCAGGAGCAGTACCTGGCGCTGGAAGATGCGGGGCGGCGTTATGATCTCGGCGCTCGCTACGGATTACTCACCGCGCAATTGGCTCTGGCGCTGAACGGCCGCGACCGCGATGAGGTGCTGACCCACTTGCTGGAACTCCTGGCGGAGCGGGAGATGACCGCGACGTCTGGGGGGGCGAGTCGCATGGGCGTTGACACTGAGCAATCTCCAGTTACTGTAGCGGCGCGGCGCTCGGGGAAGGTGTAGCGTATGGGTGCCATGCGGGGCGGTGGGATGGGCCTGGGCACGCGCGCCGAGGGAAGGCCGCAGGGGCGCGGCGCGCGGGCGGGGCAGACGGAGTTGCCCAAGCACAAGCCCAACCTGAAGAAACTGTGGCCGCAGATCTGGGCCCTGGTTGCGCCGCGCAAGTGGCTGCTGCTCGCCGGGCTGGGGCTGATGGCCATCAACCGCGTTGCCGGCTTGGTGTTGCCCTTTACCTCGAAGCCGCTGCTGGATAAAGTGCTTTCTACGCAGCATCCGCGACCCGACCTCCTGCCCGGCATCATTGCCCTGGTCTTCTCGGCCATGGTGGTGCAGGCCGTCACTTCTTTCTCCCTCACGCAATTGCTCTCCAAGGCCGGCCAACGGCTGATTGCGGAGATGCGCCGCCAGGTGCAACGGCACGTGGGGCTGCTATCGGTCGCCTACTACGATGCGAACCGCACCGGCACGCTGGTGGCGCGCATCATGACCGATGTCGAGGGCGTGCGCAACCTGGTGGGAACCGGGCTGGTGGATTTTGTCGGCGGCATGCTGACCGCGGTGCTGGCGTTTCTGTATCTCATGCACCTGAGCGCCACCGTCACGCTGACGGTCTTCACCGTCATAGGGGCATTCGTCTTTGTCTTACAGTATGGCTTCAAAACGATTCGCCCCATCTTCCGGGAACGGGGCAAGATCAACGCGGAAGTTACCGGACGTTTGACCGAATCCCTGGGCGGTGTGCGGGTCATCAAGGGCTATCATGCCGAAGAGCGTGAGGCTGGGGTTTTCTCCGCCGGCGTGGAGCGGCTGCTGCAAAATGTAATGAAGTCGCTGACCATGACCAGCGCGCTCTCCGCCGCGTCCATGACAGTTTTGGGGCTGGTTTCATCGGTGGTCATGTGGCTCGGCGGGCATCGGGTGCTGGGCAACACCTGGACTGTGGGCGATTACTTCAGTTACAACATGTTTCTCGCTTTCATGATTGCCCCCGTGTTTCAGATTGTGAATATCGGCACGCAACTGACGGAGGCTTTTGCCGGCCTCGACCGCACCAACGAGCTCATGGCCGAACTGGAAGAGAATCTGAGCCCCGAGCGCACCATAAAGATGCCGCCCATTCAGGGCACGGTCCGTTTCGAAGATGTTGAATTCGCCTACGACCCGGGAAAGCCGGTGCTGCACGGAATCAGCTTTCTGGCCGAGCCGGGAACGGTGACGGCGCTTGTGGGGTCTTCGGGATCGGGCAAGTCCACCATCATCAGCCTGCTGTGCGCCTTCCATACGCCCACCAAAGGCCGCGTGGTGGTGGACGATGTGGACCTTGCCCACGTGGACCTGAACACCTATCGATCGCAGTTGGGGGTGGTATTGCAGGATTCGTTTCTCTTCGATGGCACGATTCGGGAAAACATTATGTTTTCACGCCCGGAGGCGAGCGAGGAGCAGTTTCTGTTTGCCTGCCGCACGGCTCGCGTGGACGAGTTCGCCGAGCGCTACCCGGAGGCCTACGATACGATTGTGGGCGAAAGGGGCGTGAAGCTATCGGGCGGGCAGCGGCAGCGGCTTTCCATTGCCCGCGCGCTATTGGCGGAGCCGCGCATCCTGATCCTCGATGAGGCCACCAGTTCGCTGGACTCCGAGTCAGAGGCCATGATTCAGGCCGGACTGAATCAACTGATGCAGGGGCGCACGACCTTTGTCATCGCCCACCGCCTCTCCACCATCCGCCGCGCCGACCAGATTCTGGTGGTCGAGCAGGGACGCGTTGTGGAGCGGGGCAGCCACGCCGAGCTTTTCGCCCTGGGCGGGCGCTATTACGACCTTTACACGAGGCAGCACGGCCTCGAGGCAAACCTGTTCCTGGCGCCGGGCGAGGGCGACGTGGTGCCGGCGGAATAGTTAGAGAAATCAAAGTGTTGCCCGGCCCGCTCCGCGACCGAGCAGAGGGCTCACTACCGGCGGTTTCGCTCAAGGCTGACCCGGACCGTTTTTACCCAGGTCAGTCTTACCAGGAGTTAGCCAGGCTTTCGCCATGACCTCAGCTCGCAAACCACCGAAAGTTCGCATGGGCGCGCTGCCCCCCAAGTATTCATTTGCGCTCAATCCCCACGCGGATTATCGCGCCACGAGTTGTCCTGGTTGCCAAGCCAAAACCAGGGTGCGTAAGATTCCTTTAGTCATTCACGTGGAGGGACTGGGGCTGTTGATTCTGCGGAAGACGTGCCGTCTCTGCCTCAATTGCGAAACGGTGATCGCCCACCAGGCGGAAATTGAGTCGGCGATAAAGGGCGCGACGGGGCAACCAGCGGCCACACCTGACTACTTGGTGCTGGGAACGGCCAGCCCACAAGTGTGGCGTCGAGGTCTATCAGGTGATATGAGCATGGACGAATTGGTTCGCAATATGGCGGACTTCAAGGCTCATCTGCAAATCCAGTCCACGCCGGGAGGCTGGTATCCCCCGGATTGATACGCCGGCTAACCCGCGACCGCAATCGACAGCACCGTGCCCAAAGAACTCGCTCAAATCCCCGCCGGCCTTCGCTGGTCGGCGGGACATGGGCAGCACCGCCGCCGGGAGCACCCCGGAAAGTTTGCGCTTCCCCCATGATCCGGGCCGCCCCCACAAAGAAGATAGGGAAGACCACATCTACGGTTTGGCGACTACACGGCCAAGTGACGGCAGGCCCGCCCGCCTCGCAATCAGCCGTTCTGATGTAGAACTGCGCCGCACTTGCTACTTCGTGCGAAACGAGCTTAGCCCGGAGTTGTCGACAAGCCGATCCAGGGTCTTTGGAGTAAAGACTTTTCCTCTAGTGGAGAGGATTAACTTTTTCATATCGTTTCGCCGCACACCAAAACCACGCCCCGCAATACACGCTATTACCTCATACTTTGGCTGTCCGGCTGGTTGATCTCGTAAGCTGAGATTGACAAGGTTCTCGACCCTAGTGACCTTGTCCCGAGCTGTGCCGTCGTCCTCGGTAAACTTAGCCTCGATGATCACTTTCGGGTTGAATTGGTCAGGAATTATGAAATCGGGGGACTGGATAAATCCGGGAACTATCTCAGCGCGTTTCGTTTTCTTGAAGCTGACGCCAGCGCCGGTTAGAACGTCCTCTATCCCTGACTCTAAAGGATCGCCGACGAGTTCGCTGACAGAGTCGCGGTGCCCGGCGAAAGGCCTCCCGAGGAAACGCTCGTACAGTAACATCGGGTACGGAACCCCTAGGTCTGCTGCTGACTGCACGCTAGTTGACCCGCTCTTGGTGTCACATTTATCCAGCCGATGAACTTTGTCGGGCCTGACGACTGGAACGCTTTCGTTCAACAATTCGCATGCCGTGCCAATCATGGCAAGGATTCGGTCCGATTTCACTGTTCTCGCGTCAATTGGTTTTATTGGCTGAAGCCGTATGCTCCGGTCAATGGAACGTGCGTATCCTTGTGGTATCTCGATTCCTTTCCGCTGAGCAGTAATATATGCCCATTCTGGAGGTGTAAAACCTAGCATCGAACGCAGTACGACAAAAGAAATCGGGCATTCGATCACGGCGCTCAGCACGCGTTCCGTAGCGATCTCTCTAAAGCCCTTTGTGGCTTTCTTAAGCTTTTCATAGCCGCTATCAAAGGTGGGATAATCGACAAACCCTTCGCCTTTTGGCATCACCCAAAATTCTGACGCGAGACATCCTAGCACTGCCTCAATGTATGGGGCAGGATCCGCTAGAACTTCAGAAAATGGAACTTCGAAGGGTTGTTTGAGCATCATTCTTCAGGTGAGAAATTCAAGGCGGCGGAGGTAGCTGCCATGCTTACGGCTGGTACTCCAAGGAGCGACCTCTCAATAGCCAACTGCCCGCCCATTTTTTCGATTTCTTTCGAAACAGCAGACAGCTTGGCCGCCGTCGAAATGCTTTTATCCCAGTTGCGATGAAGATGCCAGATCGCAAGCCTTATGAGGTGGCCACGTGTTATGCACTTAATATCGCCAGCACCAACAGCGACACCTGCGTATCGTAGCCTTTTCGCGTCGTCGTTAACAAGGCCGGCCACTGAATCTGGATCATCAGCTAACAGGTGCCGTTGGGTCACACCTTTAGACCTGCATACAAAAACTGTGTCAATTATGGAAGAGTCGGTTCCGCTGATATGAATCGACGCTCCCATTTCACCCGGGCACGGCAGCGACGCGGAGCAGGTGAGCCCACCGTCAAGGATGGCTGCTGCAATGGGATAATAGGCATCCATTTTGTTGTGGTGATAAGTGAACGCCAAAGGCGCACCCGGTTTGAGCGCGACGGCCATCTTCTGAAAGACAGCCGACAGACCCGCCGCGAAGTGCTCCAGGCCCCTGCTCATGTTGATGTTGCCGGTTAATTCACCTGTGTTTCTCGTTGAGGCTTCGCCAAAGAAGCCGTGATTATTTATGATCCGCCGCAACCAGACATAGCAGAAATCCATGAGTTCGGCATACTGGACGTTGCCAAAGTAAGGAGGATCGGTAAAAACTGCGTCGAGACTTCCAGGCGACAACTCCGCGGCGGCGGCATCCCCGCAACGTAAGTCAATCTCTCTCGATCCAAATGCAGATGTTCCATTCTTACTGCTGCCAATCCATTCGCCGTGAATGGGTACCGCCGTCTTGGATCCCCGGAAGTGACGGATCTCGAAGGGATGATCGCAGTAAGCCTTCGCCCTGACATACTTTTCGACGATGTTCGACCATCCTCCGCTCCCAACATTCGTTCCCCTGGCTTTATCGACAATGCCCAACAGGTTTGATTCGCACTCCACCAGTCCCACCGGGAAACCATGAACCGAAAAAATATCAAGCGACTTCAGCGCCATGGTGTCATATCGACAGAGCATGTTTTGATATCGCAACAAGTCAGAAAGGTTGGTGGCCAATGCGTGGCGGATACGTTCGCAGTGCTGCGCGGCGATGAGCCCGCAAATGAACTCCAGCCCCCCCAACTGCCGGGAATTGAACATTTCTGAGTAGTGCCGGTAACCCCAACGATGAAGGCGGTCTGTTTCATCACCATTGGGAATTGCTTCTGAGGGGACAAACATGGGGCTTATTCGCTGCTTCGCTGCCTCGGCTTCGGCGAATTTCGCAAGGTCGTTTTCATCAGGCTTCTTGAAGAATCTTCCCAAATGCTTACTCTTGCACCTGAAGCAGCAGTATTCGATTGCGAACATCCGATGGCGTGGGGGGCCTAGCCTGTTATCGGGGTACGCAATCCTATTGGCGCAATGGGGGCACTTGCACGCGCCTCTTTTCGCGGGGCCTGCCAACGAGAGAGGCACGCCACAGGACTTGCATGAACCTGGTGCACGCCTGTCGGAGCACTCCGAGAGTTCTCCGCAAGACGCGCACACGATCACGTTCTTGGGGTGTCTGCGGTCTTCGGCAAGGAGATAGCCTGGAAAGAGGTCAACGTCGTGACCACACTTGGTGCAGGTCTGGGTTTTGACCCATAAGAAGTACTTTACGGGGGCAGCCGTAGAACCGCAGAGAAGGCATTGCGTTCGATACAAATGACCTATCTTTGCCTCGAGCTCTGCCAAGACTCCTTCCGCTGCCTTTCTATACTCCCTGAGATCAATGTTTTCGATCTCTTCCCGAACGATCCAGTGTGCCATCGGATTTATGTCGTAGCCGAGCACGTGACAACCAAGTCGATTCGCCTCAAGAAGCGGCGTACCGCCGCCCATAAAAGGGTCCGCAATCCGCTTACCGGCAAGATTGTGAGACTGGTAGAACACCTCTCGTTGTGTGCCGCTACTAAACTCTGATAGCACTAAAGAACGAAATAGCGTTCCGGGGCGCCGTGCGAACCATTTATGAACAGCAATGACAGGGCGATAGTTCTGCTGAATCTGCTTCTCTCGGAGAGCGAGATCCGCAGTAAATGAAATGTCGAAGTTCTTTTCGATCATTTGCCTCTTTGCGCCACATCGCAAACACCAGATGGCGCACCCCAACTAAGATGGATTCTAACACCTCTTTTGTAAGCGCAAATGAAGTTTCGCCGTTCTACGGAACTTGGCGTGAAGAATAAACGGCGCCGCGACGAATGCCGACAGAAGCACCAGGGACTGAATCACCAAATAATATCTGAGCCATTTGAACCAGGATGGTCATTCCAACCTCCAATCGTTCACCCCGCCATTGAGCCTGTGCCCGCCTTCCGACATTCAAAAGTGACATCGGCGGAGGATATGAACTGCATGAGCGATTCTTGGTGGCAGGAGCGAGGAGCTTGGGCTTATAAGGTAGGCGGAGCTTTCAGCCGAATTCGTAGAAAGTCACGGTGTGGATGGGAGGGGGATTGGCTTTGAATGAGGCTTCGATGCGCCGAACGGTTGCGGGAACCAGCCGGACATCCCAGGGTTCGGAACAAGGTGTCAGGTGGCAGGTGTCGGGGTCAGGGGCCCGACTCGGGACCCCAATCCGCCAATAACGGCTCGTTAAGTTCGCGGGGCATATGACAAAGCACATTTGCGCCGTGCGGCATTGCACCTTTCAGGTGCGCTCGTTCCGACGTAGGGGTAGGGCTTGCCCTACCCCTGCGGGCCGCTGGCCCGCCGAAAAAGGGGACGGCAAGCCGTCCCCCTACATAGCGCGTCGTTATCGGGGGATTGGGGTCGGGAGTCCGCCTCTTGCAGAGCCCTTGGGAAACGGTAATAGCTAGCTCATGACGGATAAGCAGGCGGTGCTCGACGCTCTACAGAGACTCCCGGAGGACGCCTCGCTGGAGGAGATCAGCGAGGAGTTGCCCATCATGGCGTCCCTCCGGCGCGGGCGGGCGGACATTGCCGCAGGCCGCACCAAAGCTCAGGAGGAAGCGGAACGTCTGCTCGAGTCCTGTGCCACAGCATGGACTTCAAGATAGACTACAGCGAAGGACTGAAGAACCTTGCCAAGGCATGGTAACTACCGAAATGCCCACAGGCTTATTAATATGCACAAGGAAGAGCCAGAGTGATCCGGCCCAGCTTGACGCCGGTCATCCGCCGTGATATTACATTTGTGAGAATGTAATGGGGGAAACATGGAATCGGCAATTACGGTCAAGGGCCAAGCCACGATCCCGAAGGCTATCCGGGAGCATCTGCGCTTGAAGCCGGGGGACCGCGTGAAGTTTTTTGTCCATCCTGACGGCACCGTGGTTCTCCTGCCCAAACTCCCCGTCTCGGCGTTAAGGGGCATCCTTACGCGCCCCCGCCGGCCGGTAACCCTCAAGCGAATGCACGAAGCCATTGCGGCGGGCGCCGCCGGGTTCCGTCCGCACGCCGGACGCCGATGATAGGGCTCGACACCAATATCCTCGTTCGCTACCTCGCGCAGGATGACCCGATTCAATCGCCGCTGGCCACGGACATTATCGAGTTCCGCCTGACCGGGGAGAACCCCGGGTTCATCAGCGTCGTGGCGATGGTCGAGACGGTGTGGGTTCTTGATCGCGCTTACGGCCTTGCCGACGATGAGATCGCTATGGCTCTCGAGCGCATGCTCCAGGCGGACACCCTGGTTGTCGAAAACGAGCAGGAAGTGTTTACGGCGATGCTGGCGCTTAAAGAGGGGGGCGGCTCGTTTGCCGATGCCCTCATTGGCGCGCTCGGGGCCCGGGCCGGCTGCGCCCGCACCTTGACATTCGACAAAACGGCATTGAGACTCCCCGGCTTCGAGCTTGCCTGACCTAACCCCAAAGGGGTGAACCAACTTAGCTCCGGCCTTCGGGGAGTGATCTCAACGAGCGAGCAAGCGCACAGTGATCCGGCTGCAAGCAGATTACTCCGCGGCGGTTGGCGGACGACACCGGTAGGGACGCGCCATGGCGAGTCCCCACAAATCCGGCGGTCGGAGACCGCCGCTACAATCACATGCCGCCCTAAAGGACGGCGCTACGTTTTCCTGCCGACCTCAAAGTCGGTGCTACAGATGCCTATGGAGGCATGACTTGAGCCTGCTAACCGATGTCATCACCGCTCGCGATGCGGAGACTCGCAATCAATCGCTCGACGCGCTGTGCCGGGCGGCAACACTCGAAGACCTGATGCGCGAGTGCGCCGCGCTCGACCGCTTCCGGCGCAGCAGCGACAATCTCTACGAGCGCGTACGGGCTCTTTTTTTCCTTTATGCCATTCACCGCTTTCACATCCCCGCGCGTCCGGGTCTAGGTTCGCGCGCTTTGATACCGTTCGCGGGTTACACCAACCTCCTGAAGCGCCGGTTCGAAGAAGCTCTGGACATCTTTCTCGCCGCCCAAGCCGCCTCGGGACCAAGCGCTGCCCTATCGAGCGCGCTGGCGGCAAGCTACCGGTCACTGGGCTTCCAGACTCTCGCTGACCAGGTGCGGCGCAGCGTGCGCTCCGTGCGCGGCAATCAGTGGATGTTCCGCGCCGCCCATCCTGAGGACGCACCCCTGCGGATTCGCCCCGAACTCCTCCCGCGCCAGAACTCCGACCATCTCTTCCCCATCCTGCGCGAGGCCACGCCGGTGCGCATGGACTTGAGCCATAGCGGGTGGAGCGATATTTTCTTTTTGGGAATGGACTTCCCCGAAGGCGCGCGCGTGCTCAACATTTCCATCGACCTGAGCGTGCGCAGCGCCGGCGCTCCCCAGCCTCCCGTGGAGGCCTGGTTGCGCGTTATCGACCAGCCCGTCCTGCGCCTGGCGAGTGTGGACCTAAAGAGCAGCGCGGACCTCAGCTCGATTGCGGAAGTTTTCGACTTCGCGCACGACTACCTGGGCTTGCTCAAGGCCGGGGTGATCGCCTCCGGCATCGTCCCACCGGGGATGGAGGGCGCCACTCAGCCACTCCGTGAGGTACTGGCCCATTTGACCGGCCGGTCTGGCCACGGCATCGAAATCGTCACGAAGGTGAATGACATTCCTCGCGGCTCACGCCTGGCGGTGTCCACCAGCCTTCTGGCCTGCCTCATTTCATTGTGCATGCGCGCCACCAACCAGATCCGTTCGCTCACCGGCGGGCTATGCGAGGACGACCGCCGCCTGGTAGCCGCGCGCGCCATTCTGGGCGAATGGCTGGGGGGTTCGGGGGGCGGCTGGCAGGATTCCGGGGGGGTGTGGCCGGGGATCAAGCTCATTCACGGCGTCCCGGCCCAGGAGGGTGATCCGGAATTCGGCGTCAGTCGCGGGCGCCTCTTGCCGGATCACCAGATTCTTGGCCCCCAGGAAGTTTCACCGGAAACGCGCCAGCGGCTTCAACAAAGCCTGGTGCTCGTTCACGGCGGCATGGCGCAGGATGTGGGTCCCATTCTGGAGATGGTGACGGAGAAATACCTGCTTCGTTCCGAAAGCGAGTGGCACGGCCGGGGCGAAGCCGGCGACATCTTTGATGACCTCATGGCCCGCCTGAAAGGCGGAGACATTCGCGGCCTGGGCGCCTGCACGGAACGGAATTTTGACGGTCCCATTCAAACCATAATTCCCTGGGCCGGGAATCTCTACACCGACACGCTCATTCAACGCGCGCGCGAGGAAATGGGCAACGACTTCTGGGGCTTCTGGATGCTCGGCGGTATGTCCGGCGGAGGCATGGGTTTCATTTTTGCTCCGCAGCGGAAAGCGCAGGCCCAGGAGCGCTTGCAGGCCATCATGAGCAACACCAAGCGGGCCATGGAACATTCGGTGCCCTTCGCCATGGAACCCGTGGTCTATGAATTTGCGATTAATGAACAGGGGACGGAGGCCATACTTCTCGAAGGTGACTCGGCGCTGATGCCGGCGGGCTACTACGCCATGTCGGTGCCCGCGCTTCTGCGCATGGAATCCCGCCTGCTTTCGCCAGCGCGCCGCATCGAGCTGGAACGCTTCACCGCCGCCTGCCACACCGTGCCGGAATTCCAAGGGATGGTGCAGCGCGTTTTCGAGCACCTGATCCCTCAGAGCGCGCAAAATACGGACCGCACGCAAAGCCTCGAGGCGCTGCTCGCCGCCCATGGATTCGATCGCGTCGAGCATGAGCAAATCCAGGCAGACTTGCGCGGCGGGCGCGTGGGCCTGGCGCAGAATCGCCTTCCCATCACCAGCCGCATCATCGATGTGGGCGCGGAAGATCTTTTTGACGCGACCGCCGGCGTTGCGCCGAAATACCATGAAATCGGCAAGGAGGCGCTCGCGGCAGGGATGGTGGCCGTGGTTTCGTTTGCCGGCGGCGCGGGCAGCCGTTGGACCAAGGGTGCGGGCGTGGTCAAGGCGCTCAATCCCTTTTGCCGATTGGGCGGCAAACACCGCAGCTTCATTGAAGTCCATCTGGCCCGTAGCCGGCGCACCAGCCGCCTCTGCGGCACGGCTCTGCCCCACGTCCTCACCACCAGCTACCTGACCCACGATGCCATCCAAGCGCATCTTTCGACCGAGCGCAACTACGATTATCCCGGTCCCATGCTGCTTTCACCCGGACGCTCCATCGGGCTGCGATTTGTGCCCATGGAAAGGGACTTGCGATTTGCCTGGGAAGAATTGCCGCAGCAATTGCTCGACGAGCAGGCGCAAAAGGTTCGCGACAGCCTGCGCGCGACGCTCATCGGGTGGGCCCGGCAGATGGGCGAAGGCGCGAGCTACACCGATAACCTCCCGATGCAATGCCTGCACCCCGTCGGCCACTGGTACGAAGTGCCCAACCTGCTACGCAACGGCACGCTTGGGCGACTGTTTCAAGAAAGGCCCCGCTTGAAGTACCTGATGGTCCACAACATCGATACCGTAGGCGCCGACGTCGATCCGGGATTACTGGGCTACCACATTGCGGAGGGGGCGGCGCTGACCACCGAGGTCATCGCCCGGCAGGTGGAAGACCGCGGCGGCGGGCTGGCCCGAGTCGACGGCCGCGTGCGCCTGATCGAAGGCCTGGCGCTTCCCTCGGAAGAGATCGAATCACTCCTCTCGTGGTACAACAGCGCCACCTACTGGATCGACGTCGACCAGCTCCTTACCCTATTCGGGCTGATCCGCGACAATTTGTCCGACACGGAGCAGGTGAACGCCGCGGTCCGAACTTTGGCGGCCCGCATCCCAACCTACATCACGCTGAAGGACGTCAAAAAACGCTGGGGAAAAGGTCAGGAAGACGTCTTGCCCGTCGCGCAGTTTGAAAAGCTGTGGGGCGACATGACCAGCCTGGCGGAATTTCCCTGCCGGTTTGTGGCCGTGCCCCGCCAGCGCGGACAACAACTCAAAGAACCGGCGCAGCTCGATGGCTGGCTGCGCGATGGGTCCGCAGTCTACGTCGAGTCTCTGTGCGACTGGGACCAATCTGAAGCTTAGGTCCACCCTTATCCATATTGGTCAGCGCCTTCCATAGCCGCGCCCTAGTTAATTACCACTGGCCGCAAATTGACCGCCAGTGGCCCGAAGGACGGGACCAATTGCGCATGATGAATTTGCTTGTTGGCATACATCCGGTGATCCGCATCGGCAAGCAATTGCTCCGCATCGAGACCGTCGTGGGGATACACTGCTACGCCGGCACTCAAGGACAGCAGGGGTTCCTTGCACACTCGAATTCCGGCCTCCATGGCAATGCTCTGAAATAATAGCGACTTTTCCTTTATCTTCGTCGCATCGAAGCCGGGCATGATGATGACGAATTCGTCACCGCCCATTCGCGCCACATAGTCATACTCGCGGCACGACTGCTTCAATCCGTCGGCGACAGCACGGAGGACCATATTCCCGGCGAGGTGCCCAAAGCGGTCGTTGACGTTCTTGAAACCGTCCAGGTCACAAACCACCACCGCGAGAGGAGTCTTGAGCCGCTTGCTGCGGGCCAGTTCGCTGTCCAGATGCAGGAATAGCGACCGTGCATTGGGCAGTCCCGTCAAGTAGTCGGTGGTAGCTGAGTTCTCTGCGGTTTGGTACTTCAGGGCGTTCTCGATGGAAAACCCCAGCTTCGCGCTGATCGCCTGGAGAATGCGGAGGTGATCTCCGGTGAAGGCATCTGTCTGCCGCCGGTAAAGGACCAGCACGCCGACGGTCCGGACACCCCCTTCGAGAGGTACGGCCAGCGCGGAAAGCAGGAGAGGCGATAGATCCACACCTTTCAGGAAGGGTGGCTCAACCAACGGGTTTCCGTTTACAATAGGCTTGCGGTTTTCCGCCACCCAACCACACAAGCCCTCTCCCATACGAATTCGCAAGGAGGCGAACTCGCTGCAGTTCTCCCCAAACACGTATTCGGGCACCAGGTAGTCATCTTTGCAAATGAAGACCGCAATCGTATCGTGGGGAATGAGCCGCTTGAGACGGACCGCTAAAACGGACAGGGTTTCGTCCAGGCTGAGAGAGTTCCCTAATGCCTGGCTCAGCTCGAAGAGCATCTGACCTTCATCGCGGGCGGAGGCGATGGCGCCGAGGAAGTCTGCCGGCTCCTCGGTCGAAATCTCGGGCTGGGTTTTCTGGAAACCTGCCCATGGGACTACCTCTTGAACCACCTTTGGTCTTTTCCAAAACTTTCTCTCGGTCTCTGCCGTAGGGGTGCTCAGCACTTGATGAATCTCCCCATGAATTCCGCTTAAGGCTTCAACGACGCGGCGATCGAACGACTTCCCGGCCTCTTCCTGGATCATGGCCATCGCTTCTGGAAAGGGCATTGCCGGCCGGTATTGGCGGTCAGAAGTCAAGGCGTCAAGGCAATCCACGGTCGCCAGAATCCGCGCCCCGAGGGGAATCTCTTCTTCCTTCAGCCCATCCGGATAACCGCTTCCATCCCATCTCTCATGGTGCGAACGGACAATCGGCACGACCTCATAAGGAAATTGCACGCGCTCCAGGATTTCCGCACCGACGAGTGGGTGGACCTTCATCCTTTCAAACTCCTCGGGCGTCAACCTGCCAGGCTTATTGAGGATGTGCTCCGGCACGCCCAGCTTGCCAATGTCGTGAAGCACGGCGGCAGCATGGAGAGCTTTCATTTCCGGTTCGCTCAGTCCCATCTGTTTTGCCACGGCCATGGCCGCGAGCGGCATCCGCCGGAGGTGGTCATAGGTGGTCGCATCCTTGGCCTCGATGGCCAAGGCCATGGCCTCGATGGTGCGAACGTGCAGAGCGGCGATTTCTTCCGCGTGTTTCTTCGCTTCCCTTAGGCGGGCTCCCGCCACCACGCCCAGTAAGAGGACGGCGCACAGGCCGTAGAACCAGACCGTCTGGTAGAAGTGGGGGGCCAGGTACACGGCGCACGGGGCGGCGGCCTCGTTCCACTTGCCATCGTCACCCGCCGCCCTCACCCGGAAACGATAATGTCCGGGAGGGAGGTTGGTGTAGTAGGCCACGCGACGATCACCAGCCTGCACCCACTCGTTATCAAACCCTTCCAACTTGTACTTAAAATTGACGCGCTTCGCCGCCGACAGGCTGATGCCGGTGTAATGAAACTCGAGCTTGCCTTCTCCCAACGCAAGCCGGATGGTCTCACCCGGGGCAAAGGCTTGCCGATCGACGACCACGGCCTCCACTCGCACCTGGGGGCGTAATCCCGCGGCGCTGGGGTTGGCGGGGTCGATCACGACCGCTCCGTTCATGGTGGGGAACCACACTTTCCCATCTCGCGCCGCCCATCCGGCGGGCTGGAAGCCGCCGTTGCATTCCCGGCTCTTCATCCCTTCGGAGACACCGTAAGGTACCGACTGAATCGATGTAATCTTGCCGTCCGCGAAATCTCTGAGCTGCTGTTCGCTGACGCGGAAGATGCCGCGGTTGGAACTCATCCAAAAGTCATGCTTCCGGTCTTCGAGGATTTGAAAGATTTTGTCATCGGAAAGGCCGTTCTTCATCGCGATGCTGGTGAACTTACTGCCGCTCAACCGATTCAATCCGCCCCCGCTGGTCCCCACCCACAGCGTGCCATTCTCGTCTTCATGGATGGCCGTGACCATGTCGCTGGACAATCCATCTTTGGTGGTGAAGGCCGTAAACGAGCCGTTCTTATAGCGGTTTAGCCCGCCGCCACCCGTGCCGACCCAGAGGGTACCGTCGTGGTCCTGGTAGATAATCGTCACATAGTTGTTTGACAGACCGTCCTTGGTGGTATAGGTGGTGAACTTCCCTCCCTGGAAGCGACCCAACCCGCTGCGGGTCCCGAGCCAGAGGTTGCCGTCACGGTCTGGCCACATGCATAAAACGATGTCATTCGGCAAACCATCCTTGGTGGTGTAAACGGTGAATTTGCCGTTTTTCATCCGGTCCAGACCATGCCGCGTTGCCACCCAAAGGGCGCCCGCCTGATCCTCACCCAAGGAAAGCACGACATTATCAGAAAGGCCCTGTCGGGTGGTGTAGGAGGTGAATTGCCCATTGCGAAAGCGATTCAGTCCGCCACCCGCAGTTCCCATCCAGAGGCTTCCTTCGCGGTCTTCGTAGATAGGCAGCACGATGTCGCTGGATAGACCATTCACGGAACTGTAGGTGGTGGCTTGGCCATCGCGCAATTGGCTAAGGCCGTCACCGCTACAGATCCAGATCGTCCCCTCGCGGTCCTGGAGGAATGCCCAGACGTCCTGCCGCGCATTGTCGGGAGCTGTTTTGGAAGGGATAAATTTGCCATTGCGCCAACGATTCAGCCCGCCCCCGACGCTGCCGATCCAGAGGGTTCCTTCTTTGTCCTGGTAGACAGAGAACACGGCGTTGCTGCGTAAGCCGTCTTTGGTCGTGAAGGTTGTGAAATGCCCGTCCCGAAATTGACTAAGGCCACCGCCGTTGGTTCCCACCCAGAGGGTTCCGTCACGATCCTCGAATAGAGCTCGGACGTTCTTATTCGGAAGGCCTTGTGGGACGGTGAAGTTGTTGAACGAGCCATCCTTCAATTGTGAAAGTCCCTCACCGGTCCCAAACCAGACACTTCCATCCTTGCTGGCCGCGATGGAGTAGACGGAATCGTCGGCCAGGCCGGTTTGCGAATTGAAGACGGTGAACTTGCCGTCCTTGAACCTGTTTACTCCCCCGCCTTCGGTACCGATCCAGATGGCGTGGTCCCGCCCTTCGCACAGCGACAGAACGGAATTATTGGAAAGCCCGGTCTGGGTGGTAAAGGCCACGAATTTCCCCTGGGTCATCCGAAGGACACCGCCGCCTCCGGTGCCGATCCAGAGATTCCCCAGTCGGTCCGCAAGGAGCGCATAGATATCGTTGCTCTTCAACTCCGGTGTGTTGCTCTTGTCGAAGATCGTGAACCTGAGCCCATCGAAGCGCACGAGGCCCTCTTCAGTCCCCAGCCAGAGATACCCATCCGCGGTCTGGGCAATCGAGACCACGTTCTCCTGCGGAAGACCATCCGCCACGTGCCAGCTTCCATGAGCATATTGGTCGAGGGCCTTTGCCGGGTCCAGACCCGCGGCGCTCTGGGAAGCAATGCCAAGACCTGCTACCAGAACAATCAAGAACCGCACATATCGCCAGCAAGCCATTGTCTTCTCCTCGAGGTGATTCGCTTTCGCTAAGTTCGGTATATTTATTTCCGTTGACTAGGGTGTATGTGGCTCGGTCTTATTTTTCCACCACATTCAAATCCGTGCCCCAAATGGCCCTGGTACCCCAGATCGCCCTCGTGCCATCGATCGTATTGGTGGCCGAGCTGGCTTGAGCGGCGGAAATCGCCTGGGCGCCCAGGCTCGAAGGGTAACTCCAAATCGTCAGCGTGCCATTTACAAACACCGAGGTCCCCCAAATCGCACTGGTCCCCCAGATCGGACTGTGGGCACAGACGTCGGATGTGCCGCAAGACACTTGTGCGGTCCCTGTAGTGGAATTGAAAACAGCAGTGGGTGAATTGGCTGTGCCGGTAAAGGTCTGAGTATTCGCCAGCGCGGCGCCAATATCCAAATAACCGGCGCCGACGGTAAAGATGTCATAGTAGCTCGTGTATACATCTCCCGTCGTCAGGTCCGTAGCTTGGCTGCTGGTGGGGAAAGTCTTGTAAGCCGTCAACATCAGGGTGGCTTTGACCTGATCGGGCGTCAAGGACGGGTTTTGCTGAAGCAGCAGGGCCGCCGCACCGCTCACCACGGGCGCAGCCATGCTGGTCCCGCTCAGCGTGTAGTATGCGGTGGAACTTGAGCCGTCGCCCGCCGAGTTATAGTAAGTATTCGGGATCAGCGTTGTGGGTTCAGTCGTGGGGATTGTGTCGTTGATGTCGGCCAACAGAGAAACCGTCAGGTTGCCCGGCGCCACGATGTCAGGTTTGACGTAGTTGTCGATCAATGTGGGCCCCTTGGAGCTGTAGGAGGCGATTAGGTCATCCGTCCGGACAGGCGTCCCCTCATCCTTCATGGCGCCCACGGTGATGACGTAGGGATCATTGCCGGGCGCCGTGACGGTCCCGTAGCCGTTGTTGCCGACGGAGTCATCCCGGCCGTCGTTGCCGGCGGCGACCACCACGACAATTCCTGCCTGCCAGGCAGCTTCCACAGCTTGGTCGAGCGGGTCCTGCGTAGAGCTTTCATACACCGGGCGGCCCACCGAAAGATTGATGACCCGAATGTTGTAGGTACTCGCCAGGGCAATGGCTTGATCAATGGCGGCGATCAGGACGCTGTCGGTGGCTGAACCATTTTCGTCCAGCACCCGTAGATTAATCAGGTTGGCGTTCGGGGCAATGCCCTGAAGGGTGCGCGTGCAGGTGATGCAGATGGAATCAGCGCCGTTTCCCGCCACAATGCCGGCGACGTGCGTACCGTGTCCATAAAAGTCATCCGTGCCGGTGCCTACAAAATCCTGGCTGTAGACGACGCGGCTGGCCCCTTTGGTCGCCAGGTCGTTGACTTCGGTGACCCCACTATCAATAATCGCTACCCCGATCCCCGTACCATCCAGGCCTAGTTTCCAAGCCACAGGGGCGTTCACCGCGGCGGCAGTGAGATCCAGTTTCCCTTTCACGGGACGGTCTGGTGTGATGAAAGTAACATGCGGGTTTTTCGCGAGTTGATTCAACGCCCTGGCAGGCACCGTGTAGAACCCGGCCCTGACCTTCCCGTAGCGCCATCTCAACACCCCACCCTGGCCCCGCACATTTTGGTGATCGCCGTCAATCGGGACATGGTCGTACTGGATAATGACATCCACGTTCGACCGGGGGTCAATCCCGTTGAGGTCACGCCCGAGCTTCGGGTTTTGCCCAAAAGCAAAGCTCGCGGTCAGTAGCAGAACCGCTATTCTCAGTAGATTTCGCATGATCCGTCCTTTTCCTTCGAAAATCATCTGCATCGCTTATCCGTACGCTTAACGAAGCCTTACGTTCCCTAAATTAGCTTTCGAGCACGGGAATGGTCATGTACAGAGCGACACAAGTTGTTGCGCATTTGCCTGTAGCGGCGGTCTATGACCGCCGATCGGCCCCCATCGAGCTTCGTTATAATTCGTGTCGTGCTGTACACAGGCATTCCGGGTGCCAATGGGTCGTCCAAGGTAATTCATGTGGTTTCAAGCTGTTAGGGCCAATGGCCAAGCTCCGGCGGGGTGCCAAGTTGTCTCGGCCCAGGAACGGCAGGGATCAGTTTATGAGGATATCCTCATGAAAAATTGTGGGTTGGACAAAGTGCAGGCGGAAGTGTCAACTTGTCTTCAGACCATTAGCGTGGTGTCAGTGGAGAAAAGAAAAAGAAGAGGTCTGAAGGTTCTGTTTCCTGAAAAGCAAAGAAGGGAGAGGTGGAAGGTAACAACCGCAACTGCGGATCGTTTGATTCAGGCAGCCACGCAATGGGCGTCCTCAATTTCATAGCGCCTTAGTTTCCTGCTGAGCGTTCTCTTGGAGATGCCTAGCATCACGGCTGCCGGCTGAAAACTTCCTCCGGTCTTGGCAAGAGCCTGGATGATCATCTGCTGCTCCATTTCCTTCAACCGGGTGGGACTCGCACCATGGGGAGCACGTACCCGAGCATTGATCACTGGCGGCAGATCGGCCAAGGTTATTTCTGGACCCTTGGCGAGAATGCCCGCTGCCACCACGGTGTTTTTCAGTTCGCGGACGTTACCAGGCCAGGAGTACCGCTGCAAGGCCTCTAAGGCATGGGGCGAAAACGTGATAGCAGGTGCAGACTCACGCAGGAAAAGCTGGGCGAGGGGTCGAATATCCTCAGGCCGTTCGCGCAGGGGAGGAACCTTGAGATGGATCTGGCTCAGGCGATAGTAGAGTTCGCGCCGAAAGGCGCCCTGATGCATCACCTCTCCCAAATCCCGGCAAGTGGCGGCGATAACGCGGACGTCCACCGACACTTTGTGCACTCCGCCCAGCCGATAGTATGGCGCCCCGTCCAATACCCGGAGAAGCTTGACCTGCGTCCTGGGTTCCAACTCGGCGATCTCGTCCAGAAAAAACGTGCCGGTGTGGGCAAGTTCGAACAGGCCCTGCTTCGTTGACTCGGCCCCGCTAAAAGCGCCCTTCTCGTATCCGAACAACTCGCTCTCCACCAAGTGCTCCGGCAGAGCGCCAGAGTTGACATCGATCCAGGGATTGTTGCAGCGTAATGAATGCTGATGAAGGGCGCGGGCGATCAACTCTTTGCCGCTACCACTTTCACCAGTGATTAGAACCGCAGCATTGCTGCGCGCGACCTGCTGCACAGTACGCACTAACTCCTGCATGGACGTGCTGGCACATACAAAGGGTTTCCCTAGGACTGAATCGGCGAGCGGCAGGGGATATAGGTTTGTCATGTTACCTCAGGGCGTAAGGTAGACCATCAGCTCGCGCTCGATCAAGAGCACTGGCGTACGATTACCTAGGTGCCAGACCCTGCGACATTATGTCTTCGTGTAATGGTACCGTCGTTCCATACTTAGGTGCCAGTCCGGGCGAGCGACATTATGCCTTTGGGAGATCCACAGATTGGGCCCGAAAGATACCCGACCCGGAAAGCGGGACGACTGGACGTTGAAAGCGGGCCGGCCCCCCGCCGGTCTTGCCATCACTCATGATCAGAACTGATCGTCCGCCACTAAGATCGGCGGAGTTTCAGCCGCGGCGACACGGTGGCTACCCCGGCTGGGTTCGAGAAGGACGCAAGGCATCCGCGCTAAAGTTTTGGCGAGGACTGACGATGAACATGGCGGTGATGCCTTCAACGCGGCGCCGGCGTGCGTCGCGTACAGCGCCAGTTTCAGAACGCCTTCTGCATCCGGCCTCATCGAGGAACGGGAAGGATGGGCGAGCGGTGATATCCATAAAGAAATACCTGGACCTGGACCCGAGCGAACTGAACAAATACCGCCCGCCGAGCCCGGAGGAACTTCTCGCCGCGATCCTGGAGGCGTACCGGGCGGCGCTGGGCGCCATGGCAAATAGTGGGCTGCGGGCCTGTCCAGCATTAGGTCCCGGCCTCCGGCACGGCCTGATGCTCCTGGCCGAAAGCCTTGCCAAAGCCCTCACTCCCCCCCTCGTGAAGGAGACGGAAGGGCAGGTGGAACAACAACTCCAGGAATGGGGCGAGCAGACCGCGGAATACTTCCAGCAGCGCGCCGGCGATGTGAAGGAAATCCTGATGGTGCTGGCGCGCGCGGCCGAGTCGGTGGCGGAGCGCGATCAGCGTTACGCCGCCCAATTCGGCGAGTTCACCAAACGGTTCCAGGGGCTCGCCAAACTCGAAGACCTGCCCCAAATCCGGGCTGCCATCGTGCGCGGCGCCAAGGAGCTGAAGACCTGCGTGGATAAAATGGAGCAGGACGGCCGCGAAACCGTGGCGGCGCTGCGAACTGAGGTCTTCACTTACCAGACGAAACTCGAAGAGGCCGAGCAGCGCGCGTCTCATGATGCCTTGACAGGGCTGGACAATCGCCAGGGAGTCGAAGGCAAGATACAACGCCGCATCGAGGCAAAGCAGCCCTTCTGCTTGGTGATGTTGGACCTCAACGAGTTTAAGCAAGTTAATGACACCTACGGGCACTCAGCGGGCGACGATCTACTGAAACAGTTCTCCACCGAATTGCGCTCTGCCTCACGCGCCACGGATGTGGTCGGCCGCTGGGGCGGCGATGAGTTCATCGTGGTCCTCGATGCCAACCTGAAGGAAGCACAATCGCACGTCGAGCGCATGCAAAAGTGGGTCATCGGAGGCTACTCCCTGCAACTGGGAACGGCCGCGACGAAGGTCGATATGAACGCCGCCCTCGGTCTGGTGGAGTGGCAGCCCGGCGAGAGCATCAAAGAAGTCTTGGGGCGCGCCGACGCCCTGATGTACAAGCAAAAAACCGAAGCTCACCAGCGGTCGGGCGCGGCCCCGGGCCCGCGAGTGAATTAGTGCCAGCCCTCAGGCGGCGAACTTATACCCTTGCCCGTGGACGGTGAGGATGTATTTGGGCTGTTTGGGATCATTTTCAAGCTTCTGCCGCAGCCACGCCACGTGCACGTCCACGGTACGTGTGGAAGGCGCCGAGGCATAGCCCCAAACCTCCTTCAAGAGTTCCTCCCGGCTCAAAGTCCTGCCCCGATGTTCGAGGAGATAACGAAGCAGTTGGAATTCCTTGGTCGAAAGCACGGTGGGGGAGCCATCGCGCAGGACCTCGGTGCGCCGCATATCGATGTGAAACGGACCAAAGTCGTAAAAGTCCGGCCCCTCGCCTCCCGCTCCTTTTCCCCGCCGGAGTAAAGCCTCCACGCGCGCCAGGAGTTCCGGCATTTCAAAGGGCTTGGTCAAGTAGTCGTCGGCTCCGATTTTAAGCCCCGTGACTTTGTCCGCCACCTGGGTGCGTGCGGTGAGCATCAGGATGGGCGTGCTCAGACCGCGTTGCCGCAGCTCCTGGCACACTTCGAAGCCCCCTTTGCCCGGCAACATGACATCCAGAATGATGAGTCCGAAACGATGGCGCGTGGCTCGCTCCACAACCTGGGTTCCATCGTAGAGGGCTTCCACGGAGTAACCCTCGCTGCGCAGACGATCGCTCAGGGTCAGCACCAGCCCTGGTTCATCTTCGACGAGCAGGATAGAGTTCATGGGGATTTCAATTTCTCCTTGGGCGCTAGGCTGACTTGGCCGCTGGGAAATGCAGCGTGAAGGCGCTCCCTTCACCCACGTGGCTCGCCACGGTCAGCTTTCCGCCCATGGCCTCCGCCGCTTCTTTCGCCAGGCTCAAACCCAATCCGGTGCCATGCGTTTGTGAAGCCCGCGCGGCATTTCCCCGATAGAAAGGTTCGAAGATGTGGGGGATTTCGCCGGGCTCAATTCCCTGCCCTCGATCCTGGACGGTGATCAAAACCTCTCCCGTCTCGGGTCCCGATCCGGGGTGGGCGCGAATGGCCATCCATCGTCCTCCCGCCCCGTACTTCAAGGCGTTGGTCATAAGATTTTGCAGGCAGCGGCCGAGGGCTTTGGGATCCGCCATGACCGGGGGAAGGCCGGGGGCCACTTCCTTTTCCACCGTGAAGCCTTTGGCCGCGGTGAGATGGGCAAGATCCGCCACCGCAGAATCAATGGTCTCAGCTATGGGCACCGGGCGCGGCTCGTATTGCCGCTGCTCGTTGCGGGTGGCGGCAAACAGCAGCACCTGTTCAATCATCGCGGCGAGGCGCTGGGCCTCATTGCGGATGAGCATGCCATACTGTTTCACCTGAGGCTTGGCTTCCACCACGCCGTCGGCAAGGTTCTCCGCCGCCGAGGAGATGACGCTTACCGGAGTGCGCAGTTCGTGGGAAACCCCGGTGACAAAATCCATCTGCATCTTCGCCAGCCGCCGGACTCTCTGCGCCCAGACCAAAACCAAGGCCATGCTGGCGGCGAGCACCAGCAACACCCCGAAGCCCAGCAGCAAGTTCCTCCTCCAGGTCATCGCCGCGGCTTCCGCCAGGGAGGCGCCCGGATGCCGAACCACCAGTCGCCATCCCGCGGCGGTGGCATCCGCAAGGATCGGCGCGGCCAGGAAACCCCGCACGCGCGCCGGGCCCTCGCGCCCTGCGCCCGGTATAGCAAAAGGAGGAGGCGGAATCGTCTCGCGTTCCGCCGTGCTGCCGGACGCCCGGAAATTCCCCTGCCGCAGATCCAAGGGCCGCCCTCGGAATGAGCTGAACAGATGCACCGTCTCATCCGGAGAGCTCAAGAGGTCCCCCGAAGGATGGTATTGTGACGCGTAAATAAGCTGGGCGGGTGTCGCAGCGTCAACGATGGCGACATCATAAAGAAGGCCGTTCGGCCCTCCGAAGTACCTCTGGGCAAGTTCGGGCAAGAATCGATTTTGGAATACATGCCGGTTCAATTCCACAATCATGAATCCCGCAGGCGAGGAGTCCAGCGGGCGATCTCTTCGGTTCCTCCGATTGCGCCAGCCCGGTTGGGGAATGGGACGCGCCATCGCCAACGACTCACCTTGGAATCGCCACCGTAGCCCCATAAGGCCGAATTCCCTGCCCCGCGAGCTTAGCGTGCTGATGAGATTGGATGTGTCACAGAGAACCCCCAGGCTCGCCGGGCAAGCCGTCTCCTTAAAAGTGTCATCCTGGGGATTGAACTGGAGAAACCTATAACTTTCACCCTTGTTTATTTCCCAAAGGTAATAGTTGGCCACGAGTTCCCGGTGTTCGGAAGATCGCGCCCAATCGCCGCAATTCTGGGCGTAGAGATCCTCGATCGCGGGAACCTGGTCCGGCAGGCGGTAAGCGAAGCTCGTGCAGATTCCCGCCAATTCGCGGCGGAAATCCTCGCGAAACCCGTTCATGCCCGCCTGGAGCGCCGCCTGCTTCCTTTGCAGCTCGGCATTCCGAATCTGATTGCTCCACCGGAATTGCAACACCGCCAGGATCACCAGCAGCGCGCTGAGGCCGGCGATAATCCCCAAGGCGCCCAGCGATTGTTTGAGTTTGGTGGCCATAGACTTATTATTAGACGATTTAGATGCCATCGGCGCTACATTCGCTTGGGATCGGATCGTTGGGACATTTTCGATTTGCGATTTGCGACCTGTGATTGGCGATTGAGCCATCGGCCCATCCGCTCATCCGTCCATCAGTTCATTGGGTCATCGGCTCATCGAGCCGTTTTCGACTTCAGATTTCAAATCTGCGATTTGCGCTCCTGCACCTCTGGCACCGCCCTTGGGTTTTGCCTTCGCTCGTTACTCGTCACTCGTCACTTGTCACTGCCTTAGATCGTGTCATGCCACTGATCTTCGTTCGATTCTCCCCGTTGTTCCCTCCTCAGACTTCGTCTGCGTATTGTCACGGGTGGTTCGTCAGGGCTCAGGAGGCCGCTGGCCGCGGCTGCCCTACCAAAAAGGCCTCCGGCCTATTACTGAGGAACCCTCATCCGGCTCTATTCCCGGACGCTTCCTCGTCGATGGTCTGCCTTTGTGGCAACATGCGCTGATGAAGTACCGGAATGTCGCCACCCTCTAGCGCTTCTTTCGGCGAAGTTTAAGTGCCTGGCGGGCACGCGCGAAGGAATTTCCCTCGGCGACGCCGCTCGAGTCACCTTCATCAATCGCCCTTTTCAGCGCGGAAAGCTTGATCTCATATCGCTGCTCTTCACGCTCCAAGGTGCGCAAGGCGGCGCGGACAACCTCACTGGCGTTTTCGTAGCGACCACTTTCGACCTTCGCCACCACGAAGCGGTCAAGCTCCTCAGTCAAATTCACATTGCGCGTTGGCATGGGTGTTCCTCATCGGGTTCTCGATCCTCAAGGAGAGGGTATCAGAATTAGCAAAGCTTGCCAATAAGGATTTCGACGGCGATGGGCAACAAGCTTTTGGCCACGGTCAGTGGTTTGTTGCCTTGGGCCCGCGGGCATGGGGAAAGGCCTAAGATCCATCCGAGTACGACCGTCCCTCGCTACTTTTGATCTGCGCATGTCCTCGCTTTGTCGGAAGTGATATGCTGCGGGAGCTTCGTTGGAAGGGGGAAGCAGCGCATGAATGAAGGGGCGCGGAGAATCGTTCAGTGTGTGATATTATGCCCTATAATAGTCGCTTTATCGAATAATCCTTTACTCATCATCGGCCCTCTGGGGGAGGGGTACGTGGTTCATGCGGCCGCGGCAGCGCGGGGAGCGACGGCCGCCCCGGCGCTTCCGAATAAGCAGGAAATTCTGACTCTCCTGGAAAGGGCCAACTCCTGGCAGTTGGCGCATCCAGTGATGAAGCCGGACGACCGCAATTGGGAACGCGCCACGTGGTACACGGGGGTCATGGCGGCGTGGAAATCGACCCGAAACCCGTTATTCCTCGATCAGGCACTGGATTGGGGCCGCCGGCACCAATGGCAGGTAGGCACCGAGCCCGACGGCGCCAACCGCCTGTTCTGCGTGGAGACCTGGACGGAGCTCTACCTGGTGAAAAAGGACCGCGCGATGATCGCGCCCGCCATCCAGTGGCTGGCCTCGCCGGACCCCCTCTCGCCCGGGGGCGCCCAGCAGTGGTACCTCGACCACTACGACCGGCAAAATTTGAAACAGGGCTTCGTGTATGTGGACTCCCTCTATGGCGCGTCGGCGCTCGCCATGCTTGCCCAGGCCACCGGAAACAACCAATACCTCGACATCATGAATGCCTTCTTCGATGACGTCACGGGGCAGTTACTCGATAAAGAATCCGGCTTGTATTACCGCGACCCTAGTTTCATCGGCCAGCGAACCGCGCAGGGAAAGAAGATCCTCTGGTCGCGCGGGAATGGTTGGGCGTTTGCCGGAATCGCCCGGGTGCTGGAATATCTTCCTAAGGATCACCCCAGCCGCCGTCGCTACCTCGCAATCTTCCGCCGCCAGGCGGCGGAGTTAATCAAGCGCCAGGGAGCTGACGGCCTGTGGCGCGTCAACCTCGAAGACCCGGAGCAGTTTCCGAACCCGGAGACCAGCGGGACCGGTTTCTTTTGCTTTGGACTGGCTTGGGGCATTAACCACGGGATACTGAATCGTCAAGAGTACCTCCCCGCCGTCCAGAAGGCTTGGGCGGGCTTGACCCAAAGCCTTAGCCCGGAGGGAAAGGTTCTCTGGGGCCAGCAGGTGGATGGCGAGCCACACGCCGTCGCGCGCGAAAGCACCCACGAGTACGTCACCGGATCGTTCCTGCTATCGGGAAGTGAGGTCTACAAGCTGGCTCATTAGGGGACAGCAGCATGGTGCGGACCGGTGTTGCAGAGCCAACAGCCAACGGCTAACAGCTTGTAGTTAGCGGTCAATGACCAATCGCCGCGGCGGAAAGTTCGCTGACCTTGATGGCAAGCCGTCTTCTTTCCCCCCGTCATGTGGCCCGTTGGAAGGAGAATGCTTAACGAGTCATTGATTGGCAGCTCCGTTAGTGTTATAAAGATAGCCGTTTCGGATGAGGGAAGGGACAGACCGGGGAGGTGGGTCTGTGCCTGTAGTTGGATCCGCACTCACCCCTCATGCTCAAAAATCACCTGCTCCGATTCTGCCAAGGCCCCCGCTGAGTGCCGGTGCGATGGTGTTGACAGAGGGAATTACTCCGCAGGTTTTGGTTACCGACGCCTCCTGCAATTCTTCTTGGTCTGACGCGGTGCGCACATGGAACCTTCAGAAAAGCAGGTCAAATCTCCTTCGCCGGATGCCCCACACGACACGGATCAGGGTGCTGCCGTGGGTTCCCCCAAGAGAATCTCCTCGCTTTATGTGATCGGCTTTTTGATTCTGGCTACGTTCATCGTAGGTTTTATCTGGCAGGATTTGCGGGCCGATTACCGCGATACTCTTTCCTACTGGAAGGTGCAGTTATCCAGTTCTGCCGATGAGCAGGCAACGGTTGGCGCCCTGTGGCTCAAGGAGCGACGGACGGACACGACAGCCATTGCCGAAAATCCCTCGACGATCCGCTTGCTCGCTGCGAAGGGAGACAAAGACAAAGCGGCGGCACTGCGGCAACAGGTGGAGGGAGAAATCGCCCATATGGCCGCCGTCAATGGCTTCCTGGGGGGCGCGGTTGGAGATGGTGATTGTCAAATCACCGTGCAAACCGGCCTTCGACCGGAAATGGCTCAAGGTGTCCAGGAAGCGTGCCGGCGGGTGCAGCAGTCGGGGGAATACGAAATCGACGCCTTCGGCATGGAAAAGGGCCACATTTGGCTGAACCTCTCCGCACCAGTGAAGGCGGAAGGCCCCGCCTCGCCGTCCGCGCCCCTCCCCCGCCGTATTGTGGGATCAGTGGTGATGGTGACGGAACTCTGGCAGAATTTCATTCTCATTTTCGGTGGCGAGAGCATTCCCACAAAGACCAGCGAGACCCTCATCGTGTGGAAGGAATCTAGCGAAGCCTTGATCTATTCTCCACGCCGCAGCGCCCGGGGAGGGCCATCGTTCTTCCGGCGGGCGCTCGCCGGACCGACCTTCGAGTCGCGCGTGGCCCGTGAGGGCGATGTGGCGTTTGGAGAATTCATCGACTATCGAGGGGTTCGCGTTTTCGGCGCGGCAAGACGAATCCCCCCGGATGGAGATAGCCTGGTCTGCAAGGTGGACTGGGATGAAGCCCTCGCGCAGTACCGCCTGCATCTGGTGCTGGATTGGCTGGTGGGGGCTCTCATGCTCTTGTTGTTGACAATGGTCATGGTGGCCCTGCACCGGCACGCGGCGATGCGGGACCTTGAAGAAAGGATCAGACAGCAGGAAGCGCTCCTGGAACTGAAGCAACACATCGAGGTGTCGGAGGAGCGCTTCCGGGAGTTGGTGGAAAGCGCCGATGCTATCGTATGGGAGGCCGACGCTGCAACCCAGAGAATCACCTTCGTTAGCCAGGGGGCGGAAAAGATCCTGGGTTACCCGAAGGACCAGTGGCTCCAGACTGCAAGCTTCTGGGCCGACCACCTCCACCCCGAGGATCGCGAGGCAGCACTAGCCTGCGAACGCGAGGTGACGGAAAAAGGCAGTCCCCGTTCCGTAGAATATCGCATGAAGGCGGCAGAAGGCCGAGTTCCCTGGTTCCGGGATTCCATGCACGCGGTTGCCGGGCCCGAGGGGAAGGTGGAACAACTGCGCGGCATCATGGTGGATATCACCGAGAGCAAGCGGGCGGAAGAGGAACTTCGGCTGACGGAATTCTCGTTGAAGCATGCCTCGGACTCTGCATTTTGGGTGGACTCGCAAGGCCGTATCGTCTACGCCAACGAAGCCGCCTGCCGATCCTTGGAGCGCTCTCGCGAGGAACTCCTTTCCTTAATGATCCCTGATATCCATCCAGTTTCCTCCAGGGAAGCTTGGGCGTCGTTCTGGGAAGAGGTCAAAGTGCGCGGTTCGATGACTTTTGAAACCGAGCACCAGACCAAACAGGGAAGGGTCTTCCCGGTGGAGGTAACGGCGAACTACCTGGAGTTCGCCGGCAAGGAATACAGTTTCGCCTTCGCGCGGGACATCACCGAACATAAGCGGGCGGAGGCGGCGCTGCGCGGGAGCGAGCAATTTATTCGCGAGGTTGTCGCCAGCGCCCAGGAAGGCATCGTCGTCTATGACCGCGAATTCCGCTACCAGGTCTGGAACCCCTTCATGGAAGAACTGACCGGGACGCCAGCCTCGGACGTTTTGGGAAAGGTCGCATTTGACGTCTTCCCGTACTTACGGGAGCACAACGCGGGCGGATTGAGGGAACGCGCCTTGGCGGGGGAGGTTGTGCAGACTCCAGACACGCCCTTCCGCGTGCCTGCGACCGGCAGGTCAGGCTGGGTCTCCAGCGTTTTCAGCCCGCACTATGGCGCCAGCGGAGAGATCCTCGGGGTCATCGGCGCCATTCGTGATGTCACCGAGCGCCATCAGACGGAAGAGAAGTTGCGCCTAGCTCAGTTTTCCTTGGACCGGGCCTCCGACAGTATCCTCTGGACAGACTCACAAGGCCGTATCCTCTACGCCAACGAGTCCGCCTGCCGGTCCTTGGGGCGCTCGTGTGAGGAACTCCTTTCCTTGACCATCCCGGAGATAGATCCGCTATTCTCGAAGGAAGCCTGGGGGGCGTACTGGGAGAATCTCAAGACGCGGGGTTCGTTGATCTTCGAAACCCAACAAGTAAGGAAACAGGGAGGGGTTTCCCCCATCGAGGTAACGGCCAACTACCGGGAGTTCGATGGGAAAGGATACAGCTTCGCCTTCGGGCGTGACATCACCGAGCGCAAGCGGGCGGAGGAGGCGCTGCGCGAAAGCGAGGAGCGGTTCCGGCTATTCATGAACAACAGCCCCTCGGTCGCCTGGATGAAAGATGCACAGGGTCGTTACATCTACATTAACGAGCCCTATCAAAAACACTTCGGCATTCGTCTGGAAGACCGGCAAGGCAAGACGGACTTCGAGGTCTATCCGCGCGCGATCGCAGAGCAATTCAGGAATAACGACCAAGCCGCCCTGAACGCGGGCCACCCCATAGAGGTTATCGAGGAATCGCTGAGTCCCGATGGAAAGGCGTGCTTCTGGTTGGCCTATAAGTTCCCCTTCCAAGACGCCTCCGGGCAGGTCTTTGTGGCGGGAATCGGCATGGACATCAGCGAGCGCAAGCGGGCGGAAGAGGAGCGGCAGCGTTCTTTCGACCAGTTGCGGGGGCTTGCCGCGCGGCTGCAAAGTATCCGGGAAGAGGAACGGAAGAGAGTGGCGCGCTATATTCATGACCAACTGGGCCAGGCCTTGACCGCCATTAAGATCGACTTGAGCTCGTTGGTTCACGAGTTGCCGGCGGGCGAGACACAACCATTGAAGAGGACTTCCTCGATGCTGAAACTGGTGGAGGAGTCAATTCATGCCGTGCGCCGAATCTCCACCGAGTTGCGCCCCGGAATCCTGGACGATCTCGGTCTGGTAGCGGCCATTGAATGGGCGGGGGAGGATTTCGAGTCGCGAACCGGCACGCCGTGCCGGCTGGACCTGCCCCCGGAGAGCATCGCCGTCGATGCGGAGCGCGCCACGGCGATTTTCCGCATCTTCCAGGAGACGCTGACCAATGTGGCACGGCACGCTGACGCCAGCCAGGTCGAGGTGCGGATGGCCCGGGAGGACGGCGACCTGACTCTGGAAGTTCACGATAACGGCAAAGGGATTACCGCGGATCAACTCTCGAACCGGGAGTCGCTCGGAATCCTTGGAATGCGTGAGCGGGCCATGCTGCTCGGAGGGGAACTTACCATCGGCAGCCCTTCAGGAAACGGTACGAGGGTAAGGGTGCGGATTCCGGAGGCCGCTCAGATTTAGCCGTAAGATTGTTTCCTGATCGCGGCCAGGAAGGAGTACCTCCATTGATTAGAGTGCTCATCGCTGATGATCATGCTATTCTTCGCCGGGGGCTGATCGACATCCTGAGGCGTGAGTTTAAGGACGCCGTCTGTGGCGAGGCGGAGAATGCCCAGCAGACCCTGGCCCAGGTCCAGAGCCATAACTGGGACCTGGTCATTCTGGACGTCACCATGCCGGGACGCAGCGGAGTGGATGTCCTCGCCGACCTTAAACGGATGCGCCCCAAGCTCCCGGTGGTGGTTTTGAGCATGCATCCGGAAGACCAGTACGGCAAGCGGGTGCTGAAAGCGGGAGCCTCCGGCTACATGAATAAAGACAGCGCCCCGGAGGAGTTGATTAAGGCGATTCGAAAGGTGCTGGCGGGCGGCCGCTATGTGAGCCCGGCCTTGGCGGAGGTGCTCGCCATGGACCTGGGCGCGGGAGGAGACCAACCCCTCCACGCGAGGCTCTCGGACCGGGAACTGGAAGTCCTGCGGCTGGTGGGCTCAGGAAAGTCCGTCTCCGAGATCGCCGAGGTGCTGCATTTGAGCGTGACCACCGTCAGTACCTATCGCGCCCGCATCCTGGAGAAGATGCACTTGCGGACCACCGCCGAGTTGATGAACTATGCCCTGCGCCATCAACTGGCAGATTGAATCCTGGCTAGTCGTGTAGCACATCACACCCCGCTCGCGAAGCATTTTCCGCAAGTCTACAACCAGTGGTGTAGTATAAAGAACGACAGTTACTCGTGAGTTACGTCTACAAAACAAAAAGACTTCCACCGATAGCGCCAGCGCGCTGCGGCCTCTAGGATGGACGGCGAGGTCCGCATGAAGGTCCTGATCGTCGATGACTCGGAAGTCCTCGTTCAACGCTTGACCGCCAGGTTAGCGGAAGTGACCGGAACAGAAACGGTCGGTCACGCCGGCAATGTGGCGGACGCCGTGCGGGAAATTCGCCGGGCGAAACCTAACGTGGTCATCCTGGACATCTGCCTGCCGGGTGGAAGCGGCCTCGATGTACTCGAGGGTTTGAAGAAAGATCGCTTGCAGCCCATCGTGATCGTGCTGAGCAACCACAGCGATCGGCAATACCGGAGGAAATGCCTGCAAAGCGGGGCTCACTATTTCTTCGACAAGTCCGATGAATTCCACAAGGTTGCGGAAGTGCTGCGGAGCCTGACGGCGCCAGCTAGAACCGGGGGTGGCCCGCGGAGGTTGGAGAGTGCGTTCTTCTTAGAACTGGGATAAAACCATGGTGACAATGGAGCAATACACGGAAGTCTTTGATGTGGGCCAGGCGTTGAGCAATGTCGGGGGTGACGAGGAGTTTCTCACCGAACTTGTCGGTCTCGCTCAGGCCGCATGGCCAAGCCTGCTGGCGGACATTCGGAGTGGAGTGGCCCGGGGAGACCTCGGGGGTGTCGCGACGAAGGCACGCCTGGCCAAAGCCGCGGCGCGGAACATCTCGGCGAAAAGGGCTTATAAGTCCGCCCTGCAACTCGAGGCGATGGCGCGCAAGGGAGATTCGGTGGCCACGCAATGTGCCAGCGTCGACCTGGAGCGAGAGGTGGAACTGCTCCGCGTCTTCCTCGCCACGCGCGCAGACAACGAACCCTCTTCATGAGTTCAATCTTCCCTCCAGCGACGGCAAGCATTTAGTCGTACGCTGGTCACACCAAGAACCAAGCGATCCACGAAGAGGTGGAGCATGAATTTGGAAGTGCAAGTTCATGAGGAGAACACCCACTTGTCGATCAAGGCGGTGGGCAATTACAGTCTCGCCAATCTGTACGACCTTTTCACCAAAGTGAAAGACGAGAGTCAGAATCGCTCCGGCCGGGGAGTGATCCTTGATATCACCGAGGTGGCGGGGGCCGTTTCGGTTTTGGACATGCTGGTACTCGGCGAGTACTGTTCCAAATATTGGAAGTACGCGTTCAGAGTCGCGATCGTAACCTCCGGGGGAGGCCTGAACAGATTCTTCGAGAATGTCGCGCGGAACCGAGGAGTGCAAATCGCTGTCGTTCGGAATGAGGGCGAGGCGATGGACTGGTTAACGTGATCGGCAACAATTATTTTGAAATTTCAGATGCAGCGCCGGCTTCCCGCCGGGATGGAGCCGCCAAGTCCGATCTGCGGACTCCGATGGAGTCCATCGGACTCCAGAAATCGGAGATGGCGGCGCTACGTTCAAACGAAGGCAGCACCGCAAAAACCCCCAGGGTTCACAATCTCCTATTGTCCTGATATAATTCTTCATGTATCGTTTTTGGGCACGAGTCTGCCCCGTGGTGTTCATGACGAGGGCGTGCCTCACGTATGCAGGTTTAAGGAAAACAAGGCCTAGGGTGGAATGTTAAGAGATTTTTAAAAAATTTTTCGCCCTGCTTGAAACCTCTACGCAACAATTGTGCATCTCAGCGTGCGGTGGTTTGAAAGCGCGCACCTTCTCCGGGGACTTCAGCGAACCGGAAGCTTCTCGTAGTTGCCGGTAGAGGAAGGGGAGCGCCAGCGCAGGTTCGAAGAGCGAATCTGCGACGACGAGAAGTGCGATCCGATTTCATCAAGCTCTGTTTTTAAAGGTTGCAATCAAGAGTTCGTCGAGCCCTCCGGCTGCGATTGGGAGTGGGAAAGGCGCAGGGCAAAAAGCGCTCAACGCCCAAGCCGCCATCCACCCCCGGCTGAGGAGTTCGCCTGAGAAGGAAATTTGCTTGGGAAAGGGACACGTGAAGTGAGGCTAATTTACACGTTCCTGCTCGTTGCCTTTTTGATGGCACAAATCGGGATAGCACAATCCACTCCCGACCAGAAACCCGCCGCACCGGCTCCGGCCACGGCGCCGGCCACTACCCCCCCGCCGACGACTACCCCCGCGCCAGCAACTACCCCCGCGCCGGCTAGTACCACCGCGCAAGAAAATACGCCCGCGCCGGAACAACCTGAGAAGACAGGGATATTGCACAAGCTGAATCCGCTCCACCGGCATGGGGGAAAAGCCAAGGCGGAAAAACCCGCCAAACCGGAGAAACCCGCTGCACCGGAAAAGACCGCCAGTGAGACTTCACAACCCACCGGGCCCACCGCCTTTGTCCAGGCCGAGGGCAATCACTCGAATATGTTTACGGTGCTCACTTATGATTTCAATGTTGGATATAAGTGGAGTCCGCATGTTTCCACCGATATCGGCTTGCCGATCTATTCCACTCGCACCCCCTTCGCGGTTATCAACTCGGTTGACTGGCGGGACACCACGATCATCGGGGCGCCGTATATTGACGTCCGCTACGACACCAAGCGCGGCATCACCAACATCACCTCCATCCTGACCGGTGCGGCGGGTTTCAATATGGTCAAGACGTATTCCAACGGCCGGATGACGGGCGACTGGTTCAACCACTTCGATCGCAACTACCAGGTTCTTAACTATGATGTTATTTTCACCCCCTTTCTGAATTTCGGGGGCGGCACGGGGACGGTAGACCGGCAGGTTATGCCCCGGCCCTATGAACTCGCCCGCCCTTATGAAACCCTGGGCCTGATCGGGAATGGTGAAGTCGGCGGAGCGTTTACGTTCAAGAAAATTATCCGGTTGGAAGGCTCCGCTTACGGCCTCTCCCCGGTGGGACCGCAAAAGGTCTATAGCCGGATCGTGTCGCCGGATAATCTCCTCGGGGATGTGGCGTTGGGCGCTCTGCGCCACAACCGTTTTTGGGATGCATATTTCGAGACCGGCGGGGAGTATGTCAATACCTACGGTTCGGGGCCCTCGAGAATTGCCCGTGATAATGGCTATGGCGTGTATCTTACCATCAGCAAATACAAGAATTTAGACTTCATGCTCGGCTATACGATGAGCGTCCATTACGATTATGGTTCGTCTTTCATTATGTTGCGGTATAACTTTACGGGTCTTTTGCGGAACTTAACGGTCGGCGAGTAGCGAACCCGTCACTCAAGGACCTACAGAATCAAGAGATTAAGCCCGGTGGTCGCCCGTCGCGAAACCGCTCTCCAACCAACCGAGCGACCCCGAAGTAATGACAAGAGGACCTTTGAAAACTGAGAGTCGGTTCAGATCATTCCTCCTTCCTTTCGTGGTTGGAATTTGCTTGGTGTATTCCAGCCCCGGGTGGGCTGGCAACCCCGCCTCGCCCGAGAAGACTTTCGTTCCATCCGCAATCCGTTCTTACGTGCTGCCGCTGAGTTTCGAGGCCAACCGGGGGCAGGTGGATGAGCAGGTCAAATACTTAGCGCGGGGACAGGGGTACTCGCTGTTTCTGACCCCGAGCGCCGCAGTCCTCGGACTGCGAAGCGGGACCGCCGGGAATTCCACCGAATGGCTGCACCTTGTCCTGCAAGGCGCCGCTGCCGCCCCGTCCATTACCGGGGAGGGACCGCTTGCCGGACGGTGTAATTATTTTGTGGGGAGCGACCCGGCGCAGTGGCGGACGAATATCCCCACTTATTCCCGCGTCCGCTACCCGCAAGTGTATCCAGGGGTGGATTTGATTTACTATGGACGGCAAGGGCGGCTGGAAAATGATTTCGAGGTGGCCGCCGGAATCAACCCCAAGATTATTGCCTGGCGGCTGGAAGGGGCGGAACAAATCCGGGTCGATTCCTCCGGGGACCTGGTCCTGACCGTGGGCGGAAGTGAGGTGCGCCTGCAACAACCGCGGGCATACCAAATGGAGGGTGAGCAACCACGGGAAATTCCCGTCCGCTACCGGGTTCAAGGCCAGAAAGTCAGCTTCGCGCTGGGCAAGTACGATCGGCATCAGAAATTGGTGATTGACCCTGTCCTGACGTACTCGACTTACTTGGGCGGCAACGGTGGCGATACGGCCTACAGCGTTGCGGTCGACTCGGCGGGTGATGCCTTTGTGACGGGCGTCACGGCCTCTATCAACTTTCCCACCAAGCCGACCAGTCAAAACTTCAACGCTACGGGAGGCCTCCCAAACAGCAATGGCCTCGCCGGCACCGGCAACGTTTTTGTCACCGAGTTCAACCCCGCCGCCAACGGCGTCTTGTTTTCGACCTATCTCGGGGGTTCAGGGATCGATATACCCGCCCAGATCGTTCTTAACGCCGCCGGAGACATCTTCCTCGTGGGAAGCACGACATCAAACAACTTCCCCACCACCTCCGGAGTATTTCAACCGACTTACGGCGGCGTTCAAGATGCTTTCTTGACCGAGATGAAACCGGACGGTTCGTCGTTAGTTTACTCGACTTACATTGGTGGCACGCAGGCCGATTTCGGCGCCGCCGTGGCGCTCGATTCGTCAGGGGACGCATTCGTGGTCGGGTCCACCCAGTCCACGGACTTTCCGACCATGAATCCTATTCAGCTCGGTATTGCGGGTCTTTATGACGCATTCATTACCGAGGTCAGCCCCACTGGAGCCTTGTTGTATTCCACCTATCTGGGTGGTTCGTCATCGGATTATGGCAACAGCATCGCGGTAGATAGCACCGGGGATGTGTACGTCAGCGGCTACACGTACTCAACGAATTTCCCCACCCAGAGCGCGCTGCAAGGCACGCTGGGGGGAGGCTCCGATGCTTTCATTACCAAATTCACGCCGGGCTCCAGCGCCTTGCTGTTCTCCACTTATCTGGGTGGATCATCCAACGATCAAGCTCTGGCCATGATCGTGGATTCGAGCGGAAATATTTACCTGACCGGCAGCACCCAGTCCCCTAATTTCCCGGTGACCGGCAACGCCTATCAGTCCACGCTGCGGGGCACGTCCAATGCCTTTGTTACCAAGGTCGCCCCGGGAGGATCCGTTCTGGTTTTTTCCACCCTTTTCGGGGGCAGTGAGACGGACCAGGCAACCGCCATGGCTTTGGATAGTGCGGGGAATATCTATATCACGGGCTTTACACAGTCGGCGGATTTTCCCCGGCTGGATGCTTTCCAGAATATCCTGGGCTTAGGCGGCGCCGGCAATTGCGGGTCAAACAACCTTGTTAATGTGCCGATTGTCCTCTGCTCAGACGCCTTCATCGCGAAATTCGCACCCACGGGAGTTCCTGTATACTCTTCGTTCCTGGGGGGAAGCAACACGGATTCCGGCCAGGGCATCGCCGTGGACTCCTCCGGGGCGGCCTATGTGGCGGGTTCTACCTTCTCGACGAACTTCCCCGCCAGCTTTGGGACCTACCAGTGGCTTTACCAAGGCACCCTCCTCAACAGCAATGCCTTCCTTACCAAGATCAGTTCCCAGGATGCTCCTTCCGTGGAGTTGAGTCCCCAGCAGGTTGACTTTGGCACTGAACCTCTCCTGCTCGCCAGCTCTCCGCCGGTCACCGTGACCTTGACCAATGAGGGCAGCGCCGCGTTGAATATCACCAGCATCACCGCCAGCGGAGACTTCCAGCAGACCAACACCTGCGGAACTTCCGTGGCCGGGGGGGGAGGCGCCTGCACGATTCAGATTGTTTTTGATCCCGCCTCGGTAGGGTTTCAGACCGATCAAATTGCCATTACCGACAACCTGGGTACTCAGGGGATTACCGTCACCGGCAATGGTGTCCTTACCGGCGGGTCATTGCTCTTCACCCCGACCAAGCTGACGTTTTCGGCGCAAACCATCGGCAACACCAGCCAGACCCAGACGGCTCTGCTCGTTAACAATGGCAATCAAGCGGTCACCATTACCAACATTGGCGCCACGGCCGGCTTCGCCGAAACCAACAATTGTGGACCCAACTTCCCCACCGTCCCCGCGACCTTGAACGTCGGCCAATCATGCACCATCTACGTGAGCTTTACTCCCACCAACACGGGGAGTGTCACGGGCAGCGTCAATGTCACTTCGAACGCGGTGAAAACCTCCTCGTCACTTGCCCTGTCGGGCACGGGAAGCCCCGTCTTCTCGCTTTCCTCCAACGCGCGGTCGAGTGTGATTCTCATCGGCTCCAAGACCGCGACTTTTACGATTTCGGCTTCGGGCCCCAGTACGTTCCTGGGAGCCATCAATTTGACTTGCAGCTCGGGCGCGACGTGTACCTTTAGTCCGTCCTCGGTTTCCACCGGAGGATCGAGTACGCTCACCCTTACCGGCCTCAGTGCCAGCACGGCGAATCCTCTGAACTTTACCGTCACGGGTACCAGCACCGGGGGGGGGAGCACCGCGGTTTCGTTGGCGATCTTTTTCGCCGACTTTTCATTGACGGCTGCGCCCTCCGGCACGACGGTGACGGCGGGGAAAAATGCCACGTATACCATCACCGTCACGCCCACCAATGGATTCAACCAACCCGTGCTCTTGAGTTGTCCCGCTGCTTACCCCGGTATCCCTGTGGATACCGTATGTTATTGGGATCCCCCGGTCGTAACTCCGTCCGGGGCGATTGGAACGTCGGTCTCCAGCACCCTGACGATTACGACCGTAGCGGAGGGGACGAGGGTCTTCCCCAAGTCGCCGCCATCCCGTTTTCCACCCGGATTGACGCGGGGGATTTTTCTTTTGGCCCTGCTGGCGTTTTTGTTCGCGATCGCCATCGGATTGACCAGGCCGGGGGCCCGGATGCACCCGCGCCTAAAGTGGGGTGTACTGTTGGTTTCGATCGCTGTGGTGGCCTTGGCGGTGGGATGCGAGAACTACGTCAATCCCATCAATATCAATCCCAGTGTGACGGGGACACCCGCAGGGACCGTTAACATTGTGCTGACCGGAACCTTGGGAAATGGTAGTGGCGTGACGCGGAACACTGTGGTGAGTCTGTCGGTTCTACCTTGAACCCGGCGGCAACGCTGGCTTGCTCTCGTGAAGATGGAGTAACTCCACCGGCGGCCAGAGACCGCCGCTACAGCAAGAGGATCTTTTACCCTCGTGACGCCGGGGTAGAGCGTTCGACGCGTTGATGAAGAGGAACAGAATCTCAGAATTTGGATTATTTCCGAGGAGGACTGTCGTGAGTGGAAGGAGCGGCATTGCCACCTGCGCCTCAGGCGCAAACCCCAGCGCGGTTAAGAGAGGCCGACGCCTCCCCTATTGCCTGCTGCTGATTGCCATATTGCTCGGCGCGGCCATTTTGCGAAAGGATGGGGGCGGCCGATTCCCCGCAGCCCCGCCTCGCTCGAACTCCCAATGGGCCCACCTTTACGGGGCGCTGCCCTTGAGTTTCGAGGCGAACCGTGGCCAAACCGACCCGAGCGTGAATTTCCTTTCGCGCGGGCGAGGATATGCTCTATTCCTGACTCCCCGCGAGGCCGTGCTGACGCTAAAGTCGTCCGTTGTCAGTGGTCCGTCGTCAGTTGCAAAAGGGCAGAAGCCAGGAGTCAGAAGTCAGGAGTCAGGAGCAAGTATCGGCCTACGGACCACGGACCAAGGACCAAGGACAAAGGACTCTATTCTTAGGATGCAACTCGTAGGTGCAAACCCCGGCGCAAAAGTAACGGGTGCGGACGAATTACCCGGGAAAACCAATTATTTCCTTGGCAACGACCCCAGCAAATGGCACACGGATATTCCCACCTACGCAAAAGTCCGATACGAAAATGTTTATCCCGGCGTGGACTTGGTCTATTACGGCGCCCAGGGGGGAGAACTCGAGTATGACTTTGTCGTCGCACCCGGCGCCGACCCTCACACCATCGCGCTGGACGTAGCGGCGGGTTTATCCCGCCACCCATCGAGCAACCATGGCGGCGTAAAGCCGCCGCTACAAATCGCGGCTAATGGCGACCTCGTGATTAAAAGTGCCGACGGCGAAATCCGCTTCCACAAGCCGGTAATCTACCAACCCGCGAATAGTCAAGGGCAACGGACAACGGACCACGGACCACGGACCACGGACTACGGACAACGGACACCCGTTGACGGTAATTACGTCTTGCAAGCGAATAATCACGTTGGATTCGAAGTCGCTTCCTACGACCACCACCGGCCGCTGGTCATTGACCCGGTCCTCTCCTACGCCACTTACATAGGCGGCAATGGCGGCGACATCGGTTACTCCATCCAGGTTGACTCCAATCTCGACGCTTACATCGCGGGGGTCACGAACTCTTCCAATTTCCCCACCCTGGGGGCGGAACAGGGCTCCTATGGAGGGAATGGCGACTGCTTCGTGACGAAAATCAATTCCTCGGGCACCAAGCTTATTTTTTCCACCTACTTCGGCGGCAGCGGGTCCGACACCGCCACCGCGATTTTCGTGAGCAACGGCAGCCCCTTTATCACCGGTTACACCAGTTCCACCAACTTCCCCGTCAAGGTCCCGGTTACCACTCCCACAACGTATCCTTTCCAACAGACTTACGGCGGCGGCAGCAGCGACGCCTTTGTCGCCCAATTCAGTTCGGCCGGCAACGTCCTGGTTTACTCCTCGTATCTGGGGGGCAGCGGCGCCGATTTTGGCCAGGGAATCGCCGTCGATGCCGCCGGCAATGCCTACGTGACCGGCTCGACCCAGTCCACCAACTTTCCCATTATCAATACTGCGCCCAACACTCCTTACCAATCCACTCTCAATGGGTCGCAGAATGCCTTTGTTGCCAAGGTGAATCCAAGTGGCGTGGCGCTGATCTATTCCACTTACCTGGGAGGCTCGAATGCCGACTCAGCCCAGAGCATTCAATTGGATAGTTCGGGGAACGCCTACATCGCGGGATACACCTTTTCCAGTAACTTTCCTACGGTCGCTCCCTACCAGAGCGCCTTCGGGGGCGGGTCGGATGCCTTTGTGAGCGAGCTGAACGCTACGGGTTCAGCCCTGATTTTCTCGACTTTCCTGGGCGGCTCGGGGAATGATTATGCCTATGGATTGGCCTTGGACAGCGCCAGCTCCCCGAATATTTACATCACGGGGACAACGGTTTCGACGAATTTTCCCACCACCACTGGCGCCTTCCAGCCCGCGCTGGCCGGCTCTTCCGATGCCTTCGTGTCCAAATTTAACAATGCCGGCTCCTCCCTGCTCTACTCGACTTATCTGGGGGGCGCCAATGCCGATCAAGGCAACGCTATCGCCGTAACCTCCGCGGGGGTTGTCTTCGTTACCGGCTACACGGAATCCACAGACTTCCCCACGCTCGATCCGATTCAAGCGGTCCTGGGAATCAGTAACAATCAGTACTGCGGGACGGCTCCCTGCGCCGATGCGTTCGTCACCCAGTTCAATGCCGCGGGCAATGCCTTAACCTACTCCACTTACCTGGGTGGTAATGGCCCCGACTTTGGCCAGGGAATCGCGGTGGATAGCGCCGGTGACCCCTACATCACCGGCAGCACCTCTTCCACCAACTTCCCGGTCATCTCCCCACCTAATTCGGTGACCAGCCAGACCCAATCTTCCACCGCTTATGTGCCCCCCTATCAATCCAGTCTGGTGGGAACGGCGGGCAACGCGTTTATCGCCAAGATTGATGTCGGCGATAACCCCAATATCTCCATCGAGCCGGGCAAGTTGAACTTCGGCAACGAAACCGTAAGCGTCACCAGTCCCTTGCAGGAGGTTTATCTCGTCAACCTCAGCACCGAGCCCCTGGTGATCACGCAGATTCAAGTCGGCGAGGTTGATAACTCCTTCACCGTGTTTACCGAAACAGACGACTGCGTGGGCACGATCCCCCCGGGCGGCGCCTACTGCACGATGTACGTGGGCTTTACACCCGATTCTACCGGTAACAAAACCGATACCATCACCCTTACCGACAATGCCGGGGGAGTCGCCGGCACCGAACAATCGATTACCGTAACGGGATCGGGGGTGACGGCGGCGACGGCGGTCACGGTTGTACCCACCAGCCTTTCCTTCCCCAGTCAGGCGGTAGGAAGCGTAAGCGCAACCCCCCAAAGCGTCACCATCACCAACACCGGCACGGAACCCTTAACCATCTCGCAAATCTCGACGGGCACGACCGGCGACTTCACCCAGGTCAATACCTGCGGTACCTTGGGTAACATTCTCGCCGTAAACCAGAGCTGCACCATAACCGTGTCGTTCTCCCCGGTGTCCAGCGGCACCCGGTCGGGCGCTTTGACCATCACTGACAACGCCACCGGCAGCCCCCAGTCCGTGTCGCTTACGGGGATCGGCGCCGCCGCCTTCACGCTCGCCACCCCCGCAGCTTTAAACCCGGGGAATCCCGTGCTAATTGGCGCCACCCAGACAAGCTTTGACATCGTGGCGAATGGATCGCCGAGTTTCACCGGAACCATCGGCCTCGCCTGCCCAACCCCCCCCGCCGGCATCATCTGTTCGTTCAACCCGACTACCACTTTTATTAGCGGCCCGCCCGCCGTGATGACGGTCAGCAACCTCACGTCCACGCCCCCCTCCAATCCTCTTTTCTTCACGGTGACGGGAACCAGCGGTTCGCAGAGCTCATCGCTCCAGGTGGGCCTCGAGTTCGAGGACTTTACCCTGACGCCTAGTCCGTCGGCTGCCACCACTCAGGCGGGAAGCCCCGCTGCCTACAAAATTATCATCAATCCCCTGTTCGGCTTTAACTCGCAAATCCAATTGGCTTGCGTACTCAAAACGCTGCCGAATGTAGATTCGACATGTACCTTTACGCCCACGGCCCAGCCCACTCCCAATGGGACTACTCCCACCACGGTCAACCTGTCGATTAGCACCGTGAAGTATGTCTCTCCCATCACGCATGTTCTGCCTCGTTTTCCCGGCGGCAAGCTTCCGCCCTTCATTTTTGGGGTCCTTTGCCTGGTCGGGTTGGCCTCCCTGGCGATGGGCAATCGGCGTCGAGCGCGTGCCGGATGGCTGGGGTCGGCGTGGCTCGCAGTGCGCTTGGCGACGCTCAGTGTGATTATGGCGCTCGACCTGGCGCTGGCGGTGGCCTGCCGCGCACCCACTCTAGCAATCACCGGGACGCCCATCGGGAGCTATAGCGTTCAGATATCCGGGACGTTAGTGTCCAACACCAATGTGGTGCGTTACACCACCGTGGCCTTGGGTGTGACCCAGACGGCCCCCTAAGCACGATGGGCATTTTGTCTCCCAGAACCGCAGCAGCCGGGCTTCGGCCCGGCTGCCTCATTTAGCCCTATTGATATTCATTCATGCTTTGTCAAGGCTCAAACGACCATGAAAGCAGTTTACCTTACGGATTTAAGAAAGATGGAAGTGCGTGATGTGCCCGCGCCGCGCTTGTCAGGGCCGCACGATGTCTTGCTGCGGGTTAATACGCTGGGGGTGTGCGGATCGGACATCCACTACTACACGCAGGGGACGATTGGATCGGGCGTGCCGGTGTTTCCGCAATTGCTCGGCCATGAACTCGCCGGGACCGTCCAGGAAGTGGGCGCCGCGGTGAAGACCCTCCATCCCGGCCAGCGCGTAGCCGTTGACCCGCTGGTGGCCTGCGGCGAATGTGACCAGTGCCGCGCCGGACGCAAGCACACCTGCCGTAGACAACAATTCCTGGGCAATCCCGGACAGTTGCCAGGCGCGCTGGTGGAGTACCTGGTGATGCCCGACGCCTGCTTGAGCCCGGTTCCCGACTCTCTCGACGACGATGAGGCGGCGGTGGTGGAACCGCTCTCCATTGGCGTGTATGCGGCGCAATTGGCCCAGCTTAAGCCCGGAGCGCGCGTGGCGATTGTGGGATCAGGTCCCATCGGTTTGTGTATCCTGCTGGCGCTTCGCGCCGAAACCCCGGCCACCGTTTACGCCACCGACCTGCTGGATGAGCGCTTGGCGGTGGCGCGCGCCTGCGGGGCGGCTTGGACCGGCAATCCCCGGCGTGAAGACGTGGTAGCGGCCATCCGTCGCCTCGAACCTTTGGGCATGGACGCCGTATTTGAATGCGCGGGTGAGCAGGACGCGATCGATCAGGGCCTCGAACTTCTCAAGCCCGGTGGCACGCTGCTGATCGTGGGCATTCCCGAGCTCGATCACATCAGCCTGAACATCAACCTGATGCGCCGGCACGAGTTGCGCATCCAGAACGTGCGCCGCCAAAACGAATGCGTGGAGCGCGCCATCGAACTCATTGCCAGCGGGCGCGTCAACGTGCGGCCGCTGGTCACGCACCATTTCCGCTTCGAGGAAACCGCCCGCGCCTTCGACCTGGTCAGCGCGCGCCGGGACGGCGTGGTGAAAGCCATTATCCGCATCTCGCCGGAAGGCGGAACCGCGGAGTAGCGGCGGGATTACCAGCGCGGGTGACGCATTTCCCTCCGCATTGCCTATCTCACAACATCATCGCCGCGCGCTCGATGCGCTCGAGTTCAGCTTTCTGATGCGCGTCCAGGTAAGGCTGGGGCTCCCGCGCCAGGATGTCGCGCACCCTCTGCTCCGCCGATTCCTCAAAGGTGTGCGAACCTCTAGCCTCCCAATCGCTGCGCCGGGCGCGCACGGCCATTTGCGGACGGCTCAAGACCTGGCGAAAATGCTTCAGGGTGTGCGGCGAACTCAGGAAGTCCCCTGACCTGCCCGCGGCTTGAATGTCGGCAAGCGCCAGCCCCTCGCCATCCACCGGGAACCCCTTTTGAAAGCGCAGAAAATAGCCGGCGATCTCGTCATCGGTAACGAGCGCCTCGCCCGACATCGCCAGCGTCGATTCCAGGTTGCCGGCCCCCCAGATGAGGTTGACCCCGGCGGCGGCGTGGGCCAAGCCTCCCATCATTTTTTCGAAGGCCGCTTGGGCATCAGCGCAGGGTGATTCCGTGGACATCCAAGACGCGCAGGGGAGACCGTGGTAATGCGCCATGTCCGCCCCCGCCGCCTGAAGAAGGTAATTCTCCGGCGCACCGGTCAGCGCCAAGGCTGCGGACATATCAAAGACGTGGGCAAAGCCCATGTTGTAAACGCACGGGCGTCCGGGCTCCCACAACTGATTGATGACCAGTCCGCTCAAAGTATCGGCGTCGCCAATCACCATGCAACCGGCCAGGGTGACCGGCGCGGTGGCTCCCGCCAGAGGCTCGGAGTTGATCATGGCAGGAACCCCCAGGCCCGCTGTCTCCTTGAATACGGCCAGCGCCAGGGCCGTCCAGTGCAGAGGGCTAAGGATGCTGAAACCGGTGCTGACGATCGGGCGCTCGCGCAAGGTTGTGCCGCCCAAGAGAACCGTGGCCATCTCCATCACCGCGCGTGCGCCCGACGGCGTGTAGATGCACGGTCGCAGATGTTTGCCGGTGTTTTCCGCCATAATGCGAAAGCCCACGAAATCGCGGCTGGTGGGGGGATAGTCGGCGATGGAAGTTCCCACCATGCCGTGAATGTTCGGGCAGGCATCCGCGACCCGCGCCAGTTCAGCCAAATCAGTTGCACGCAAATCGCCACGAACCCGCCCTCGCGTGATGTACAGCGCGTTCCCGGTCAGAACCAGCGTGCCACCTTCCGGGCCCAATTGCCAAAGATGACCGTTGCGGTCGGCAATCTTAACCTGGCGGGGAGCCTGCTCGAGAGCCCATTCCACCAAGCGGGCGGGAATGTGAACGCGATCCTCAGCGTCCACTGTGGCGCCCGCCTCCTGCAACTTGCGGATGGTTTCCGGGTCGTCAACGCGAACGCCCAAATCGCTCAGGACGTCCAGGGCAGCTTGATGGATTTTTTCGCACTCGGCGTGTGTTAGTGGCAAGGGAGCATTCCTTTAGTGAAAGAATTGGGCTCGATGCTGTCGAAGTTCTGAAAAAAGATCAGCGGCGATTCTACATCGACATCCGGGGATTGGAAACACGGCATGGCTGCTCGAACACGTGGGCCTAGCCAGAAACCCCGCTTAGGCTGTAAGCTGGTAGCTGTCGGCTGAAGGCGAAATTGCCGTCAGGTGAGAGGTCGCGATGAAGAGTGCCGCCATCTGCATAGGTCTGCTTTTGGCGTGGTCCGGCGCCACGGCCACGCCGCAACATGCCGCGGTGGAAAAGGCCGCCAAGCAAACTCCGGCGGAGCAGTTGCAGGAAGCGCTGGGCAAGAACACCAAGATTCTTGTGGTCGACGTGCGCAGCCCGCAAGAATTCGCCGCCGGGCACATCCCCGGGGCGGTGAATATTCCCCTCGACGAGCTGGCCAGGAAACTGGCAGAGATGAAGGTTACGAAGGACACGACGCTCGTCACCGTGTGCGAGCACGGGGGCCGCAGCTCGCGCGCTGCCTTGGAGCTCCAGAAGCTGGGATACCCGACCGCCTCCTTTTGCACGCTCGAATCCTGGAAAAAATGTGGCTTCAAGGTTGAAACCGGCGAGGCCAAACGGCGGGCGGCGATCAAGGTTTTCAAATTCATTTGCCAGCATTACTGCAATGCTGACAAGGAGACCACGGACCTGGACGAAGTTTGCGAATGCGCTTGCGACCGGCCCTACCGCGAATGCATGAAAAGCAATTGAAGGCCGAGCGGATGGAGAGGGCGCGGCAGGGCTTTTGCGATCTTCCCGGTCCGGATGACCGTGCTGCACCGTGATTGAGCCCCACGCCTTGACACAATCTGTTAAAGTTAGAGGTGTCAGAAGGTCATAGCCCTGTGAAGAATCCCGGAATTGAGCGATCTCTGGAGTTCCCCAATCCCGCGGGCAAGACGCTGCGGGGTATGTTGCATTTGCCCGCCGCCGCTTTGGGGCAGCCGGCGCCCGGTGTAGTATTGTTTCACGGGTTCACCGGCGATCGCATGGAATCGCATTGGATGTTCGTGAAGTGTTCGCGCGCCCTGGCGCAGGCGGGAATCGCCTCCTGGCGTTTTGACTTCTATGGGTCGGGGGAGTCGGAGGGCGAATTCCGCGAAATGACCCTGAGTCGAGAGATTGCTGAAGGGCGCGCCGCCGTGGCCTTCTTGCGCGGGCAAACGGGCGTTGACCCGGAACGCGTCGGCTTGTTGGGACTCTCCCTGGGAGGAGCCGTGGCCGCGACTCTCGCCCCCAGCGTCGGGGCCAAGGTCGTGGTGCTCTGGAGCGCCGTGGCGCACACGGCTCTTCTGCGCGACCTCATCCGGCAATCGGCCCGGAAGATTCCGGGCAATCCGGCCGCTATGGAATACGACGCCCGCGAAATCAGCTCGCGCTTTATCGAGGATGCGCTTAAGGTCGAGCCCATTCGCCACCTGGCGCGCTACAAAGGTCCAACCCTCATCATCCATCCGGAAAAGGATGAAGTTGTACCGGTTTCCCATGCCCGTGATTTCTTTCAAGCCGCGCGTTCCGATGCCAAGGAACTCGCCCTCATCGCGGGAGCAGACCACGTGTATACCTCCATCCCCTGGGAACATGAAGTGATCGTCCGCACCGTACAGTGGTTTGGGCGTCACCTTTAATCCCCCCGGAAGTAATCCGGTGTGAGGAGTTCCATAACGGTTTTTTTCAGGATTATCGGCCAACGGATAACCCTTGTGACGATTGTCGGATCAAAGTAGTATCCCTGCCGGTCCCCAAGCGTCCAATAGAAGTGGGCATGCCGATAGGTAAGTTTGGAGATTATTGATTTGTTGATTAAGCGAAACCCCAGGCCGCGCGGCTACGCACTGACCACCGTCCTGTTCATTTTTGCTCTCGGGCTATCCCATCCACTGCTGGCCCAGGAGACAGGGCAAGCACCACCCGCAGCGGCGCCCCAAACCCAAGCCGAACCCGCCAATGATCGCCAGGCCGTTCAAACCCCATCTGCTCCAGCCCCTCAACCTCCAAAAGATGACCGCATCTTCTTTGCGCTCCCCAACCATTTGACCGTTGAAAATGCTACCTCGCTTCCTCCGCTTACGACCGCGGAAAAATTCAAGACGGTGGCGGAGGGGTGCTTCGACCCGGTTGAAGTTGTGTTCATAAGCATCCAGGCGGGGATTGATCAAGCCGATAATGCCAACCCGACGTACCACCAGGGGTTTTCTGGATATTCCAGACGTTTCGGCACGGACTATGCCGACGCCATCATCGGAAATTTCGGGACCGGCGCCATATTCCCCGCTCTATTACGGCAAGACCCGCGCTACTACCAGATGGGAAAAGGAAACTTCTTCCGCCGTTTCGGGTACGCGGCCATGCGGGTTGTGATCACACGTTCGGACCGGTCGGGAAAAACCCAATTCAACTTCTCCGAATTTTTCGGGAATGGCATGGCCGCAGGCCTCTCCAATGCGTATCATCCTGCCCCCCATACGCTCGCCAGCAGTTCCGATGTTTTGGGCACACAAGTTTTGTTGGATGCCGCCGGCTACGAGTTGAAAGAGTTTTGGCCGGACCTTCGTCGTTTCCTTCTGCGCGGCAGACACAAGACCTAATCCCCCCGAGGTATTGCCTCATTCGTTAAATAATGTAAATTGTTTTCAATAGGATAGAATCCCAGGAAACTCCCTGAAGGTTTGACGCGTCAAATAGTGAGTAGGGCAGAGCCGCCCAGCGGGCTAGAGGCAATCCTGAGTATACCCATCGGCAAGCGTGGAGACTACTGAGTTGATGATGATCCAAAACGATCAGCCGCGCGGCTACTTACTAGCCATGCTGTTAATCTTTATGGTAACAGTTCCTCATCAACTCCCGGCACAGCAAGCGGGGGAAGTTCCCCCTCCGGCTACGCCACAAACCCAGGCCAAGCCGGCAGATGAACCCAGCATTACTCAAGGGCAGGGTGCCCCCGACCCTAAAGTTCCAAAAAATGACCGAATCCTCTGGACGTTGCCCAACTACTTGACTGTGGAAAATGCTTCCTCGCTGCCGCCGATGACGACCGGACAAAAATTCAAGCTGGTGGCGGAGGGAACTTTCGACCCTATCGAACTCGTTTTCATCGCCGCACAATCGGGCGTCTATCAAGCCAACAACTCGGATCCCACCTTGGGCCAGGGGTTTCGTGGCTATGGCAAGCGCTACGGATTAACGCTTGCCGACAACACCCTTGAGAACTTCATGGTGGGCGCCGTCTTCGCTTCGGCGCTGCGACAAGATCCCCGCTACTTCCAATTGGGCCATGGAAGTTTCTTCCACCGTTTCGGGTACGCCGCCATACACGCTGTGATCACCCGGTCGGATTCGGGGAAAACCCAGTTCAACTCCTCTGAGATCTTCGGCAGTGGCACCGCCGCAGGCATCTCGAATATCTACCATCCCGGGCCCTGGACGATGCGTTCCACCCTGCCGATTTGGGGGGAACAAGTTGGGTGGGATACCCTCGGTAACGAGATGAAAGAATTTTGGCCCGACGTCAAGCGTTATCTTCTGCGCAACCACCACAAAACGTAATTCCTTGTATCCCGAAGAATCTGGCAGCCCCGCTGCACTGTGCTGTCGCCTTTGAGTCCCCACCGTCCCGCCAAAACTCCAACATTCATCTGACCTCTTCGACATAAATCAAATCTCTGCTTATCAATCAGTTGCCTGTTCAACCCGAGTCCAACCCTAGTCCAAAACTAGTTCGTCCCGTGTGCATCGACGCTTTCCGGGCCGCCCCGCATAGTCGCACCTGCCGCGCAACCCTCGGCGGAGGCGACGATGAGCAGGACGGCAACTTTGGTGAGATGGGTAGCGGGCTTGGCGGCAATCGCGGCAACCGGATCCGGCACCCTGGCTGTGGCAAAGAAGTCCCCCGATGCCGAGAAGAGCGCCGGTGCAATTACCCTGAGAGTTTATGATTACGCCCAAGTGAATCGCCCGGCATTGCTGGCGGCGGAGGGCGAAGCCACCAGAATCCTCGGGCAAGCGGGCGTGGAGTTACGTTGGGTGGATTGCCCGACCGCGCACGCCGATCGGGCCAACTTTCCCAATTGCCCCTCGGCCTGGCTGGAGAACGACTTGGTCATGCGCGTTATGCCCAAGGCGATGGCAAGTTTGCAAGAGAAGACTCCCGACACCTGGGATCCACGGTCGGGTGCGACAGCGGACCGTGCAGCGTGGCCGGGGTCTACTACGACTGCGCCCTGAACTTGTCCTGTGGCGCCACGGCTCCGGTGCCCACTCTCATGGGGCGCGTCATGGCCCACGAGATTGGCCACATTCTCCTGGGCCCCGGCGCGCATTCCCGAACCGGCATCATGCGCGCCTTTTGGGCAGACCGTGAGCTGAGCACGGCGGCGAGCCAGGAAATGATATTCACAACAGACCAGTCGCGCCGGATGAAATCCCGGCTCGCCGAACAGGCGCAGACTGAGCAGGCGCGGGCGAGAGTTGCGGATTTCGGTCGGCAATGAGAAGCGCGAATCTCTTTGGAAATATGGTAGCGCGGACCTCCGGTTTTGAGGTCCACGGTTCTTCCCGTGAAAAGCCGACAAACCTCGATGATTGCGGCCCTGCCCCCGGATTCCGATGCGTGAACCTAGGGAAGAGCCGCAGACCTCAAAGGCGGAGGTCTGCGCTACGTTTGATTATGAAAGGTGCATAAATAGGGGCTTTAGATGTGTTATTTGCTCACCCAAGAGAGTTGGGGTTTGGTTTTCCTCGGCGACGTAAAGCCAGATATCGTCGAGGTCCGACTCGGCTTCTGAGGAAATGTGCAGATCGGCCATGAAAGGGTGCCGGTCAACGCGGATTCTTCAGGCGAGTTCTTCCGCGTCGCTTCGCGCCCGCGACAAACTCCGTAATGGACTCGGGGCCAACGCGACGGCTTTCACCGCGTGCGAAAGAAGCCTCCGCCGCGTCGAGTTCGATCATGAGCTCTGTGCGGCGTCGCTGGCGATCCTCCCACAGGTGGAGTGCTTCGCGGGCGGCGTCTTCGGCCGTCGCAAAGCGGCCACTCGCGATCCCCTCGCGGATGAAGGCTTCTTGTTCCGGGGTGGTGACAATGTGTACTTCCATGGTTTCGATTGTGGTCCGCCTTCTTTGCCTTGTCAAGGCCACGCTGCTTCCGGATTGCTCGCCACTTGTCACTCGTCACTGCCCTTAGGGCAGCTTCCCATCGAGGGCGTAGATTTCCTGGGTGCCTGTGTCGCGAGTCAGAAGAGGTGAATCGTCCGACATCCCAGAGCGCAAATCGCAAACCTAAAATTTGAAATCGCAAATGACTCGATGAACCGATGGCCGATCACCCGATGCTCCCGTGCAGGATGCGGCGAATTTCGCTGCCGTATTTTTCAGCGATGCGGAGCCCGATGCCCGGGACAGCGAGCATTTCGCTGGTGGTGGTGGGCCGCAGCTCAACCAGTCCGCTCAGGGCCCGGTCGGTGAAGATGCGGAAGGCGGGTATGCCGAGCCGCCGAGCCTCGCCCAGGCGCCAGGCGCGCAGCGCCTCTTCGACTTCGAAATCCGGTTTGGCGGCCGGCGGCCGAATTGCTTTCTTCCCCAAACCCGCCGCGGCGGGACCGCCTGGTGTTGGCGTGTAGGGCCGAACAGCGTTCGGCCCAGGGCCAGTGCCGCTGGCCCCCACATTCTTCTTGTGCTTGGTGGCATGGCCATCTTGGCCATGACTTCCCACGGGCAAGATGCCCGTGCCACGCCTCCGGGGGGCGGGAGCCGGCTCGCGGTCTTTCATCACCAGGTCCAACGGAGTCCGGGCGTCCACCTGCAAGCCCGCGCGCGTCAGCTTGGCGGTGCGATAAGGAATCTGCCGGCCGGCCTTTTCAAAAACCGCATCGTCCAGGCGCAAAATTCCCGCGCGCGCCATGCCTCCCAGCAAGTTCTCAAAATCATCGCGGCTCATCTCATGATGGGGAAACAACTCGGCGTAGAGCTTGCCGGTGGACCTCTTGCCGCCCGCGCGCAACTCCGCGGCCACATGCACCAGGGCGGCGTGCTCCGCGGCGGTCGCGGTGCGAAAGCGTTGCGCATGGCACTTGGCCGGCGCGCAATAGTCGCAGATTCCGCACGGCTTTTCGCCGTCCGCCAGGTCGCCAAAGTGGCGCACCACACTCGCCATGCGGCAGTGACTGCTTTCCGCGTAGCGGATCATGCGCTCAATCTGCTCGCGCTTGTGCTCGCCCTGGGCAAGGTAAGGCTCGCGCCAGGCATCGTGGCCGCGGGTGACGTTCTCGGCAAAGTCTACTACCGCGCCGCCGTGCGTCCACAGCTTCTCCAGGGCCTTGTCAAATACCTCGGGGTCCACGGGGAATTGCTTCTGGAGCTCGCGTTTCTCTTGGGCCTGAGGTGTGAGCAGGGCGAAGATTCCGTCCAGAATCGCGACGTCAGGGTAATCGCGCTCGAAGAAGAAATCGTGCGTGTAGCGGTCCGCGTAGGAGTGCATCAGGACCGCGCGGCTGGGTTGGCCATCGCGCCCGGCCCGGCCGATTTCCTGATAATAAGCTTCAATGCTCCCCGGCAAGGCGGTGTGGATGACGCTGCGGATGTCGGGCTTGTCAATCCCCATGCCGAAGGCAATGGTCGCCACAATGATCTCGAGCTTCCCCGCCAGAAACTCCTCCTGCACTTGCTTGCGGCGCTCCGCGTCCAGCCCGGCGTGATAGGCGGCCGCCGTGTGGTAGGCGCAGAGTTCGTTGGCCAGGTATTCCGCTTGCTTGCGCGTGGGAGTGTAAACAATCGCCGGGCGGCGCTGCGCGTCAGCCAGCAGCTCGCGCGCGAGGGGGGAGCGTTCCGAGGGCGGAACTTCCACAACTTCAATAGCAATATTGGCGCGGCGGAAGCCGTGAATGAAACGCCCCGGCTTGATAAGCGCCAACTGCTCCACGATATCGTCTTGAACAGGCGGCGTGGCGGTGGCAGTCAGAGCGATCACCGGGGCCGGCCGCAAGCTGGGCACGTACTGTCCCAGGCGGCGGTAATCGGGCCGAAAGTCATGCCCCCATTGCGAAATGCAGTGCGCCTCATCCACCACGATCAGGGAAAGCTGCCGCTTGGCGAGCATCTCCGGGAAACCCGTCACGCGCAGCCGCTCAGGGGCAATGAACAGGAATTGCAGTTTTCCGGACAAGTATTCACGGCAAGCCTGGCGCGAGTCCATCCGGCGACACCCCGAGTGAATGCACCGCACGACAAACCCACCTGCTTTGAGCTTGGCCACCTGGTCTTCCATCAGAGCAATCAGGGGACTGATGACCAGCGTGGTCCCGCCACGCGCGATGGCCGGCAACTGATAGCACAGCGACTTGCCCGACCCGGTGGGCATGACCAACAACACGTCGCGCCCTTCGATCACCGCCCGGCAAACCGCTTCCTGATTGGGGAGGAATGTGTCGAACCCAAATGCGGTATGCAGAAGCGCCGCAAGGCCGTCGGGGGAAGAGGGAGGGCGAGCGGCAGGCACAAGCGGTAATTGCGATGAAGGAATGGTTTCCCCGGTGGCCTCGCGGCGGGGAGCAGGAGCAATCAAATCGCGCTGGACCCCCACCTCCTGTGAGTTGTTTTCAAGCCCTTTCAACCCCTGCTCCATGCGTCTGGGGCGCGAGGAAGACTAAAATCCTCCCCACGCGCCCGATAGCGAGTGTGCAAGCATTCTGCACTCTGCATTCTGCTTACTGCCTTCCTATGGCCGTGTCAGGAAGATTGGCAGTCCGAGTTTGCCCTCGTATTTGGGCAGGTAGCGTTGGGTGTCGTACATATTGGCGACGTCCACGCGGCGCGGGCCCAGTTTAGGATCGGGGATGGGCTCCATGGCATACGACCCGTTGTTGATGGCAGTCATCTTGCCGTGCTCGCCCTTGGCAATGCAATCCATGGCCATGCTGGCAAAAGTGGATGCCACCAGTTTATCGACGAAGTCAGGGCTGCCGCTGCGCAATTCGTAAGTGAGATCGCTGACCACCGTCTCCTGGCCGGTTGCTTTCTTGATCTCGTCGCTCAAGTCTTCGCCCACATTCGCCTTCTTGCGATGGCCGAAGGCGTCGGCCTCGCCGTACTCGCGAACCTCGTAGCCTTCCCACTGGGCGCCTTCCGACATGACCACGAGCGAATAATTGCTGGGATTCTCTTTCTTATCCTGCATAAGCAATTCGATCATCTGCTTCAGGTCGAACTTGTATTCGGGAATGGCGCAGCGGATGCCCGAAACGTAGGCCGTGTAGAGCGAGGTGTAACCGGCGTCGCGGCCAAAGACGCGGAATACGCCGATGCGCTCGTGCGAGCCCACCGTGGTCCGCTGCCGGTCGATGGCGTCCATGGCGCGAGTGATGGCGGTGGAGAACCCGATGCAGTACTCGGTGTTGCGCACATCATTGTCCATGGTCTTGGGAACGGCGATGACCTTCACCCCTTCCTTGTCGAGCCGCGCCGCGTAGCTCAGCGTGTCGTCGCCGCCGATCGCCACCAGGTAGTCCAGGCTCAGCGCGCCTACGTTTTTCAGCACTTGCGAGGTGATGTCGTAAACGACCGACGTCACGCCCTTCTTGGTGCTTTCCACCTTGGGAAAGTCCCCTCCCGCGCAAACCACCGGAAGCTTCTTCATCTTTTGCGGATTGGTGCGCGAAGTGTGCAGGAACGTGCCGCCCGTGCGATCGACGGTGCGCGTGTTTTCACGGTCGAGGGGAAGAATGTAGTGCGCGCGGCTGGCCGAGTCATTCAAATCAACGTGCGTCAGCCCTTCCCATCCCCGCCGGATTCCAATAACCTCGCAGCCAACTTCGCTGGCGCGATAAACCACGGTCTTGATGACGGAATTCAGCCCCGGAACGTCACCACCGCCGGTGAGAATCCCAATACGTTTTGCCGCCATGAGTGCTCCTTTACATCTAAGGTTAGGTTCCCCCAGGCTCGTGAATTTCAGCAACCGGGGAATGTAGGAGTTTACACCGCGACGGGCGGATTGGGAAGCTTGAGCGATGGGGCAGTGGGTGATAGACCGCTTGACCCAGGTATGATCATGGGGTTACACTCCTCAGTGAGTGCGCCTGTAGCTCAGATGGATAGAGCGTTTGCCTCCGGAGCAAAAGGTCGCAGGTTCGAATCCTGCCAGGCGTACCAACCTCCCCAAGATGGACGACTCAGTTCGAGATTCCGTCCTCCCCATATGCCTTTGCTGGCATACCGCACTTGTTGACGCGGAAACCCGTGCCTCTTTAATTCAAAAGCTCTTAAGTCTGTGAGAGCTGAGTACCGGCTGCCGCCGATTGAAGACCGACATATAGCTCGTGTACTCTCACGATATTGAATAGACAAACACCAACTTCAGGAGTACCATGGGTCCAGAGTTGAGGAGCTGGCAGACGATGCCGGGACAAACCCATCATCGGGTTTTGTTAGTCGGAGACACGCCTCTCATGAGGAGGTCCCTTTCCCGCAAACTTGTGGCGGCAGGGTGCAGGGTTCGGCAAGCGGCTGACGGCCTCGAGGCGATAGGGCAACTCAGGGATGACCCTTCGGACTTGATCATTTTCGACATCGGAATGTCCCGCATGTCCGCGGTGGAGTTTCTCACCGTGGTGCAGCGACGCTTCCCTCAAATCGCGGTCATCGCCATCGGCTGCGAAGTCGCGGCGCATGGCAAACCGGAAGGAGTGGTGGCGGACGCTTACCTTCAAATCGATGAATACCCGCACGCGGGACTTCTAAAGTCGCTGGCAAACCTGGTCAGGGGTGTTCCCCATCGGGCTACCCAGATAAAGATTGACCGCCCACCGCTCTGCGGGGCATGGGATGACAACGGGCATTACCTGGTGCAGTGTCCCGACTGCTTGCGCTCGACCATGGTTACACATGGTCACAGCAGTGAACACCTCACGACCTGCATCCATTGTGGCGCCGTCATCGAGTCGCTGATCGCTGAAGGGGATTGTAGGAGAGGCAAAGGGTGAACGAGGTCACGTTGTACACGGACGCCTGTACGCCCTGAGCGTTGTGCTCTGAGAAGAGCCGCAGGTGTTCGTTGTCAACCATGACTTCGGCCCACACGCCATCGGTCAACACTGTACAAATCCGGACTGGAAAACGCCCGATCCCCCTAGCCGTCGATCGCCGGGGCCCAGCCTTTCAACCGATGGCTTCTCCCCTCAGCACTAACTAAGCTCGGAACATGCGTCTCCGCCTGACACGCTTTGTCGGAAGCACCCAGACGCCACAATGCCTAATATTACTCGGCATATTTGTCAGTAGGAACAGATGAAGGTGAAATGGGTCAAGCGGGTTGATGGGGAAATGGCCGCTGCAGCCGGTTGTCTTCAAAGCCATGGCAGCGAAGGGTCCAGATTTGATGGCGGAAGTGCGCTGTGCCTGAACGGTGCGAAGCTCAGCTTAACTCTCAGGTCACCAAGGTCGAATTTTCCCCAGTCTCTGCTCGAAGCTGCATCCAGGTGGCAACGGGAATCTGGTGGAACACTTCGACAAGCTGAGGATCAAATTGTTTAGCACTCATTTGTAAAATTTCATTCCAGGCCGCTTCAAACCCTGGTGCCTTTCTATAGGCTCGGTCAGAGGTCATGGCATCGAGTGTGTCAGCGATTGCAAACAGCCGCGCCCCAAGGGGGATTTGCGCACCTTTGAGTCCGCCGGGGTAACCTGTCCCATCGAAGCGCTCGTGGTGATGGCGAACAATATCGCAGGCAGGACGCAAAAAGGGAAAGCTCCTCAGAATTCCGTGCCCGGCCTCAGGGTGCTTGCGCATCTCCACCCATTCCTCGGCGGTGAGCTTGGCGGACTTCCTCAGGATCGCGTCCGAAACTGCAATCTTGCCGATGTCGTGCAAAAATGCGCCCCGTTCGAGCCACGGCAAAAGCTCAGCCGGGTATCCCGCCATCTGCGCCAAGCAGCGCGTATAGGCGCTCACGCGGTGGGAATGGCCAAATGTTTCGTGGTCGCACGCATCGAGCGCCGTCACCAGCGCTTCCATGGCTTCCAGGCAAGTGGACTCGATATTGCTAAGGGCTACCGCGTGTTCGGCCGCCGGGTGATGGGCCCTCGTTTCGAGAGAAGCGGCGGAGAGTTGATCCCATTGGGGTTGCAGAGCCGGCAGTTCGGTAAGGGGCGTGTCGAGAGCCGACAGATCGCCTTCGAGGTAACGCTTCGATACCCCTTTCTCAGTGTCTTCGGCAGTAGCCAGCGCGACGCGATTCCGTCCCGCGATCTTGGCGCGATAGAGGGCGGCATCGGCGATGCGGACGAGCGTCTCAGATTTTACTTCACCGAGGTCCCCGAGCGCCGCCACCCCTACGCTGAGGGTTATGGGGATTGTACCGTCTGGAGTTTCTATGGCCTTGCGGTCGATGCGAGTGCGAAAGGTTTCAGCAAGGCGAGCGGCGGTAGCAAAATCGCATCCGGGGAACACCGCCATGAACTCGTCTCCACCGTATCGTCCGAGGGAATCATAGGTTCTCATCGTCGCCCGCAGGCGGCGTGAAGCTTCCCGCAATACGGCGTCGCCCGTCGGGTGGCCAAAGGTGTCGTTAATGGTCTTGAATCGATCCACGTCGATCATGGCGATGGCAACGGGAGTGTGGGTGCGGGAAGCACGCGCTACTTCCTTAGCCAGGATCGCGAGAATGGCCCCATGGTTCCAAAGATCCGTCAGTGGATCTCGGCTGGCTTGGTCGCGAAGCACCTCCTCGGCGCGTTTTCGTTCAGTAATATCGCTGAAAGTGATCACGGCGCCGACTACTTTCCCGGAGTCTTTAATGGCCGTGGCGGATAATTGCACCGGAAACCCGCTACCATCCTTTCGCCAATACCAATCCTCGCAACGCAGCGGGAGGCCCGTGTGCAGGATCGAATGCACCTGGGGGCAATCGTCGACCGGGTAGGGTGTTCCGTCAGGATGGCTGTGGTGAAAGATGGCATGAGCGCTGCGGCCTATAAGTTCCTCCGCCGCATAACCAAGAACTCTGCTGGCGGTAGGATTCACAAAGGTGAGAATGCCCTCCCCGTTCACACCATAGATCCCTTCGCCCGCCGCCTCCAGAATCGACTTGATCTGACGGGCCGTGCTCTGGGCTTTCTCTTCTGCCCTCTTGCGCTCAGTGATGTCACGTGCCATCGTGGCCACCCCCGTCACCTCTCCACGGGAGTCGAGGAGCGGGAACACACTCAGCGAAACATCCACCAGGCTCCCATCTTTCCGAACTCGTGCCGTCTCCAATTGCTCAATGGACCCGTCGCGCCGAAGACTTGCGAGGATCTGTCTAGCCTCCTCGGCTCGCTAGGCCGGATCGAGGGCGGAAATAGGTTGCCCCAGAATCTCTCTGGCGGAATAGCCGAAAAGCGTCTCTGCGCCTTTATTCCAGCTCGTAATAAAACCTTCCAAGGTTGTGCCAACAATCCCTTCGCCAGACGACTCCACAATTGTGGCCAGCCGGAGATGCGCTTCCAAAGCTCGCTCGTTCTCACGACGGAGGCGTCTTTCTTGGAGCGCCCGCTGCACGGCGGCCGGCAATCGTGCCGGGCGATCCTTTAGAACGAAGTCCGCCGCGCCCTGCTTGATGCATTCTGCCGCAGCTTCGTCGCCCAGAACGCCTGTTACTACAATGAGCGGAACATCCTTGCCCGAATGCTTTAAGACGTCCAGCGCGTCGATCGCTGACCAATCGCGAAGGTTGAAGTCGGCGAGAATGATGTCGTACTCGGCTTGCTCGAGGCGACCCCGGAAGACTTCCCGGTCGTCCGTGACCTCGAATTGCACTCTATACCCTCCGCTCTCGAGTACGCTCGCTGTGAGCCTTGCATCGCGCGGGTCATCCTCCAAGATGAGCACCCGCAAGGGGGGCAAAGACTTGTTTAATCCATCAGGCGACGTTTCACCAGTCGCGGAATTACTGCCACGTTCAATCGCGGCGCTTGTCAAAATACTCATGCGGCTTAGTTGCGGCGAACGGTGCTTCGATTAGGAAATAGATGAAGACAAACCGGCCTCAGCCGAGATTTGTGTCGCGGCCCGGCCTAACACCTGTCATCCGTTTTTACCTCCATCTGCCTCCATCGGCATAAACCCGATGCGGCATAAATACAACCGTACGCTAATGTTGCACCTATGGTCCCTCAGGTGGACCTGTGTCGAGTCCCGAAGTGCCGTGGTTCAACCATTGCGAGCATCGATTGCCCACAGGCGTCAACCGCGTACCTCGACACCGCGTGCCTCGATCAGATGTGCATCGAGGCAAGGTACCTCAACGGCGTGTTGGGCGAAGCTAGATGTTGGCGGGCACCCTCACAATCCGAAGTCCGAATACCGCTTGCCAACCTTCACAGGAATCGCAAGCCAAAATCCCATCTGAAGAATTCCAACTACACAAGGCAGAATGAAATGGCTACAGCGTTGCCAATCTGGATATCCAGGAACCTAGCGGTCGCGGTAGGGATACCGGTTACCCATATATGCATTAAAATAAGGATTGCGGTTTTCCGATGTACCTCTCACAAAAGGCGCCATCGCGGAAAATGGTTGCCGGCTAGGATAGACCGTCAAGTCCCCTATCTGGAAAGTGTGATGTCTGTTGTTTGGCCGGTGACAACTCGCGAGTACAGCCCTTCCCACAAGAAATCAGGCTTTCACCTCAAACACCTTCGTGAAAGCGCCCGCTTCACATGGAGTTTAGGGCCTGACCATACAACTGGCGAGCCGGAACTCACTGTTCAGCAAATGCCACGATTGCAGGCAGGTGGTCCCCCACTCGCCAACTCGCCCACTTGGACCGGTTCAGATTCTGGCAGTGAAGGGCGCTTCAAGCCTAATTAGGCCGATGACACGCTAAGAGTGGCTCCGAGTACACTTGATTCACCTTGAATTTGAGAAGACTTATGCGATGCTCAGCTTCAGGCGAGCCCAAGCCCTTCAAAATCCTTCAAGACTGGGGCGGGGACCTCTTGCTCGCATGCCAAGAGTGCGGTCGAAAGTGACTGAGCCCGTAAGTGGCACCAAACAAAAAAGTTGAATCGGGGCGCGCGGATTCGAACCGCGGACCTCTTGCGCCCAAGGCAAGCGCGCTACCAGGCTGCGCCACGCCCCGAATTGAACGCACTGATTATTCTGCCAAGCTTAGCGGCCCGTGTCCAGTACGATTCGGGTGCTACCCGGCCCTTTCAGGTGTTATACTCTGGCTGTTTTATAGGGCTCCTGCGATGAAACGGTGCTCTTCATGCCAAACGCCTTACCCCGATGAGTTCGCCTTCTGCCCACTCGACGGCGCGGAGTTGGACGACCCTGCGGTTTATGCCGTGGGCGCCACGATCCGCAATAAGTATCGCATCCTCGCCAAGGTGGGAAAGGGCGGGATGGGGCACGTTTACAAGGCGCTCCACTTACACTTCAACGAAGTGCGCGCGCTGAAGGTAATGGACCCTGCGCTGACGGCGCGCGAGGATTTCGTGCGCCGGTTTCTGCGTGAAGCCTTCGTGGCCCGCCGCCTGCAACATCCCAATGCCGTCCGGGTTGACGATGTGGACCAGACCGACGACGGCCGCTATTGCATCGTGATGGAGTACATCGACGGTCGAATGCTCCGCGACGTCCTCCAGCGCGAGGGGCCGATGCCGGTCAACCGCGCGTGTTCGATCGCCAAGCAAGTGGCCGCGGGGCTCGACGCCGCCCATCAATTGGGTATTATCCATAGAGATATCAAGCCTGAAAATATTGCTCTGGTAAATGGCGAGCAAGGAGACTTGGTCAAAGTCCTGGACTTTGGCATTACCAAACTCCGCGAGGGACGGCTGAAGGATGAGGCCGGCACCATGGCCTTGACGGCCACCGGCACGGTCTTCGCCATCGGCACCCCCGAGTATATGTCGCCCGAGCAGGTGCAACAACAGGATCTGGATGGCCGCTCCGACCTCTATTCCTTGGGACTGGTTTTCTACGAAATGCTCACGGGCGATTTACCTTTCCACGCGGAATCCCAGGCGGAATGGTTTCTGGCGCACGTGCGTGAAGCTCCCCGGCCGCTGCATGAACAGGCCGCTGGCGTGCGCATCCCCACCGGCGTCGCCGACCTGGTGATGTCGATGCTGGAGAAGGAACCCTCTCGCCGCCCCGCCGCCGGCGCCGCCGTCATCCAGGCGATTGAAACCTGCGAAAGAGAAAACTCTCTGCTCGCGGCGATAGCGCCCGGGGCAGGGCGAACCGCGGGAGAAAAACCCACCGGCGAGACCACCACCGTTCCCGCCTTTTTCGAGGGCTGGAAAAAGGGAAGCCTGATTGCCCAACGGTATAAGATCCTCGATAAGGTCGCGGAAGTCCGGATGGGGCCGATCTACACCGCTCTGGATTCGGTCGCTGAGGGTATTTGCGCCCTGAAGCTGGTTACGCCGTGGAATGTTCCCACTGCCGGCCTCATCAATCAGCTTTCCGAGTATTACCAGCGCATGCAGAGATTCCAACATCCCCACGTAGTTCGCACCTTCGAACTCGGCCAGGCTGAAGATGGAGTGCTGTTCCTCGTCACCGAGTACGTGCGGGGAGCGAACCTGGGGCAATTCATCGATCAGGAATCCTCCTTGGGAGTTTCCCGCTCCTGCCGCATCGTTGGGGATATCGCCTCCGCCCTCGACGCGGGCCAGCAGTTGGGGATGATGCACGGCGAGATCAAACCGGGACACATCCTGCTGTGGGGCCCAGCCCCCTCGGAACAAACCAAGCTCCTGGATTTCAGTCTGGATCGGGTGAAAGATGCGCTGCCCGAGCTTTCAGACTCCGACCTGCCTTCCGGACTACTGGCCTCACTCCATTACATGCCACCAGAGAGAATCTCCGGCCAGCCCTACCTGCCCGCATCCGATATCTATTCCCTGGGAATCGTATTCTATGAGATGCTGACAGGACGCCGCCCCTTTGAAGGCAACGGGATTGAAATCGCCATGCGGCAAGTACACGAAGCGCCCGTCCCCGTTGAGCGGGTTCGCCCCGAATTGAACATTCCCCCCGGCGTCGCCAGCCTGGTGATGAGAATGATTCAGAAGGATCCGAATGACCGGCCTCCCGATGCCCGCACGCTGATGGAGGAGATTTCCGCCGTGTAGAGAGCCCCCATTAACACCGCCCGGGCAGTTGCACGGCGGGAACGTCTGCAAGGCAGTACCTCCGTACTCTATGACAGTGCTATGAGTCATGGTACTTTAGCACCATTGAGCTATGCCGGAGCTCAGACGAGGTGCAGCGGAGAGGCAATTGGCAAAGGGAAAATGGAAGACGCATCCAATCTTGTTTCCGCGAGAAGTTTCGCCCGCAGCCTCAACATCCTCCTGAAAACTGTACGTCTTTACGGAGCCGAGCACGAGCGAACCACTGCCATGCTGGAAACTGCCTGGGAGGAGCTTCGCGCGGCATTAAAACTTTCCGGGGAAGCCGGCCTGCTCCTGGGAGTTTCAGGCAGCCAGGTCCTAGTGGATGGTATTCCTCTGGAGAAGCGTCCCAGCGACCGCAGCTTTGCACTGTTGCTCACTTCGGCCGGCCTTTCCAGCATCAACTTTTCTCATCATGTTACGCTCGAGGATTTTTGGCGATTTGTGAGCGCCTTCTCGTCGCGCTCGCCCAAGGCGGGGATATTCGCGGCGGAATTAAAGGCCGGACTGGGAGGCGACAAAGGGACGATCAAGGTAAATGAAGTGCGATTTGTCGCTCAGGATGCTTCCCTGAGCGATGCGGGGTTGGCAGCGCAACTCGCCGCCCGCTCCTTGGGAGCAGACGCCCAGAAGTTGCAAGCCTTGATCCAGGACCCGCAACGGCTACTACAGCTCATTGCAGCGGCAGAAGGCGCCCGCGGCCAGCCCACCGGTCCCATCACCGGCCTCGCCAAAGGCCCCGCCCCCAGTTCCGGCGCGGGTCGGGGCGCCAGTCTGGGCGCGCCTGGAGCAGGGGGACAGCCTCCGCAAGAGGACGATATCTACAAGGTTTTGCGGTGGCTATCGCAATTAGGCCGGACAGCGGACCAACCGGATTCACCGGAGGGCGTCATCGCCGTCGAAAAGGACCTCCATCATTTGCCCCCGGCCGGCCAGGCAGCCCTGGCGCAAGCGCTCATGAGTCTGAGCTCGCAAAACGAGCCACCCCGGCCAAACGACCCGCTGCTGGTCCAACTCGCGGAAAGAGTGGCGGTGCAATTCGCCTTGGAACGATACGACCGCGGCGACGTAAAAACCAATGCCGTCGTCGAGCTCCTTGACCGGCTCAAGCATGAAATCGGCGCGCTGCGACAAATCCTGCACGCGCATGAGGAAACCATGGGGCGCGCCGGCATTGACGTGGAATCTCATGCCGACGTCCTGGACCGGCAATTCTGGGCGCGCGTGCCGGAGCACGCCAAGCAGAAGATGCTGCTTTCCCCGGAGGCTTGGGCGGTCCCGCCCCGAAACATCCGCCAATTCGTCGAGGAGCTACTCGGGCGCGGCGACAACACCTCCGCGCGGGCCATATTGGATAACTACGCCCAGTGCATCTACACTTCCGACGTGGATGCGCGGCGAAAGGCCTCGACGGGCTTGACGGAAATGGCGGATCTCTTCTCCCGGGCCAACCACTCGTTGCTAAAATCCAGCTTGCGTCACATGGGCGAGGCGTTGTGCCGGGAAGGAAACTCTGACCTGCAAACTCTGCTCGGAGCCTCCTTCGTGCGCTTCAGCCACGAAGCCGCGGCGCGGCGGCTGTATCCCGCCGTCCATGAGGCGCTTCAGGCCATGGAGGTTCTGGAGCAGCGCCAGCCCGGCCTGGCGCGGCTCCTCTGGCCCCGCGTCAAAGTGGGCAATCCCCTCCCGGAATTCATCGAGGAAGCTCTGCACGCCCCGCGCCTTCCCGAAGGCCTGGTGGAAGTGCTGCGGCGGATGCCCCATGCGACCGTTGACCAGGTCGCCAGCCGTATGCACACTTGCGGCCGCCGCGATGAGTGGGCGCGGATGCTGGAAATGGTGGAGGCCGTAGGTCCGGAGGCGGTCGTGCATCTCAGCAAGATTTTGCAAACCCGCCCGGCGCCGGAAGCCGCTTCCAAGGTGGGGCTGCTGAGCCGGCTGGGACCCAAGGTTTTGGAACAACTGCTTCCCGCCCGCCTCCGCGAATGGGACGCGATGGCGCACGACGTCGTGGTGCGGCAACTGGCCAGCAGTTTGGCGCCGCAGCGAGGCAGACTGCTGGACAAGATTTATGACCTCCTCGACCGCAACGTTCGGCCGGAGGTGGTGGACGAACTGGGAATGTCGGGCGACCATGAGGCTACTCCCCGGCTGATGCGCATCGTGGAAAGAGGTGCTTCCGACCCGGCCGAACCCTACTTGCAAATCAAAGCCATTGAAGCTCTGGGCCGCCTCCGCGAACCCAAAGCGGAACCGCTGCTTCGCCCTCTTGCCGAGAGCAAGCGATTTTGGCGCTGGAAGCATCCCCACGAGATGCGCGTCACGGCCATGCAGGCGCTGAGGAAAATCGATCCGGAGTGGACCGAACGCTTTCTGCCGCGGTCGGGGGTGAGCAATGCGGAGATGTACTTGACGGCTCTCGATCCCGACCCCGATTCCCCCTGGCTGCGCCAGCGGCGCTACGAACGCGTGAACCTGCCCCGCCCGCTGATGGGAACGGTCCACCAGGATCACGCCAATCACAAAGTATCCGTCCAGCAACTCAGCTTGGGAGGCGGCGTAGCACGCAGCCAATGCCACATCAAACCCGGCAACACTGTCCCCTTGGAGTATAAGTGGGGAATGCACCGCATCCACTCCCGCGTCCTGGTGCGAGAAGCCCGGCCGCAGGAATTGACTTTCGAAACGGTCCACATCGCCAACGAAGACCGCAACCGCCTGCGCTGTCCCCTGGCCGGCTGGTATTCCAAGCAGAACTGAAACGCGAATCCGCAGAGGTGGGTGAGCGTGCAAACCCCAGCTTATCAGCTTGCCGGAAAACCCTTCCCTGCCGGAAGACATGTTACTTGCGGCGCGGCGCAGGCAATATACCTTCTTACCTGGAAGCGCTTCTCCGCCGTCTGTTCAGGCCCGCCGTTTCACGCCCTCCCTGATGACTCCCCTGGCCGGCGCCGCCTTCCCTTCCGAGCGCGCCACGAAGGTGGCCGCCACCATGTCTCCGGTGACGTTGACCACCGTGCGGCACATGTCGAGCACGCGATCGACTCCCACCACCATGGCAATTCCCTCCCCCGGCACCCCCACGGCTTCCAGCACCAGAATCAGCACTTGAATGGCCCCGCTGGGCACCCCCGCGGCGCCCATCGCCATCAGAATCGCAGTGACCATCACCACGATTTGCGACGAAAGGGACAGATTAATTCCGAACACCTGGGCAATGAAGAGGACGGTGACGCCTTCGAACAGCGCGGTGCCGTTCATGCACATCGTCGCCCCCAGCGGCACCACGAAGCCGCAGACTTCCCGCGGCAATCCCAGCGAATCTTCACAAACCTCCAGCGTGGTGGGGAGCGTGGCATTCGAGGAACTGGTGGAAAAGGCCGTCAAAATCGCCGTCCAGGCGCGACGGAAGAAATTCCACGGCGACCAGCCCGTGAACACCCTGATGAGCACCGGATAAACGCCGAATTCGAAAATGGCCAGCCCTGCGACCACCGTCAGGATGTACCAGCCGAGGCGCGCCAACAGATCCAATCCAAACCTCGCTGCTACCGTGAAGAGCAACGCGAAGACTCCGTAAGGCGCCAGCTTCATCACCAAATCGATGATGACGATCATCACGTCGCCCAGCCCCCGGAGGGTTTCCACCAGGAACTTGGTGCGGTCGGAAGGGAGCATTGCCAGCGCCACGCCAAAGGCCAGGGAGAAGAAGATTACGCCCAGCATGTCACCCTGGGCGGCGGCCGCCAGAGGATTGCGCGGCACCACGTTGACCAGCGTCTGAATACCAAATTGGCCGCGCTGGAGAGCTTCCTTGGACGGGCTCGCGTCCTGGTGATAGGTCGCCAGCAAGCGTTGGCGGGCTTCCGGCGATAGTCCCACGCCCGGCCGCACCAGATTCACCATGGCGAGGCCCAGCACGGCGGCGAGGGTGGTAACCATGAGGAAGAAGAGCATGGTCTTCAGCCCCACGCGGCCCAGCTTGTGCAGGTCGCCCAACCCCGCTACCCCCAGGCTCAAACGCGAAAAGACCAGCGGGATCACCACCATGATTAGGGCGCGCAACCACATTTGCCCGGCGGGTTCGGTGCCGTAATGGACGATGCTGGCTAGGGCTGCGGATTTCCCCCACGCCAGATTCGCCACCACTCCCGAAGCTGCTCCCAGGATTAACCCGGCAAGAATGTCACGGGTCTTCGGGGCTTTGCGGGGTTGGGTTTGGGGTGTGGGACCTGGGGAATCACTCATGCGCGGGTAGTATCCTTGGAAAATACCATGATGTATTGTGGCATGGCCATCTTGGCCATGACCGAACACGGGCGGGAGAAGGTGTGAAAAAATCCCAGAACGAGCAAAAGCATCTCGCGCAGAGGCGCAGAGTAAAAAAAGAAAACAGAGCAGTTGTTTATTTCGAAATCTCTGCGCCTCTGCGTCTCTGCGCGAGATTGGTCATCTTTTCACAGCTTCGGACGCCCGTATCACCTCTCGCCCCAATTTACTTGTGTTCCGGCGCGGGAATCTGCACGATGACGCGGCAGGGCGCATGGTGGACGACGTAGCGGACGGTCCCTCCCAGCACCATTTCGCTCAGGGGATGGGGCTTGCGGTGGCCCATCACCAACAAATCCACGCCTTGCTCCTTGGCCACGCCCACTATCGCCTCTCCTGCTTCCCGAGCGCGCAGGAGCTCCGTGGAAAGAGGCCGGGAAAACTTCTCGGCCACGTGTTGGGCTTGGGCAAGCACTTCCTTGCCCGCATGGTCGATGATTTCATCCGGTGCGTCGAAGGGGGTAACATAGGGCACCTCCACCACGTTCAAGGCCGCGAGGTCAGCATCCATGGCTTGGCATAACTGGCACGCCAGGGTCATTAAGCTCTCGACTGAAGCCGCGTCGCGTATTGCCACCATCACCTTGGGCTTACTCATAGCGCCCTCCACTTTGGAAGTGCCCGCAGGATATTCTCTCGCCAAGCAATTTGCAAGGGCGGATGACTCGAGACTCGGGACTCGGGAATTCGGGATTAGAGATTCGGACTCCGAGGACCCGCGGCATCGGACGCCCGCCCTGCCTCGCCTATCGGTTCCCAACCTCCAACGTGACGGGTTGCAGGTTCGCCTGCTTCAAGGACTCATTGAGCTTGGGCACGTCCTTGCTTGCGATTTCGTTCCACTGCGCGAGGACCTTTTGCATCGCCTGCCGGTCACGCCCGAAGGCGGTGACGGCGTCGCTCGTGGGAGCGACATCGGCGCTTTCAACGGCCCGCCCGACCTCACCCAGCGCACTGTTCAATGAACTGAGGGAATAGATGGAAGACACCGGGGGTCCAGCTCCCTCGGAGCAACTAGGACCGGGAGTGCCGCCGGTTAGCGCCCTGGTCTTGCGATCGAGCGCCGCGATTTGGTCGGCGAGCGGCTTCCGGTCACCGGTTTTGGAGGCGAGCGACTGAAGTTGGTCGTGCAAGCGGTTGGCCGAGAGGAGCGCGGCGCTGACTTGCGCCTGCGCCGCGCCGATCTGCCGCGCCATCTCAAACTGCTTCATCAAATCGGCCTGCGGGGTTTTCACGCGCGGATCCATCTTTAGGGTGAGAGGTTGGGTGTAGCTCTGGCCGTTCGCGGTCAGCTTCACCTGATATTGGCCGGGCGGCGCCCACGGGCCCGCGACCCCTCCGAACATCCTGGAGCGCCGATTGCCGCCGGGCACGCCAGGGTAGCGCAAGTCCCAAACGAAGCGATGCATTCCGCGCAGGGCGGAAAGAGCGAGCGGCGGATGAATCCAATAAGCCGGGATGTCCAACTGCCGGGGATCAATCTGGGGCGGCTTATCTTCGCTCGAATAGCGGCGCACCAGGTTTCCGACCGTGTCCAGCACTTCCAGACTGATGGGCCCGTTGGGCGCGCGCTTCAGATAGTAGTCGATCAGGGCACCCTCGGGAGGGTTGTCCGCCTGCGGCACATCGAGCGGTAGCGGCGTTCCTTCAAAGGAAGCGGGGCGAATGCGATAGGCAAATTCCGGCCGGAAGAGATACGCCTCGGAGCCGGTTATCGCGGCACTGGCTTGCCGCAACGCGGTCACGTCATCGAGGATCCAGAACGAGCGCCCGTGCGTGGCGATGACGAGGTCGTCCCCGTGGATTACCAGGTCGCGTACCGAGCAGTTGGGCAGGTTCAATTGCAGCGGCTGCCATTCGCCGCCGTCGTTGAAGGAAACAAACACCCCGGTCTCCGTCCCGGCGTAAAGCAGACCCTTCCGCACCGGATCCTCGCGCACGGCGTTGACATAGCTTCCCTCGGGGATGCCCTTCGAAATCTCCTGCCAGGTCCTGCCGCCGTCGTGGGTGCGAAAGATATGGGCCTTGAGGTCTTCCAGGCGGTGCCGGTCGATGGCCGCATAAACGGTGTTGTGATCGTGACGTGAGGCATCGAGCAGGCTGATCTTCGACCAGGGGGTGAGCTCGGGCGGGGTGACGTTGTGCCACGTTTTCCCATCGTCGCGCGTGACCTGGATCAGCCCGTCGTCGGTGCCGACCCAGATTTCGCCGGCGACGAGCGGGGAGGGCGCGATGGTATAGATAACCCCGCGCCGTTTCCCCTCGCCCGCATCGACATCCGCCGCGGTAACCGGATCGAGGTTGGGCGGCGCGCCGGGATCTTCGCGCGTCAGGTCCGGGCTCACCACCTGCCAGGTGTTGCCACCATCCTTGGTGCGAAAGAGAATCTGGGTGCTGAAGTAAAGCTCGTGTGGATCGCGCGGGGAAAACACCGTGGGCAGCGTCCAGGTGTGACGATAATCACCGGGATGAGCGAGGGATGGGGCAATGTCCTGTGATTCGCCCGTGGTGAGATTGAACTTCCCGACGGCGGAGCCAAACGATCCGCCATAGAGGATGTTGGGATCGAGCGGATCGGGGGCGATGTATTGGCTCTCGCCGCCTACCCCGATCGGGCGCCAATCGCGTGAACTGATGGTGCCCGAGTGGCTGCGGCTGACCGTGCAGAGGGAGCCGGAATCCTGTTGCGGCCCGCAGACCCGATAGGGGAAATGCGTGTCAGTGATCACGTGGTAAAACTGCGCGGTGGGCTGGTTGTACCAGGAGGTCCAGGAGCGCGCCCCGTCCACGCTGATCACCACGCCCTGGTCGCTCGAGAGGATCATGCGGGCGGGATCGCCGGGGTCAATCCATAGGCTATGGTAATCGTCGCCGCCGGGCGCTCCCCGGATGGCGTCAAAGCTCTTGCCACCATCGGTAGACCGGTAGGTGGAGGTATTGCAGATGTAGACCACGGCGGGATCCTTGGGATCGGCCGTGATGCCGCCGAAATACCAGCCGCGCCCCCAGATGCGCGACTCGGAATCCGTCCGCTGCCAGTTGGCGCCCGCGTCGTCCGAACGGTAGACTCCCCCTTCCTTGGAGTCCACGAGGAGATAGATCCGATCAGGCGTGGCGGGAGCAATGGCAATGCCCATTCGACCCAGCCGCTCGGAGGGCAGTCCGTGCCCCATGAGCTGCTGCCAGGTGTCGCCGCCGTCCGTAGACTTGTAAAGTCCGCTACCCGTTCCATAAGACGGCGGGTAGACCTCCCAGGGCGGCCGGCGCGTCTGCCACAATGCGGCGTAAACGGTGCGAGAATCACGGGGATCGAGAGCCAAATCAATGGCGCCGGTGCTCTCATCCTTGAAGAGCACTTTCTGCCAGTTCTGGCCGCCGTCGGTGGACCGAAAGACGCCGCGCTCAGGGTTTGCTCCATAGGCATGCCCCAAGGCGGCGACCAAAACCCGATCCGGATTGCGAGGGTCCACTACAATCTGGCCAATCTGGCGGCTGTCTTCAAGGCCGATCCGCGTCCAGGTCTTGCCCGCGTCCGCGGACTTATACATGCCGTTTCCGTAAGAGATATCGTCACGCATATCCGCTTCGCCGGAACCCACATAGATAATGTTCGGGTCGGAAGGGGCAACGGCGATGGCGCCAATGGAGGCGACGGGTTCTGCGTCGAAGATCGGTGTCCACGTGCGCCCGGCGTTGGTGGTCTTCCACACCCCGCCGCCGACCGCGCCGAAGTAAAAAACACTAGGCTGGCCGGGAACGCCGGTGGCGGTGAGGGCGCGGCCGCCTCGAAAGGGTCCGATCATGCGCCAGCGCAATCCGGAGAAAAGGCTGGGATCAAACTCCTGGCTGCGTATGGGCGATGGGGCGAGCCACGCCAAGACCAGCGTACACGCCAGGGCAGCCAGGCCGATTGAGAACGGACGTCGGATGCAGGTCACGATGTGGTTCCTCCCGGAAGAGGAGTTGTTCCTTCGATTCACGCCCAGAATCCGAGGGCGTTCCCCCGTATTCAAAATTTGCGGTTTTTCTTTCTGAAGAACCGCGGAACCCAAGGGCGAGGGTCCGCCGTGCACGCTCACCGTTAATCGGGGCCGGGACATTATTCCGGCATCAGACTCTTCACGAATACTCTGCCAGGCTCAAGGACGTAAGGCGCCAGCCATCCTGGCGTGTTGCTTAGCGGCAGAATGTCCTCGTGCAAGCGGATTCCCACGACCTCCTTCATGAAGGCGCGCCGCCTTTCGATTCGTTTCCAACAGGCGGGAAAGCGGCTGGCCAATTCCGCGCGCAGGGTTTCGTCGGCCAGGACGATGCCATCCTCGCCGTTGATATAGCAGAAGGGGCCGCGCGAAACTGGAATGATGTCCATTTGCAGGGCCATCCCGGAGCGCAGCAGGATGTTGCTCCCCGGCGAGAAGGGCGAATGCACCCACTCGTCCAGATGAAGATAGTGTCCGGGATTGACCGCGAAACTGTACGCCGCATCGTCGCGCACCGAGTTCACGCGCTGCCAAACGTCGCCGCCCCGGGCGCCGATCCTGAGCGACTCGTACCAGCAAGCCACGACCTCGAAATAATTGCTGGCCAGCCGCGGGTAGAATTCGCGCAGGGCGCTGGGCAGGTCGGCGAGCCCGCACGCGACGGCTCCGGCCCGGCAAGTCAGCGCCCCTTGAATTCCGAAGCCCACCACAAAGGCATCGCCCAGCCGGGCGCGATTCGCCGACGGACTGGAAAGTCCCCGCTTGACCTTCTCGCCAAAACTGATGATGGGGTGGCAGGAGTACGGAAGACCCGAGCAGGTCAGTAGTTTCTCCAATTCAATTTCCGCCACTCCCTCGTGGACACTTCGAACTACGGAAAGAACGCTTTCGGAAGTGCGAATCGAAGCAAACTCGAATTGGGCAATCTGATTGGCCGAATTGATCACGCGCAGGCCGTCCTGAGGATTCATGAAGATCTCGCCAGCGTTGCGAATTTTTTCCGGGTCTCCCACCAGGTTCCTGAGCAGGTCAACGATGTACGCGGGGATCTCGATGGCGCTGCCAGGATTATCGACTAGCGGCCCCTCAAAGTATTTCCATCCGGCGCAACCAACAACGGCGCCGTGGCCAATTCCGAAATCAGTGAAGATCGCTCGGAGGCTGCGGGAGTCGCCGCGGGGCTGCCCCATCAAGCTGAATTCTTGGAATAGAACGGTTTCGTATTTCAATCCGGGGTCGGGCAGGTAACCCATGCACTCATTTCCCACCAGAAGCCACCTTCGACCCGTGGTATCAAGCAAGAGGACGGCCTCCTCGAAGCGGGGATCAAAGCCGGTCAGAAAGGCCATGTTGGCGAAATGCTCCCGGTCGGCATAGACAACCAGGAAGGCCAAATGGGCCCCTTTCATGCGCGCTACCGCGGCACTCAACCGCTGCTCAAACTCGCTCAGCGGGATCGGCGGCATGGGTTCATCCCTCCCACCAAAATCCGGTAATTCGATCGGAACTAGTTCAATCATGGTTTTTTTCCCCGGCGAAAAGTGATGGTATTCAGCCGGCTGTGGGCAGACCCCCAAGCCGGACCGCGAAGATATCATGCCCCTGAGCACCGGTGCAATGGCCTGCGTCCAAACACCATTCCCGGTAGTGCCGTGATCTGCAGCGCAGCGCCGGGTTCCAGCCGGCAACGAGCCGCCAAGTCCGATGTGCGGACTCCGATGGAGTCCATCGACAATCACGGGCACGGTGGTAGACCCCAGCCGTGCGGTCATCCCTGGCGTCACCGTCATTGTCTCCAACCCCGAGACAGGGTTGCGGCAAGTTGTTTCCACAAATTCCGAGGGGTTCTTTTCCTCTTCAGATCTGTCGCCGGGGAGTTATGAGGTGGAAGTCCACCAGTCGGGGTCTGGCCCGTTTATCGAGAGTGGGCTGCGGGTAGAAACCGGCCAAGTCCTCACACTCAACCTCAAGCTGGAATTGGGTCAGCAGGCTACGGCCTTGACGGTCACGGAATCGAGCTTGCACGTCGAAACCACCAACACGGCCTTAGGCGACACGATCACCACGGCAAAAATCTCGTCGATTCCACTAAACGGGCGCGGCTTTACCGACTTGCTCGCCCTTCAAGCAGGGGTCGTTCCGGCCAGCTCTCGGCAGCCCAATGCCGTGGTCATGTCAGGCTGCACCAGCACTTCCCCTTCCGGGGATCTCAATCCAGGCAACCTCTCGATCAGCGGACAACGCGAAACCAGCAACGGCTTCGTCCTCAATGGAAGCAACGTGCAAGAAGATTTCAATATGGGCGCGGCTGTGATTCCCAATCTCGACTCGATCGAGGATTTCCGCGTGCTGACGGGCAATTTCAATGCTCAATACGGAATCTACAGCGGCGGCAAGTGGTGGTCTCAACCAAAACGGGCACGAAATTGGACAATAAATTACGGTTTAAGGTGGGACATGCTCCCTCCTTGGCGGGAGCTTTACAATCAATTACAGAGTATTGTATGGCATGAAAAGTCGCGGGTATACCCGGGAGCGCCGCGGGGCTTGGCGTTTCCGGGCGATTCGGGCATTCCGTCCACTTTGGCTCCGACCCACTCTTCGGATTTTGCTCCGCGCCTCGGTGTGGCATATTCACCGGCCGTTGCCAACGGATGGTTAGGCAGATTACCCGGGAGGTCGGGCGCAAGCAGCGCGCGCCGGTTTCGGACTTTTTTACACCGCCTTTGAGGGCCTATCGGCCGGCATCATGAGCGCCAACCCTCCCTACGGCTATGATTACACAAGCCTTGCGCCGCCTTTGTTCTCCAATCCTTTCATCACGGCCGCGAGCGGACAGAATGTTGGCCAGCGTTTTCCCGAACCCATTCCCAAATTCGGAGCCTCCGCGTCGCACCCCGATTCGACCGTCGATTGGGCGCAGTATTTGCCCATCACCGGCGTCCCCTCGTTCTTCCACCAAAACGTCCCTCCCTACAGTGCCAGCTATATGCTGTCGTTGGAACGCCAACTCACGCCCGACACGCTTTTGACGGTCAGTTATGCCGGTTCGCAGGCCCATCACCTTCTGGTCCTGATTTCAGCAAACCCCGGCAACCCCGCCGAGTGCCTGAGCGTGAGTCTACCCAGCCAAGTAATGCCGGGAACTGCCACTTGCGGACCGTCCGGCGAAGGCGGCACCTACGTCCAGACCTCCGGACAAGTTCTCCAAGGGACAAGAGGTCCGTTTTTCGTGGCGCGTGAAGACATTAGACGCGCTACGCTGGCTTTCTACCGAGCGGCTCCCGGCAGGGCAGCGAACCGCTCTCGCCCAAACGCCTCGTAGCGACGGGTTTACCCCGCCATTTCCTGGCGGCGAGTTTACCTGGCCATGTTGCGGTGTTCAGCCGCCCCTACATGAAGCAGGCTGTCGCGCCACCTTTTTCCCAACGCTCTTGCCAAGGTAGGAATCACAAGACTTGACTTACATGAAGTGAAAGAGTAGGATGTGGCGCATGGTAGGTGCCCAATGAAGATCGAAACCAGCGTGGTCACGACTAAAGGACAACTAGTTATTCCCGCTCGCCTGCGGCGGCGATTCGGGATCAAAAAGGGGACGAGGGTCACCTTTGTAGAAGATGCCGGGCGGATTATTGTTCAGCCCGTCACCCGCGAATTCATCCGCGGCCTGCGCGGGTCCCTCCAAGGGGAACCGTCGGCGCTCGCCGCCCTGCTGGAGGAACGCAAGCGCGAGCGGACCCTATGAAAATCTATGTATTGGACGCGAGCGCGCTCATGACTTTTTTTGAGAACCGCCCGGGGGCCGACAAGGTCGAAGACCTCCTGGCCGAGGCGGCGGACGCTCAGCGCCCGCTCGCCATGTCGGTGGTCAACTGGGGCGAGGTCTATTACGCGATTTGGCGCGCCCACGGAGAGAAGGCAGCCACCGCCAAGCTCCAAGAGATCGCTCAGCTTCCCATCCAGGTTTCAGGCGTGGATCAGGAACTGACCAAGGTGGCCGCAAGCCTCAAGGCTCAATACAATCTTCCCTACGCCGACTGCTTCGCCGCCGCCCTCGCCCAAGCTCGGAAGGCAACCTTAATCACCAGTGACAAGGACTTCGAGCGCGTCGAGTCCCTGCTTAAGATCGTGTGGTTCTGAGACCTCGACAGCTAGAGAATGGGGGACCTTAGCTATCTTGCCGACTCTGTCCTTGTGACTGTTGACTGCAGCAGATTCAGCGGTCGAGCCCGCGAAGATCTTTTCATGAACCGCCGCGGCCGAGCGCCTGCCTTCCCGGTTTTCCTAGCCACTAACCACTGACCACTAACCACCAGCGTGTGACCACTGCGGTTATCAATGCGAATACCAGATGAAGCTCTCGTAGCGGCGGGTTTACCCCGCCATTTCCTCGTGGCGAGTTTACCTCGCCCCATGGCGGGGTAAACCCGCCGTCGCAATCGAGCGTAGCGCGGACCTGTTCTATAGGTCCGCGCCTTTTGGGTTCAAATCCTCGTGTAATGACCGGGCGAAGTTCGCGGCCCATTTACGCGCCATGCTGTGCGCAGGCAGTAGTGAACGGGACGGCAGACCGCGGGTGGGGACGAAGAAGCGCGGACCACAAGAACCCGACGCGCTACACTTGCTTGGGCAGCGAACTGCTGCGCAAGTAGGGGCACGCTATGGCGAGCCCGCCAGGCCAAACTAACGTGACCGAGAATTACCCTGGCGTGCTTTCCGCCCATATCGCACTTGCTCCGTACGTAAAATACGTACATAATTACGTTCGATGCGTACGCAGTCCAGGATCGACGTTTTATTTCCAAAAACGCGTCGGGCGATTCTGGCGGCCACTTTCGGGCAGCCGGAGCGACGCTGGTACATGCGGGAGCTTGCCCGGCATCTTCGGGTTGCCCCTTCCAGCCTGCAGCGCGAGCTCGCCTCTCTGGTTCACGGCGGCATCCTCCGCGAGAGCCGCGAGGGAAAGCACGTTTACTACCAGCCCGCCACCGAGCTGCCCTTCTTTGAGGATCTTCACGGCCTCATTTCAAAGACGGTGGGATTAGCCGACGTGATTCGAGGCGCGCTGGACTCTTTTGCAGATCGCATCCAATGGGCTTTCATCTATGGCTCTATCGCGCGGTCGCAGGAGCACGCTGCCAGCGACGTGGACCTCCTGATCCTAGGACGCGTAAACCTGGCAGAAGTATCCAGGCCGCTCCGCAGGGCAGAGGAGAGCCTCGGTCGGGCCGTCAATCCCATCGTTTATACGGCAGATCAGTTCGCCCAGAAGGTTCTAGCGAAGCATCACTTTGCCCTGGATGTTTTACGTTCAAAAAAGCTGTTCCTTATCGGAGATGCCCGTGAATTTGGCAGAACTTTCGGCCAGCAAGCGCCTGGAACGCCGCCACCGGGCTAACGCGAGCGAAATTGAAAATCTGCGCAAGCTGGTGGAGCGTGATTTGACCGACGCCGCCCTGCCCGGCCTATCCGCTGATCGCACCTTCGCGACGGCCTACAACGCAGCACTTCAGCTTTCGAAGATCGTGCTGGCATGTGCTGGTTACCGAGTGTCCTCCACGCTTCCGGGCCACCACCAGACTACGTTCGAAGCCGCCGGGCTGGTGCTCGGTCCGGCGGGCCGGCCGTTTACGGATTATTTCGAGACCTGCCGTCGCCAAAGAAACGTCATCGACTACGACTATGCGGAAGTGGCTTCCGACTCAGAAGCAGGATTTCTGCGGGAGAAGTTGACTGAATACCAACAACTTGTGGAGAGTTGGATCGCCAAGAACTATCCGAAGCTCAAGCTGTGAGGCATAGCCAGTAGCGCGGACCTGTTCTGTAGGTCCGCGGCCCTTATGTTCAAATCCTCGCGTAACGACCGGGCGAAGTTCGCGACCCATTTACGCAAGATGCTGTGCAGAGGGCAGCGGTGAACGGAACGGCAGAGCACGGGTGGGGACGAAGAACCGCGGACCTAAAGAACAGGTCCGCGCTACGCTGGCTTTTGAGTGTAGCAGATTCAGCGGTCGAGCCCGCGAAGATCTTTTCATGAACAGCCGCGGCCGAGCGCCTGCCTTCTCGGTTTTCCTAGCCACTAACCACTGACCAATAACCACTAGCGTGTGACCCCTGCGGTTATCAATGCGAATACCAGATGAAGCTCTCGTAGCGGCGGGTTTACCCCGCCAAAATGCCTCGTGGCGGCGAGTTTACCCCGCCAAATGACGGTCGTAGCGGCGGGTTTACCCCGCCAAGTGACGGCCGTAGCGGCGGGTTTACCCCGCCATTTCCTGGCAGCGAGGTTACCTCGCCAAAATAGCGGCGTAAACCCGCCGTCGCAATCGAGCGTAGCGCGGACCTGTTCTATAGGTCCGCGGCTTTTAGGTTCAATTCGTGGTGTAATGACCGGACGAAGTTCGCGACCCATTTACCCGCGATGCTGTGCAGAGGGGAGTGGTGAACGGAACGGCAAAGGACGGGGACGAAGAACCGCGGACCGAAAGAGCAGGTCCGCGCTACGCTGGCTGTACCATATGCAGCCATAGTTGCATATAGTGTCACTGAATGCAACCACATCATCTTATGGAATGCGAAGGAATGATTCCACCACAGAGACACGGAGGCGCAGAGGAAAGGCCCGCCCCGCCCCCTCAAGGTCCCGGCATCGCAAAGAACCGCTCTCGCCCAAAGGCCCTCGTAGCGGCGAGTTTACCTCGCCACGCGGCGAGTCGTAGGGGTAGGGCTTGCCCTACCCTGTCGATGATCGATGCGATCATGAGGGGGCGGCAAGCCGTCCCCCTACGCCGCCGGAGGGCGGCGTAGAGCCGCCGCTACGAAACAGGACCCTATAGGCCGTGGCCGAGGTTAAAGTTCACCGCTGAAGGCGCGGTGGAGGAGGGAGGCGAAGAGGTGCTCGGCCTGGCGCAACGCCTCGCGCTGCACCGCACGCAGACGCTCTACTCGCTCCACCAGGGCCGCGAATTTCTGCTGGACGGGGAGCACGTAGCCACGGTCAGCGCCTTTCTGACCGTGGCTACGCACTGCGACGGCTTACTTTGAAAGAGTGAAGTTCACATCCATTTCGGTGTGGACCTCGACGGCATGCCCATTTATCTCAGTCGGCCGATCCCGCGTTTTGAGATCAGGCGGCGCAGGCGGCCATCGCCCACGTGGCTTACGACTAAGGTCATGACATCGATTTTGTCGAGAGGATTAAGATCCGCAGCCGCAGCCGAAGTCCAAATGTCGAGCATCATGAGGATAATCGCGATGAGTTTAGTATTCATAAGCGGGTTCGGCCGGAGCTGCCGCTAGAGGTACATGACCTTTTTCCGCAGTTCTTGTGTTAGCAGTGGCGTTGGGGTTTTCGGAAGGTGGTAGAATCTGCACGTACGCACTACCTTGCCCAAGGTGGCCCGCCATGTCAAACCACGCCCAACGTGCAATCCTTCTATTCTGTCTATTTTTGATTACCTGCCTGTCAGCGCACGCGCAACTTCGCATCGAGGTGACAAGGAATCATCATCCCGATGATGACTCACTTAGCGATTTCCGGCGTGCCCTGGAAAGGGCATCAGAGGTGACACTCGCGGCGCCCCAGTCGCAAGTACCCTCCGCCAACATGGGCTGCTCAGCGGGTGATGCCGTCGAGGGGCCTTGCCCGATGCGAATCTTGATTCATGGCCTTGGGGACGGACAACAATGGCCAAATGGTTTAGCCATGATCAGTTCGCAGGGGATCTCGACTGTTACCGATCTGGCGCTGCCGCCGCGTGTAGACGCAGAACTCTCTCATGACGGAGAATTCGTCGCCTATGATAGCTGTTTCCGTCCCGACCGAGGCATTTACGTTACCGAGCTTGGGACATCTCAAACGAGGAGGGTGATTCCGGTTGACCACGGTCCGGCTTGTTACCAGGTCCGGTGGTCGCTTGACGACCACATGCTGTCGTACGTGAATCCCGCGAACCATGCCTTAAATGTTGTCGCGGTCGATGGATCTAACCATGTGAGTTTCCCCGCCACGGCGATAGCGGGGTGGCAGTCCTGGTCCCCCAGCGGAGAAGAGATTGTCTATGAGAACGGACGCGGGGGCTCAAGATCACTGCAGATCATCGACCTCCGAGGCAAAGTCAGAGAGCTGGCGCATTTCGGGAATCATTTCGGGGATCTTAACAGTTGCGAGACTTGGGCACCGGACTGGTCACCCGATGGCACACGGATTTCGTTCGTTTCATGTGACCGCCTCTTCACGGTATCTCCACAGGGCACAGACATGCAGCAGTTGGCCTCGGATGCCTACAGTCCGAGATGGTCAGTGGACGGGCAGTGGATTCTCTTCCTATCCGGGTCGACCCTGATGCGGGTAAGGAGAGACGGCCAGTTGTTGTCGAGGGTTGCCATGCTGCCGCCACCCTACTCGGGCCTCAGCCCATTCTCTTTGGGTAGGGTCCGATAATGCCTCCCGCAAACCGTTAGAAAAAAGTTGGGAGGCGCATGAGAGTACACACCTTGACAGCCGTATTCAATACGGAAAAAGGCAACGGGGACAGACGGGACGTTTCACCGGTTTTCAGGGAGAGACCGATAAGGGTGACGCCTTAGGTGCAGTCGACAGTCAACAGTTCACAGTTTGCAGCAAGAACTACTCGCTGGAAACCGGGGACAGACGGAACGTTTTCTGAGGGCTGGCGGCAGCTTGGGCCGCTCCCCTGGGCAACCCGGCTGCGCCTCCCGCCCGCGGGCGCGGTCAATCCGCAATTTCGAGAATTTGGTAAGCCAGTAATCGGGTCTTGTCATGGGCCGTAGGCGGCGGGCGGTGGGCGGCAGACGGGAGCTGGGGGGCAGATTTCAGATTCAAGATTCAAGATTCAAGATTCAAGGTTCAAGATTCAACATTCTGGAGCCGGAAGTCAATAGGCAGCAAGCAGAAGGTAGCCAGAAGGCGGCGCTCCACGCTTAAATGTCTCCGGGCAGAATCCCCATCGCGAGTACGACACATCGGGCAATCTGGCCAAGTCGGGCAGCGCTCAGGGCTCGGAGCGGGGACCGCGGGGGCGCCAAGCTTTCCTTCCTCACCGTGCTGAGGTTCTCCGCTTGGGCCTCGCAAACCTCACCCAAACCTGTCTCGCCAGGCTCCAGCCGCACGTGCGTGTCGAATTCGCGCAGGGTCGTCGAGAGCGGCACCACCAGTACCGTGCTGGCGCGCGGATGCTGATTCCTTGCGTCGAGCGATACCACAATCACGGGCCGGGGGTTCTTGTCAGGAGGATCGGAAGGTATTCGAACAAACCAAATCTCGCCGCGGTGCGGTTGGACGGGTGGGGGGTTCGACATGAGGCTTATTCCTTGGTATGTGCAAGTCCAAGCTCACCCAATTCTCCCCAGGCCCGCTGCTCTTCCGTCTCCTGGGAGGATAAGGAGCCGTAGTAAAGTGCCGTACGGGCGCCCAGCTTTTCGAGTTCCGCGCGGGCTTGGGCTTCCGCGACCAGGCGCTCGATGAAAGCGCTCACCGACCGAACTCCTGCTTGTCCGCTGTGGGCTTTGATAAAGCGAACCTTGTCCTCAGAGAGTGAAATGGTGATGCGCGCTTTTCCTGCACCATGAATGGTTGTTCGACCGCGACCGGCCCGCCCCTGTGGCATCTTCATACCCTCCGTATGATGGTAACTCATACTACTCGTCGCGCCGCGATGCGTCAAGCAGGGAAGCGGGCAGCGCGGAGGTGGACGTCCTTTGGCCTCCTCCGCGGCTCGTCATCCGGCCACCGTGACGGAACGGCTTTTGTACGGCCGGTCATGGATGCGCCATCCGCGAAAAAATAGATAATCTCCCGCCAAGCCGGTAGTGGGGACTGGCTGAATTTATTCTTGGCGTTAATGACTTTCCAGGAAGGCGACTCATCACGCCGAATCTCCAGTAGCGGCATACCCTCCTAACTGGTAATTCCTCAAACCTCCAGCACGTCGCCGTCGCGGGCTACCATTTGGTAAAGGACGGGACTCACGATGCGGCCGAGGAACAGCCTTGACACCAGGCCAGCCACGATGACGATGGCAAAGGGCCGCTGGGAGTCTGACCCGATGCCGTGCGAGAAGGCGGCGGGCAGCAGACCCAGGCAGGCAACCAGGGCCGTCATCATGATGGGCCGCAGGCGCACCATCGATGCCTCGAAGGTTGCCTTGGCGATGTCCTGCCCCTCCAGCCGCAGCTTGTTGATGTAGGAAGTGTCGATGACGGCGGTCTCCACCGACACCCCCATCAGGACCAGCAGTCCTAAGATGGAGGAGACGCTGAAGGGCGTGTGGGTAAGTCTCAGCGCCAACAGCGCTCCTACGGGTTCGGTTAATACCACGCTCAGCACGACGATGACGGGAAACTTAAAATTGCCGTAGAGGGCGAACAGGATAAGGAAGATTAACAGGACGGTGATCGGGCCGATCACGGTGAGTTGGTCCTTGGCGGCCAGGAACTCGCTGTACTCTCCTCCCCACTCCATACGATACCCCTGGGGCAGGACGGGGACGGCCCTACGCACCGCCGCCTGCCCATCGGCCACCGCGCGCTCGAGATCGCGTCCCTCGATGCTGTACTGGACCCCGATATAGCGCGAGTTGTTCTCGCGGTAAATAAGCGAGGCGCCGTTGCCTTGGCGGATGTCCGCCAGTTGTTTGAGAGGGATTTGTTGCCCGGTGGGAGTGCCCACCAGCAGGTCGCCAATCTCGTGGGCGCTGGAGCGGAACTGCGGCTGCATGCGCACGACGAGGTCAAAGAGCTTTTCACCTTGAATGACCTGAGTGGCGGCCTGGCCGCCCACCGCCGCTTGCACCACCGCTTCCACGTCGGCGACGTTGATCCCGTAGCGGGCGATCTTCTCGCGATCCGCGTCAACGATCAGGCTGGGCTGCCCCAACTCGCGCACCACGGTCAGTTCGGTAAAGCCCGGCACCCTTTCCAGGGCTTCCTTGATTTTCAGGGCATTCTCCTGAAGGATGTTCAAATCGGCGCCATAGACTTTCACGGCGAGGGCGCTTTTGAGGCCGGTCAAGGCCTCATCCACGGCGTCTTCGGCGGGTTGGGTAAAGTTGAAGATGATGCCGGGGTAGGTCTCCAACTTGTGACGAATCGATTCCGTCAATTCTTCCTTGGTGTGAATCGGGCCGTTCTTCCAGGTTTTGTCGTGGTAGGGTTTAAGGCCGACGTAGAACTCGACGTTGTAGAATCCGGTGGGATCGGTGCCGTCATCAGGGCGACCCAATTCGGAGCCAATGTCGGTTACCTGGGGATAAGACATCAAGATCGTCCGGATCTGCGGCGCAATCCTGGCGGACTCTTCGAACGAAATGGTGTAGGGCATGGTGGCCCGCACCCACAACGCGCCTTCGTCAAGATGGGGCATGAACTCGCCGCCAATGGTAGGGACCAGCAATAAAGTAGCGCCGAAAATGAGGACGGCAACGAACATGCTCACTATGGGGTGGTTGAGGCACCAACGGAGTTCTGCTCCATACTCACTCTTGATCCACTCGTAGGCGCGGTTGGAGCTTTCCTTGACGCCCTTCTTGAACCAGTAGGATGCGAGCACCGGAACCAGGGTCAAGGTCAGGAGCAAGGCGCCAATCAGCGCGAACGACATGGTGTCGGCCATGGGGTGGAAAAGTAGGCCGGAAGGCCCGTGCAGCGCGTAAATCGGAAGATAGCCGGCAATGATGACCGCCACGGAATAGAAAATCGGCCGGTCCACGTCGCTGGCCGCCGCGGCGATCACCTCATAGAGGTTATACTGCTGGCCGTGCCGCAGGCCCAGTTCGCGATAGATGTTCTCCATCATCACCACGGTGCCGTCAATGAGGATGCCGAAATCGATGGCCCCGATCGAGAGCAGGTTGGCGGAAATGTTGCGGGCATGGAGAACGATGAAGGCGAAAAGCAGGGCCAGCGGGATGGTCAGCGCGGCAATGACCGCGGCCCGCACACTCACCAGGAAGAAAATCAGCACGATCAACACCAGGATCATGCCGCGCAGCAGGTTTCCCTCGACGGTATCGATGGTTAACTGCACAAGGTCGCTGCGGTCGTAATAGGCGTTGATCTTCACGTTTTTGGGCAAGACCTGCTCATTGAGTTCTTTGGTCTTCGCCTCGACCCCCTTCAAAACGGTCTGGGCCTGCTCGCCCCGGCGCAAGAGGATGACCCCCTCGACCGCGTCGTCGTTCTTATTGAACCCGAACTCGCCCAGGCGCGGCGCATGACCGATAACGACGTCGCCAATGTCACGGATGCGCACGGGAGCGCCGTTATTGCTGGCCACTACGATGGCGCCAATGTCCTTGGTATCGCGGGCGAGGCCTAATCCCCGCACGTAGTAGAACTGCCCGCCCTGGGAGTAAAAGCCGCCGCCGGTGTTGGCGTTGTTGGCGGACAAGGCTTGGATCACTTGAGGGACGGTGAGGTGAAAGCCATAAAGCCGCGTGGGATCCAGCAGCACCTGGTACTGCATCACCGTGCCGCCAAAGCCCGAGTCGTCCGCCACGCCGGGCACCGATTTGTAGGCGCGTTCCAGCACCCAGTCCTCGATGGTTTTCAAATCCTGCGGCGAATGGTCGGGACTTTCGATGACATAGCGATAAATCAGCCCGCTGGGACTGAACAGTGGCGCGATGGTCGGCTGCACGCCGGCGGGATAGGTTACCTCGCTAAGCCGCTCGAAGACCACTTGCCGGGCGAAGTAATCATCGGTGTCCTCCTGAAAGGTGAGGATGACGTCGGAGAGTTCGTAGAGCGAGATGGATCGCGCCACCTCCAAATTGGGAGTGCCGTTCATTTCCACTTCGGTGGGCAGCGTGACCAGGCGCTCGACTTCTTCGGCGGCGTGGCCCGGCCACTGGGTGATGATCTCCACCATGGGGGGTGAAAGGTCGGGATAGGCATCCACCGGCATGCGATGGAAGGCGATAATTCCCATCACCGTCATCATGGCGGTTAGCATCAGGATCAGGAACCGCTGGCGCAAGGCGAACTGAACGATGCGATGAATCATGGCGCGGGGTTCGGGACTCGGGGTTCATGTTTCGGGCGATCCCCAGCCCCTTTCCTCCTCAGCGTTGGAAAGAGTTCTGGAATTGCAGGAACAAGCTGCCGTCCGCGATCACGCGCTCGCCGGTTTTCAGGCCCCCCAGGACCCGAGTCTTCCCATCGGCATTCTCGCCGACCGTAACCGGGCGCTCGCCGAACTGATTGGGGCTGACCTCGACGTAAACAAAGGGCTCGTTTTGGGCATCCCGCAACACGGCTGAATCCGGCACCGTCAGAGCGTTGGGAATGACGCCCGCTTCCACGGTGGCCGTCACGTACATGTCCTTTTTCAGCTTTTCGCCGGGGTTCTGGGTGATGATGCGCACCGGCAAGGTATGCGTGTTGGGATCGAGCGCCGCACCGATGTAGGAGATGCGTCCGTGAAACTCCTCCGGATACGCATCCGTTTGGATGGTCACGGGGTCACCCATATGCACGGCGCCCATATCGCGTTCGTAGACACTGACCAGAACCCACACGCTCGCCATGTTGGAAATCGTAAAGACCTGCGTGGCGCCCGCCTGGATTACCTGCCCGGGTGAAGCCAGCCTTTCCACGGCCTCGCCGGCAATGGGCGCAAGCACCGGGACTTCCGGCATCGTCGTGTCCTTCGACAGGCGATCGGGATGCTCGATGCCCACCACCGTCAAGGCTTGTTCTGCGGCTTGCAGGTCAGCTTGCGCCTGGTTCTGGGTAGACTCCGCTTGCTCGAGGTCGGCGGCAGCAAGGGCGCGGTGCTGGTACAGGTCCTGCGCACGTGCGTAGCTCTTTTGCGCCAGGGCGAAGGCGGCCTTGGCCTTGAGGTAGTTAGTGCGGAGCTGGGCAAAGTCGGGACTCGCCACGTATAACATCGGCTGGCCGGCCCGGACATTCTCTCCCGGCGAAATCAAAATCCGGGAAACCGGCCCGCTGATCTGGGTAATCACCGGCGTGGTTTCAAAACCGTTGTAGGCCACCGTTCCGGGAAGCCGCAGCACGCGGCGCAACCTCGTGGGTACGACAGATATCACCTGCACGTGCGACATCTGCTCCGGCGGCACCGAAAAGAGGCGCGCGCGGGAATCGTCGCTGCCGCCAGAATTGGAAGCGGCCGGGGCGGGTTTGGCGTCCACGGCGCGGTGCTCGCAGGACGTGGTGACCGCCGTTATCAGAATGACGGTGGCCACCACAACCCCCGGGGTAAACCATCGGGCCCTCCGAGTATTTCGACGTCTGGGGAATTCCCCGTCACCGGGACTCCCGCACGTCACGGTGTGGTTCTTCATTGTCAAGGTTTTTCTCATGGCAAGTTCCTTGTGCCCACCGCCTGGCGTAACTGCTCGATGGAAAGCATGTAAGTCGCCAGCGCTTGGCGATAGGCAAGCTGGGTAGCGCGGTAGCTGCGCTCGGCATCCAGAAAGTCCAGCAGGCTGGCCGCGCCGCGCTTGTAGGCGTACTCGCTGATGTCGCGCGAGTCTTGGGCCTGTTTGAGATATCCCGACGTGTAGAGCTGAATAATCTGGTCGTTGACTTTCATGCCTTGATAGGCGTTGGCCACGTCCGTCATTACGGTTTCGGTAGCGGCAGATTGCAGTTCATTGGCCTGAGTGATGGCGTAGTGGGTGCGGGCAATCTCGCCCTGGTTGCGGTCATAGATGGGGATTTCGATGTTGACCGTGAAGCCCGCGCTATTCAAGTCGGAAACGTGCGTGTAGTCAAAAGTCGTGGTCAAGCTTCGCGAGCGATTGGCCTTCGCCAATTGGTATTGGCTCTGGGATGCCGTTACCCCCAGTTGGGCCGCCAGGAGGTCAGGACGCAGCTTGAGCGCCAGGGACTGGAAATCCTCCTGGTTGCCGTGCAAAGGAGCATAGGACAAATCGCCGATGACGTCGTAATCAGGGGGGACCGATTCGAAGCCCAGTAGTTCGCGCAAGCCCAATAGGGATTGCAACAGGGCCAATCGAGCGGCGGAGGCGTCCATCTGGAATTGCAGCAACTGGAGCTTGATCTTCAGCAGGTCGCCTTCGCTGGTGGCTCCGGCTTGGTACTGGCTCGTGCTGAGGTCGACCGTCTGCTGGAAGCTCGCCAGGTCCTCGTTGGCAAGCTGGAGGTTGGCCTTCGCCAATAGAATGCCGATGAATTGTTGCGCCACGTTGGACGTCAGACCACGCTCGTTGTCCTTCACCTGCGAACGTGTGACAGCGGTTGCATCCTTCGCGGCATTAATGCGGGCTTGACGTTTGTGCCCACGCTCAAAGATGTAGCTAAAGCCCAAGTCGAATTCCGTGATGTTATCCAGAGTGCTGGTATTAAGCTGGCCGGGGCTGAAAATGGGAACGTACAAATCATCATAGGTGAACACCGGGTTGGGCCGAATGGCGGCAGTAATCTCCTGCGCCTCGCTCTGTTGAATCGTGTTTTCCGCCGCCTTCAACGCGTGATTGTGTTTGATGGCGAGCTGAATGGCCTGCTCCAGGTCAACGCGGGCGAGCGGCGGCGCCTGTTGCGCGCTTGCTGCCATGCTCCCCGCCGTCCAACCCAGAAGGAATATCGCAACACTCAGCCCCCCCCGGTGCTTTGCTTTCGAGCGCGTGCTGTCGTGGTTCATCATCGCTAATTCCTCACGCTGAAGGTGTTGGAAAGAATGGCCGGCCGCCCCACAAACCTCAAGAAATTGCGGAGTTGACCGAAAAGGGATGGAAGGAAGTCTTAGACAAGGGGGGGCGCCCGGCCGTAACTCATGGCCGGAAACTCCGATCGGTAATTGCTGGTGGTCAGGCGTCGAAGCAGAGGAACCGTTATTGATGATGGAAGGATCTGGGCGGCACGGGCGGGTTGAACCGCGCCGGCTTGGACGATCTGGCACGCGGTGCAGAGGAGATTGCTATCTGCTGTAGAAGAGGGCTGAACTTCCCAGCCGGCGACCCACAGGCCATGGCGTAACGGCAGCGTCTCGCCGTGCCGGTGCAGCATAGCGACCCCGAGAAGGTGCACTTGCAAAACCACCAGCAGGTAAGAAGTAAAAGGGCGCCGGAATTGGTGATTCCACTTACGTCGCACGGGAATGCATTCTACAGGAATTTTGGCAAAGGGGGGAAGCAAATCACGCGGGTGGCGAGCCATGTATACGCTACCCGCGGAACCCTGCGATTCGTCGTGGCATCAATGCGGCAATTCAAAGTATAATGATTGACGCGCCTGAATTCTGCGCATCCAAGTGATTGATGTTGCACAAACTGCCACGGTCCAAGCGTGTCGGCTTGGCCCTAATGCTCGTTTTGGGAATCCCATTCGCCGCTCGAGGGGCCCTTCCTGACACCCAGACATTACGCGGGGAAGTTGTAGACCAGAAAGGTGCGCCCATTTCCGGCGCGGTCTGCACCTTGCATGGCCCAACCTTGCCCGAGCAGGGAGAACCCGTAACTACTGGCGATCGAGGAACTTTCGAGTTTACCGGGCTGATTCCGGGAACCTACCGGCTGACCTGCGCCGCTGTAGGTTACGAGCCGGTCGCCAAGGACAGCATCCAGATTAGCGAAAGCGAGGTTCCCTCAACCCTCCAGATGGAGCTTCCTGCTGAGGTCATCGTCCGACAGAGTGTGGAAGTCACCGCCAAGGCGCCCACGGCCGTGACGCAGGAGGCGGCTCCTCCCGCCACCTTGAGCAACCCGCAGATCAAATCCCTGCCCCTCGTGGTGCAGAAGTTCAAAGCCGCCTTGCCGATGATTCCGGGTGTGGTTCGCACCCCGGACGGCAGGCTGGCCATCAAGGGCGCCATTGAGAACCAGGGAACCCTGCTGGTGGATTCCGCCGAAACGGTCGATCCCGTCACCGGCAGTTTCTCCATTGACGTTCCCCTGGACGCGGTGGAATCGGTGGACGTTTTCAAGAGCGCCTACCAGGTCGAGTACGGACGTTTTTCCGGCGGGCTTACCACCGTTCAAACCAAGGCGCCCTCGAGCCAATGGGACTATGAGTTGAATGATTTTGTGCCCACCCCACGCTTCCGCTCCGGGCACATGGTGGGAATTGAGGACGACTCCCCGCGCCTTTACCTCTCCGGGCCCTTCATGGCGGACAAGTTCACCTTTTCCGAAGCCTTCACCTACGATTACTCCTCCCAGCCGGTGCGGGGATTAGCATGGCCGAACAACGAAACCCATAAGCAGGGGTGGACTTCCTTCTCGGATTTCTACTACACCTTTTCACCCCAGCACTTGACCAGCGTCGACGTCAAGTTTTTCCCCGTACGGCGGCAGTATGACAACATCGATAGCCTCATTCCGCAGACGGCTTCCGCCGACTATGGCCAGAGCGGTTACTCGATCGGGGCGCACGACCGCTATCTGTTCCCAGGCGGCGGAATCTTGACCACCATGGCGCAATTCACCGATTTTGACAGCTACTCGCACGGCCAGGGCTCCGAGAACCTGCTGGTCACTCCCACCGGCTGGGAGGGCAACTTCTTCAACGCTTGGACGCGCAGCAGCGCGCAGCAGGAAGTGCAGGAAAACTACCTTTTCCCTCGCCAGCACTGGTACGGCCGGCACGATTTCAAGGTGGGAGGCGACATCGTCCACCGCGATTATCAGGGAACCAGCCTTTACCACCCCGTGCAATTGCTGCGGGCCGACAATTCCCTGGCCGAAGAAATTGATTTTGGGCCCATCGGCCAACTCGATACCTCCGACACGGAACTCGCCGCCTTTGTGGGCGACCATTGGATTTTCAACGAGCACATTTCCATCGATTATGGGCTGCGCCTTTCCGGCCAGACCCTCGGTGAACCTGCGGCAGTTTCGCCGCGCGCCGGCATCGTCTATTCACCGGGCAAGAAGGGCCGAACGATTTTCCGCGGCGGCGCCGGCGTTTTCTATGACCGCTTGCCGCTGCTCGCCGGAGATTACACTCAAAATGCCACCCGCCAAGTTACCCTTTTCGACTCGAGCGGAGTGGCACTGGGTCCGCCCATTGTCTACAGCCCCTATTACGAGGAATTCAAGGATGATGGCCGCAAGATCGTTCCCTCGGGAGCAACTCTGGGAAGCACACCGTACAACATCACCTGGAACACCGAAATCGATCAGGAAATACGCCCGGACGTGATCGCCCGCGTCAGCTTTCTCTCCAGCCGCACCTATAATGAGTTCACCGTCGATCCGGAAGTCCTTTCGCCGACTACGGGCTGGCTGCTGCTGTCCAACCTGGGCGCGTCGCGCTACGACGAGCTTGAAGCCACATTGCGCGTGCGGCCTTCCGACAAGGTGGATTTCAATTTTTCTTATGTGAATAGCACGGCGCGTGGTGACCTGAACACGATGGCCTTCGTGTATGTTCCCTATGAGCGGCCGGTGATCCAACCAAATCTGTTCGGCACGCTACCCACCAGCGTCCCCGACCGCGTCGTCACCTGGGGGCGTTTCAAGCTTCCGCAAAAGTTCATCGTCAGTCCCGTGCTCGATTGGCACTCAGGCTTCCCTTTTTCCATTTACGACGATTTGCAGAATTACGTGGGCCCCCCCAACAGCCGCCGCTTCCCCACCTTCCTTTCGCTCGATTTGCGCACCTCCAAAGATTTCCGGATTTCTTTCATCCCCTGGTTGCGTAAACACATGCTGCGAGGCTCGGTCAGCATCTTCAATCTTACCAACCATGGCAACTACCGCGATGTCTATAACACCGTCACCTCACCCTACTTCGGCAGCTACGCCGGCTTCGAGCATCGCTTCTACGACCTGTCCCTGGATGTTCTGTATTAATCGGTGGTGGGCGCGGGACGACTCTGCGCTATTGCCTCCGCACGGCAATGCGGATAGATTGTTGGCGTGCGTTGGACCGTCGATGAGCAAGTACTCACCTGAAGTCAAAGCCCGGGGACTTGGTGAACAGGTCCTCGCCACACTGGCTCGTTGTGTGGAAATTGAATCCATCCCTGATCGAAGCTGGGGAATCAAATGAACAACCGAAGAATTAAAACCCACCCAGAGATTCGTAGGAGCAGAAATCGAAATACTTTCCTTCCGCTTAGAAAGCTGTGGGTCCTCGGGGCTTTGGCGTTCGCGCTCCAGTGCATCGCGGCGCCCAAGGTGGTGACGGTTCAATACCGTTTCTTCACGGGGCTTGCGCAAATGGACGGGAATTGGGCGGCCCTGAAGGCGGCGAGTGACGGCAAAGTGTACGTGGGTCTCGCCTGCCATGGCTGTGACGGGCACTTGGTCCTTTATGACTCCAAGACCGACAAGATGGTTGACGTCGGCGACCTGACCCGGCTCTGCGGTGAAAACGGGTTGCGCCTGGGACCGCAGTCGAAGATTCACGCCAAGTTCGGGGAAGGAAAGGACGGACGGGTTTATTTCGCCACGCACGGTGGGTGGTGGTTTGATTACGCCCGTTTGGCCACGCCGGAGGGTTACCCCGGAGCGCATTATATGGCCTACGATCCCAAGACCGGGCAGGTGCAGGACTTTGGGATCGGCCCCCGCTACGAAGGCATCAACACGGGGGCCTACGATCCCAAATTCAACCGTATTTACGGCCTGACGCACCCGCGCGGCCATTTGGTTTATTACGATGTGGCCACCGGCGCCAAGGTGGACAAGGGCCGGATCAACAACTTTGACTCCATCTGCCGCACGCTGGGAATTGATGACGAAGGGAACGTTTACGGAAGCTTTGGCCGGGGAGAGATTTTCAAGTACGATCCGCGGACTGACAGCATTCGCGAGCTTTCCGTGAAGATCCCCATCCAACCGAAAGGAATATCTTTGGGGCGAGATTACAACAAGGGGGAAACGGCCTGGCGCGTGGTGGTGTGGGACCCCGAGACCAGGAAGTTCTATGGGGTGGAAGAGAGCGCCACCATCCTCTTTTCCTTCGATCCTTACGCCGGGCCCGACGGCGAGGTTCGGCAGTTAGGACAGATGTGCATTCCCGACTTCGCCAACCGCCGCGACGTGCCTTATGCCACGCTGAGCCTGACCCTGGGCCAAGACCGGAAACTCTACTACGCGGCGGCGGGAAAAGAATTTGATTACGGTGGCAGCGCCGGTCTGGCCGCTTCCCACCTGATCACCTATGACCTGCGCAGCGGAAGAATCGAAGACTTGGGCGAGATGCGCACCCCCGAAGGGCGCCCGGTGATCGGTTCCAACGCCGCGGATACAGGGCCGGACGGCACATTGTACTTTGTCGGGGCGGTCAGCGTCGAGGCGGCCGCGGGCGAGCAAAACTACGGTGGTAAAATCGGGGGCGCCCCTTTCCGTCTGGCCTTGTTCATCTTTCATCCTCATACGGAATAATATGCCATGAAACTTAAAATGCTTGCGCTCCTTGCTGTGGTCTTTCTCGTCGCCGCCGCAGCTTACGGCCAAAGAGACCCTGATTACGATAAGGTGGTCGTGTTGCAGACGCGGATCGATGCCCGGGATCTGGGCTACCCGCCGGTGGACGTCATTCCGGACGGCGAGTCCGGCATCACTTCCCTGGCTGTCGCGCCCAATGGAAATCTCTACGGAGCGACCAGCGGAATTCACTCCCACCTTTTTGTGCTCATTCCCCGCCACGGTTACGTTCAACCCCTGGGCGTCATTCCCGGCGCCAAGGCCGTCACCCACGCCGTAGCCGTATCCGCCTCGGGTGACGTTTATATTGGCACGTCGCCGGAAGGCCATCTTCTGAAGTACACACCTCAGGATGAAGATCATCAGGCGATCCAGATCGGGAAGCCTTTGCCGGTCACGGACCTGGGCCAGCCGATTTCCGGCGAGAGCATATTTGCGCTGACCATTGACCGCAAAGCGGGCGTCCTCTATGGACTGACCTCGCCCAATACCCACTTTTTTGCGTATTCCATCACCTCGGGGAAATTCAACGACCTGGGTGTTGTGGCGATCAAGATCCCGGAAGGGGAGAAGTTTGATAAAGACAAGATGATGTCCCGGATGCTGGTGGTGGACCAGGAGGGGAATGTGTTTGCTTCGGGGGAAAATGGCGCGTTCTATCGATTCGCTCCCAAGGCGCCCAAACTCGAAGCGCTTCCGATTCGTGCGCCGGCGGTTCCGGGGCGGGAGCCCTGGACGCGGGTGGATGCCTTCCTCCTGGACCCCTCAGGCGCTATCTATGGCGGCACTTCGGACGGCTATCTCTTCCGCCTGGATCCGGAGAAGCTCACGGTGACCAACCTGGGAAAGCCGCTCACTCAATACCGCATTGACGGCCTGGTGCGCGGGCCGGACGGGAAATTATACGGAGTAGGCGGTGACCAGGATGATATGGCGCGCCTGTTTAGTTATGACCCTTCCACCGGCGCCTATAACCTGCTGGGGTTCGTGGACGTAAACCGGCGGCCGTATTACACCTGGCAGGCCTACGTGATTGGGGCCATGGCCTCCGACGATTACGGCACCGTCTATATCGGCGAGGACGAGCGCATTTCCAAACTCTACCTTTTTTATCCCTGGCCGTAAAAGGAGATAACGCCGAGTTTGTGCCGTTCAAATTCTGCGGCTCTTATGTTGATACACGTTAACTCATCGGTTAACAAGTTAACTCGATGCTGTCCTGGGAATCTTGTTTTGCTGAACCGCACGCTTCGTGACCGGGTGAGGAAAATTTACGGATGCCCTTGCAGCTTGCGCCTCAGGGCCTCGTGCAATCGGGTGCGAACTTCGTCGGGAAGCGAAAAGAGTTTGCCATCGCAATAAAGGTCGATGGTCTTCCTGGTGCTGTCATACACCGCGTGGCAGTGATTGCAATAAGTCAAGTGCGTCTCGAGGGTGAGCTTTAATTCCTCGGTCAACTCACCGTCCAGATAACCGGAAATTTCCTTGACCGCCTTATTGCAATTCACGAATATCCCCCTCGCTTAAAGATTTTGGTCAGTTCCTCGCGCAAGCGGAGGCGCGCGCGAAAGAGCCGGGCCTTGACCGCGCCCTCCGTCAAATTCAGCAGCTCGGCGGTTTCTTCCGTGGATAATCCTTCCACGTCGCGCAAATAGAAAACGGTGCGAAAACCCGGCGACAGCGAATTGACCGCCCCCTGGAGGATTCGTTCCAGTTCGGCCTGGGCAAATTGCTGCTCGGGATTAGGTTTCCAATCGGCGAACTCCCGCACCACCACTTCCCCGTTATCATCTTCGGAGTCGTCCATGGGAACTTCCCGGCTGGTTCGCCGTTTGCGAAGTTTCATCAGCGCTTCGTTCACGGCAATGCGCACGATCCAGGTGTAAAAGCGCGAATCTTCGCGGAAATCCGGCAGATGCTCGAAGGCTTTTAGAAATGCGTCCTGAAGCACGTCCTCGGCATCCTCACGGTTTCCCGTGATGTTCATCCCCAGGCGGTAGATCTTCTTCTCATAGCGGTTCACGAGCTCCTCAAAGGCGGAATAGTTCCCCGCCTTTGCCTCGCTGACGAGATGCCCTTCGTCGCGCGCCAAAGTAGCTTGAGGTGGTTCAGTCATCGGAGTTATGAGTTCAAATCAGCTCGCACCCTTGACATCGGATGCGGCAAATTTCGTAAAGTTACAGCCTAGCAGAGAATCGAAACTCGAAATTCGAAAATCGAAATTCGAAACTCGCGCCGACCGCGTAGCGCGGACCTGCTCTTTAGGTCCGCGGCTTTCCCTTGCCCATACGGGACGAGCCGCGGACCTAAAGAGCAGGTCCGCGCTACACATCTGCGCACGCAATGAGGCGCGCGATGGCCGGCCCCACGCCGTCGGGCGCGTCGTAAACGGAGGAACCCGCCACCATGACATCCGCTCCGGCTTCCGCCGCCCAAGCGATCGTCTGTTCGTTGATGCCGCCGTCCACTTCCACTTCGCATTGCAGGCCGCGCTCCACCAGCGCACTGCGCACCTGGCGGATCTTCGGCAGCGTGGCCCGAATAAACTCCTGGCCGCCAAAACCCGGATTCACCGTCATCACCAGGATGAGCTGCACCATGTCGAGCACTTCCGAGAGGGTGGACGCCGGCGTGGAAGGATTCAAGGCCACGCCGGCTTTTTTCCCCAGGCTGCGAATATGTTGAATGGCGCGGTGCAAGTGGGGCGTGGACTCCTGGTGCACAATAATGGTATCGGCGCCCGCAGCGGCGATCGCTTCAATGAAATCCTCGGGCGGCGTCACCATCAGATGAGCTTCAAGGGTCAGGCGTGTCAGCGGACGCAGGCAGCGGAAGGCGATCGGCCCAAAAGTAATGTTGGGCACGTAGCGCCCATCCATCACGTCCAACTGAACGCGGTCCACGCCCGCCGCCTCCACGATTTGCACTTGTTCACCGAGGCGGGTGAAATCCGCGGAAAGAATCGAAGGAGCAATTTTGACTGGCAGAACTCACCCCCCAAGAACAGTGACAAGTGAAGAGTGAAGAGTGACGAGTGAAGAGCGAACAGAGGGCAGTTGTTTGCTATCCACTATTCGCTCTTTACTCTCACTCGTCACTTTTCACTCTTCACTCTTCACTCGTCACTCTTCACTGTTTTTGCCGCGCTTTCGTCCAGGAACCAGCTTAGCCGGCCGCGGACGGGCTGAACGAGCTGCGCGGGAAATTGTCCCTCCGGACCTTCCAGCACCTGGCGCAGCGTCTCCGCCTTATCCGCTCCCGCCACCAAGAAGATAACATGAGCCGCGGCATTGAGCACCGGCAAAGTCAGGGTCAGGCGAAATGATTTGAGCTGGGCGGCGAAATTGGGCACGACCCACGCCGTGCGCTCGTCGAGCCCCGCGCTGCCGGGAAAAAGGGACGCCGTGTGCCCGTCAGGTCCCATGCCGAGGAAAACCAGATCAAGCCGTGGCCACTCCCCCGGCGCGGGACGCAAGACGCGCGCTAATTCATCCGCATACTCGCGCGCCGCCTGCTCGCGGTCAGGGCGCTCGGCCGCCATGCGATGGAAGTTGTCTTCCGGCAGCGGTGCCGATTCCAGCAGGGTCTGGCGAATCATGCGGTAATTGCTCTGGGGATCGTCGGGCGGCACGCAGCGCTCATCCACCTGGAACAAGTGGACGTTCGGCCAGCGTACCCGTCCCTGGAAGGTTGGACTGCCCAGAAGCTCGTAAAGCATCTTCGGCGTCGAGCCGCCGGACAACGCCACAGAAAACGGTTTCTTCTCGATGGCCTTTACGCGTGCCTGCTCTTCAAAGCGCGTAGCGGCCGCCCAGCTTAAGGGCTCAAGACCCTCAAAAATACGAATCTCGGGATTGCCGATTGCCGATGGTCGATTGTCGATTGAAAACATTTCCTGCCCTTCCTATGCTTGGCTCCCCATCAAAGCGAATAGTCAATCGACCATCATCAATCGGCAATCGACCATCGTCAATCGGCAATCATCAATGGCTCGTCATTCTTGCCACCAGCGCCAGGGCTTCTTCGTAAACGCGGTCGCGGCCGACCAACATCAGTTCGTTATTCAGAATTTCGACTTCATCCCCGGCTTCAATCCGCACCGTCCGGCCGATGGGCGGCAGGCCCGGGACTTCGGCCAGGGTCTGCACCACTTTGCCATCCAGTCCCCGCGAAAAGGAAAAGCGCGCGCCGTCGGCCGTGATCACGAAGGAAAAACAAACTCCACTTCCTCCGCCCTCCACTTTCCTCAGCACTCTCTCCACCTTCACCTCGCGGCCGTCCGATCCGAAATAGAACGCGCGGGGCATGTTTTGGCCCCGCGATTCCGCGCGCTGAAATTGCCACTTCAGGCGGGTCGCGAGCCATGCCGCGAGCAGCAGACTCTGCGAGCGTTGGGTGGTGAGCCGCGCCGACTCCATTTCATACTCGATACGAACTTCACTGATCCGGTAGAGAAAAGGCCGGCGGTCGGGAGAATCAAAACACTGGGCCACCACTTCGCGCCAGGGAGTGGTCCGCGCCCAGTTCAGGTCGGAAACGCGAATCCGGCCGGAATGCTTCTCGATCCAGGCGGCCAGGGTTCGCATGTCGGCCCCGGTGGCGGCAAAACGCGCCGAGTCCACTATCACGTGCTGCGTCACCCGCACAATCTGGTCGAAATAGGAGGCCATGGCAAAGTCTTCCGCCCGCCACCAAAGGTAAATCGGCAACCCGGAAACCGTGAGGGGAAGCACTACGCTGGCAAGCTCCGGGCCGGTCTCGCCGCGCGCATTCAAGGTGATCTGTTCGCTGCAAATCTGCCTTTCGCCCTCCACCGGCAGGTGACAGTGGGCGGAAATCGAAGCGGTCACGCCCGGGGGTGTTCCTTTGGGGTCCATGACCATCACCACGGCACGGCAGGGATTCTGCTGGGTCACCTCGGCAAGCATGTTGCTTACTTCCTGCGCCGATTTCTGACAATCGACGTAGACGAGCAGCGTTAATGCGGAAGCATGCGTTACCGAAGTCTCAGAGCCCGAAGCTTCGGCCGCACTTCTCCACATGGCCGAAATCCCAGCCTCAATCTCCCCCACATTGGCGGGCCGAGGCTCCCCTAAGGCAAAATCCTGAAGCGCTCCATTCAATGGTTACTCCTTTTGTTTCAATAACATTCAAGGTTACAGAACAATAAGTGCTTTCTTATCATAAACATTCAAGGTTCCGAGAGAATTTGACGTAAGTCAAATTCATATCTCATTTATTTTCAGTTACATTCAAAACCACAGCCGGAAAATAGTTCCCCTCCTTTTTTTCGCGCTGGTTCCGGCGTATTTTTTTAACTCATTTATTGACAGTAACTTGCGCTCTTCTTCGATTTTCAAAAAATGCCTGATTCTAACGCTAACGGCCTTATTTTTCATACACATTCAAGGTTAGCAAGGCTGTTTTGAGCCCGACCTATTCTAATAAGTGCTTTATTATCATTAACTTGGTCTCTTATTCGCGCCATGACCAAAAACCCGGCTTCTATGCCAAAAGGCTGTATTTTCATATACATTCAAGGTTCGTCGGATCCTTTTCCCGCCAGCGAACAGAAAGAAACCGCCTTACGTTACGCAGGCCAAGGCTTGATTTTTTGATTTCCGGATTTTCGATCAGGGACATCGAAATCTCGCTTCACGGGACCTGCCGGGAGTGGAAACCAAGAGCCGGAACAGCTTCAGCGGCCAGCAGGAACCAGCCTCGACGCCTAGTATATAGGCAGTCAATATCGAATGTCAAGCACAAAGTAAGCCCACACGCAACAGCCTATGCGTCTGGAAAGATGCCGTTATCATCGGTCATCAGCGCAGCGCGGGCCTGTTCTATAGGTCCAAGGCTGGTTACATAGGCCAGAATAAAAGCCGCGGACCTAAACCGCAGGTCCGCGCTACACCCGCTTACCGCCTGCTGCCCACTGCCTTCTGCCTACTGTTCTTCACAGTCTCCGCCACTGCCGGCCGTCGCGCTCGATGAAGTCATCGGCCTCTTGCGGCCCCCAGCTTCCCGCCGCATAAAAGGCCAGTCCGGTGCTTCCGTCCTGCTTCCAGCGATCGAGAATCGGGTCCACGAACTCCCAGGAAAGGTCCACGGCATCGGCGCGATTGAACAGCGTGGCATCGCCGAGCATACAATCGAGCAGGAGAGTTTCATAAGCGGTGGGCGGCGCCGCACCGAATGATTCTCCGTAAAGGAATTCCATTTCCACCGGGCGAATCTGCATGGTAGTTCCGGGCAGCTTGGCGCAAAACTTCAGGGAGATTCCCTCGTTGGGCTGGATGCGAATGGCCAGGATGTTGGGCTCAATTCCTTCCGCCCCCGCGCCTTTGAAAAGCAGGTGGGGGACGCGGCGAAACTGGATGGAGATTTCGGAAACGCGCTTGGCCAGGCGCTTGCCCGAGCGCAGATAAAACGGGACATCGGCCCAGCGCCAGTTGTCGATGAAGAATTTGAATGCCGCGTAGGTTTCCGTATTCGAGGTGGGTGATACCTTGGGCTCCGTCCGGTAGGCGGGCACCTTTTTGCCCCCTACGAATCCCTCCGCGTATTGGCCCCGCACCACAAATTCCGGCACCCGCTCGAAGCGGATGGGGCGCAGCGCCCCCAGGACTTTGGCCTTCTCATCGCGCACCGCCGTAGCTTGAAACGTGGTGGGAGGCTCCATCGCCACCAGGCTCAGCAACTGGAGCACATGATTCTGGATCATGTCGCGCAGCAGGCCGGACTCTTCATAGTAAGCGCCCCGATTCTCCACGCCCAGTTCTTCCGCCACGGAGATTTGCACGTGGTCAATATAGCGGCGATTCCAGAAAGGTTCGAAGATGCCATTGGCGAACCGGAACACCAACAGGTTTTGCACCGTCTCTTTCCCCAGGTAGTGGTCGATGCGGTAGACCTGATCTTCCGCGAAGACGCTGGTGACCTGTTGATTCAATTGGCGCGCGCTTTCGAGGCTTCGCCCGAAGGGCTTTTCCAGGATGATGCGCGTCCAGGTTTTTCCCGGATCTTTGGGTTTGGCCAATCCCGCCGCGCCCAGTTGTTCGACGACGACGGGGAAAAAACTCGGCGGGGTGGCGAGGTAAAAAAGCCGATTGCCGGCGGTTCCACGCTCCTGGTCGAGGCGATCCAATACGGTTTTGAGTTGTTGGTAAGCTTGCGGCTCGCTGAAATTATTGATGACGTAGAACAGCCCTTTCGCGAACCCTTCCACAAAGGCGTCACTCTCCGGCGTCAGGTGGAGGAATTTCTTCACCGCCTCCGACATCTCCTGGCGAAACTGTTCGTCGGTTTTGGGGGTGCGCGCGCAGCCCACCACGGAGAATCCCGCCGGCAACATGCGCTCGCGCGACAGATAGAAGAGCGCGGGAATCAGCTTGCGTTCGGTAAGGTCTCCGGAGGCGCCGAAGATGACCATCGCACACGGATCGGGCGTCCGCCGTAAACGGATTCCTTCGCGCAAGGGATTGACCACCTCGGCTATTTCCGGCATGGAACCTCCGGAGGCATTCAAGATTCAAAATTCAAAATTCAAGATTCAAAATTAATAGCCCGGAATTCGACAGAAATAAAAACCCGGAATTCGGCAGAAATAAAGACCCGGAATTCAACGGAATTAAAGGCTCGCGAACACGATTTGGCGAAGCCGCGACAGTTGGGCATCCGTATCTTTGCCCAGGTGCAGCCGAAGAACGCGCCGCTGCTTGCCAACCAGCGAACCTAAATCCCCCAACGCCTGCGCTTGTTTCAACACCGAAAAGGTGTAAGGCTCGCCGGGAATCGGCAAATCGAGAGAGTCATCCGCGGTGATCTGAATGAAGAGGCCGTTATTGGCTCCGCCCTTGTGGAGCTGCCCGGTGGAGTGCAAAAAGCGCGGGCCGTATCCAAAAGTCGTCGCCAAATGGGAGGAATCGCGCAGGCTCAAACGCAGGGATTCGAGCGCCGCGGTGTGCCCAGGCGTGGGCTGAAGGTATGCCATGAGCGCCACATAATCCCCCGGTCGAGCCTGTTTCAAGAAGGCCGCCAGCACTCCGCCCACGGATGAGCCCGCCGTCCCCAGGGTTGCCGCGTTGCCATAAATCTTTAGACCGTCGGATTCCAGAATCGGTTCTTCCTCCGGGAGTTTTCCCTGGGCGCGAAATTCCGCCAGCAAACGCTTAGTGTTGTCCTTGCTTTCCTGCACGTTGGGTTGATCGAAAGGATCGATGCCCAGCAGCGCGCCCGCCGTGGCCGTGGCCACCTCCCAACGGAAGAACTCCGCACCGAGGTCGAGGACGTCGCGCAGGCTAATTCGAATCACCGGATGTCCGGCCGCCTCGAGCGCTTTGAGGGCCTTCTCCGTGGCCTCGTCGGAGTCGGAAGCGAGCTTGATTTGCACGAAGAGCCGGTCCTGCCCATAGCCCGCCGGATCGCGCAGCGCCTCGCCCGCGACCGGCACCAGCCCCTTCCCTTCCTTGCCGGTGCTCTCCGCGATGAGCTGTTCCACCCAATCGGCAAAGGTCTGGATGGCAGGAGAAATCACGAAAGTGATTTTGTCCCGGCCTTCGAGGCCGGCGGCGCCCATCGCCGCTCCCAGGACAAGGCCCGGATTATCCTTTGCGTCCACGGCCGCTGCACAGGCCTCAGCCATGTGCGTGGCGCGCTCGAGCAAGCCCTGAACATGCACCCCCGCCAGCGCCGCCGGGATCATGCCAAAATTCGATAGGGCGGAATAGCGGCCGCCAATGTCCGGCTGCCCCGGGAAAATGCGCCGGAAGTTCTTCTCTTGGGCCAATTTTTCCAGCGAGGTTCCCGGATCGGTAATCGCCATAAAATTCTCGCCCGCCTTGTCGCCCTTGATCGAGCGGAGGCGCTCATAGAAGTACTGGAAGAAACTCATGGTTTCGGTGGTCCCGCCCGACTTGCTCGAGACCACAAAGAGCGTGCGATCGAGGTCGATGGAAGCCTCCACGGCCGCGATGCTGGCCGGGACGGTGGAATCCAGCACGTGCAGTTGCAAGAAACCAGGCCGCGTGCCAAAGGTGGCGCGGCAAACATCCGGGCAGAGGCTGCTGCCGCCCATGCCCAGCAAAACCTGATCGGTGAAGCCCGCGCTCTTGGCCTCCTGGGGAAAATGCTCGAATACGTCAACTTGCTTGAGCATGGTGTTCGCCACGCTCAGCCATCCGAGAGCGTTACGGATGATTTTTTGATGGCCGGGATCCTGCTTCCACAGCGCCGCATCATGGTCCCATAAACGGCGCGAAAAACTCTGCGCCTCCAACCGATCGAGCGCCGCATTCGTAGCGGTCTGCAAGCTGCCGCAGATCTCCGCCGGCTGCACCGGCGCCGGCCCGCAAAGGTGCTGGCGCTTCCCGGCGATGGCGGCAAGCAACTTCTGGTAATCCTTGGTGAAGGACTCTACCCCCTGGTCTTCCAACTTCCGGGTATCGGCCGCCAGGTCAATATCCTCTTCCGCCAACTGCTGCACCACCTCCCGCGCCTCCTCCAGGCCTTCTTCAATCCGCGCGGCCGGCTTGCCGTGATCGCGATAGGCCGCCAGTGAGGCCACCGGCATGGTATTGACAGTGTCGGGACCAATGAGCGAGTCAATGTAAAGGGTGTCGCTGTAATGGGGATTCTTGGTGCCGGTGGAAGCCCAGAGCATGCGCTGCACCCGCGCGCCCTTCTGCGCCAAGGCTTGGAACCGCGCGCTGGAAAAAATCTCCTTGAACTTCACATAGGCGAGCTTGGCATTGGCAATCGCCGTTTTGCCCTGTAGCCATTCGAGGCGTTGTTTTTCTTCCGGGCTCGTCGCACCTGCCAGCTTGGCGATAAGCTGCTGGTCAACCAAACCATCGATGCGGCTCACAAAGAAGCTGGCCACCGAGGCGATGCGGTTGAGCGGCTTCGCTTCGCGCGCCAGTTTTTCCAGGGCGGCAATATAGGCCCAAGCCACCTGCTCGTAGCGCTCGATCGCAAAAAGCAGGGTGATGTTGATGTTGATGCCCTCGCCCAGAAGTTGCTCGATGGCGGGCAGGCCTTCCGCCGTCCCCGGAACCTTCACCAGGATATTCGGTCGGTCAACTTCGCTCCACAAGCGATGCGCATCGGCAATGGTGCCCGGCGTGTCACGCGCCAGGGTGGGCGCCACTTCGATGCTGACATAGCCATCCCGGCCGTCGGTCGCATCGTAAACCGGGCGGAAGATGTCGGCGGCGGTGCGAATGTCTTCAACTTCCAGGGCTTCGAAAATAACCGGCGTCTCTTCGCCTGCCTCCACCAATTTCCGGATCGCATCGTCATAGTCGTTGCTACCGGCGATGGCTTTCTCGAAAATACTGGGGTTGGAAGTCACTCCCGAGACTCCATCGTCGTCAATCAGCTTTTTCAGATGTCCGGAAGTCAGCTCATCGCGGCGGATGTAATCGAACCAGACGCTCTGGCCCAAGCTGTGCAAAACCCGCAGTGGATTGCTGCTCATAAAAGAATCCTCCTCACTGTCTTCGCCGCGGTGGCGCAGGCACTCGGGGTGGCACAGGCACTCTTGCCTGTGCAGGATTGCGCATGGACACAGGCAAGAGTGCCTGTGCCACCGTCAAGTATCAAATAGAATTCTCAGCCCTTACACCCGGAACCGCTCAGCGGCCCAAAAGCTCGTGCGCGCGCTCGGCAATGTGCGCTCCGGTAAAACCCAGCTTCTCAGCGATGACTTTAAACGGAGCGGACCAGCCAAAGCGATTAATGCCGTGTACGGCGCCCTGGGGCCCCACGTACCGTTCCCAGCCGAAAGACACCGCGGCCTCGATAGCGAGGCGCGCCGTCACCTTCGGCGGCAACACTTCGTCCCGATAAGACGGCGGCTGCTTCTCGAAAAGGTCCCAGGAAGGAATGCTCACCAGGCGCGTGGCAATGCCTTCCGCGCTCAGTTTCTCGAAAGCCTCGAGCGACGGCGCCACCTCCGATCCGGTGGCAATCAAAATGAGCTCGGGCGTCTGGCTCTTGGAGTCGGCAAGAACATATGCGCCCTTTTCCAGTCCCTCCGCCGAAGCATACCTGGTGCGATCGATGATCGGCAAAATCTGGCGGGTCAGCATCAAAGCCACGGGGCCTTCTTGGTGTTCAAGCGCCACTCGCCACGCCACTGCGGTTTCGTTGGCGTCGGCAGGCCGAATGGAGCAAAGGCGGGGGATGGCCCGGCAGGCCGCCAGATGCTCGATCGGCTCGTGGGTGGGGCCGTCCTCGCCCAGGAAAACGCTGTCATGGGTGAAAACGAAGACCGCGTGAACTCCCATCATCGCCGCCAGGCGCAGCGACGGCCGGAGGTAGTCGGAAAAGACAAAGAACGTGGCGCCGTAAGGAATCAAACCACTCAGGGCCATGCCATTCATGATGGAGGCCATGCCGTGCTCGCGGACACCGAAATGGAAATTGCGCGCGCCGTAGCTGCCGGGCTCGAAGTCCTTTTCACCTTTGATCAAAGTGTCGGTGGAAGGCGCCAGATCGGCGGAACCGCCGAGCAGGGTGGGAAGAACCGGGGAAATGGCGTTTAAGACTTTGCCCGAGGCTTGCCGCGTGGCCATGGGCTTATCGGTGTGGCTGAACGTGGGAATCTTCGCCTGCCAACCCGGCGTCAATTCGCCCCGGGTGTAGCAATCCCATTCCGCCGCGAGATCGGGGAAGGCCTGGCGGTAAGCCGCCAGCTTGGCTTGCCACTCGGCCTCGGCTTTCGCGCCTTTTTCGAGGGCCAAGCGGAAATGCTCGCGCGCTGCGTCCGGTACCAGGAACGCCGGCTCCAGCGGCCAACCGAGATTTAGCTTCGTGAGTTTTACTTCCTCAACGCCGAGTGCCGTGCCATGAGCCTCGGCGGAATCGTGTTTATTGGGGCTTCCGTAACCAATGTGCGTGCGCACCATGATGATCGACGGCCGTCCGCGCTCCGCCTGGGCGGCGCGAATTGCGGCATCGATGGCTTCCAAGTCGTTTCCATCCGCAAGCTTTTGCACAAACCATCCGTAGGCTTCGAAACGCTTGCCGCGATCTTCCGTGAACGCCAGCTTGGTGTCGCCCTCAATGGAAATGTGATTGTCGTCGTAAAAATAAATCAGGTTGTCGAGCTGCAAGTGGCCCGCCAGTGAAGCGGCCTCCGACGATACGCCTTCCATCAAATCGCCATCGCCCGCGATGGCGTAGATTTTGTAATCCACAATCTCATGGCCCGGGCGATTGAAATGCGCGGCAAGATATTTCTGGGCAATCGCCATGCCCACGCCGTTGCCGAAGCCCTGTCCCAGCGGGCCCGTGGTGGTTTCAATTCCCGGAACCAACCAATGCTCGGGATGGCCGGGAGTCTTGCTCCCCCACTGCCTGAACTGTTGCAGTTCCGCCATCGGCATGTCGTATCCCGTCAAGTGCAGAAGGCTGTAAAGCAACATCGAGCCATGCCCCGCGGAGAGCACAAAGCGGTCCCGGTTCGGCCAGGCAGGTTTAGCAGGATCGTGCTTCAAGTGGCGAGTCCAAAGCACGTAGGCCATTGGCGCGGCCCCCATGGGCATACCCGGATGGCCTGAATTGGCCTTCTGTACGGCATCGACGGCAAGGAAACGAATGGTGTTGATACAAAGCTGGTCGAGCTGCGACGGATTTAAACCCGAATTTGAGGTGGGAGCAGCGGTTTGATTTTCCAAGCGATTAGTCCTCCCCGTGAATAAGTATCGATTAAGAAAACTTACTTCACCTCCTGTTGCACTCCCCTGCTCGGCACTCCGTTGGCCTTGCTTCTATTTTGATGCCGGCCAAAGCCGGAAAGCATCGCACCGAAGAATGGTTTTATTATATCCTCTTGCCATCCAACGTATGCACCTTTCGGAAGCCCGGGTAGTGTCTTAATGTGAAATTTCACCCGTTCCCAACCCGGGCGGCTTTTCCAGGCTCGCAATTCGCTTCTCCAATCTGGAAATGTGGTTCTGCGTACAGAGCGCGGAGAAAAAGAAAGCCATGGGAAGAAACGCAATAAACGCAGGAAACCCGGCTGGCCCAGAAACAGGACTTCGACCCCAGGCATAAAGAGCGATGCCACTCATAGCCATCGTATATACAAAAGGAATCCACAGATTAAAGTACTTTAGCGAGGCTTTCATGTTCCCCCAGTTCATTACGTGACGATAACCGCCTGCATAAAAGTTCGACATCCCAGTCAGAACACTGCCGAATTCCTTGACCATTTAAATGCCGCGCGTGAATCCCCACTACCGCTGAATGCGCGCCGAGCCGCCCTTGGCGAAGGCCCTAACTTGCTCGACCGTGGCCATGGTGGTGTCACCCGGGTAGGTCGTCAGCAACGCGCCATGGGCCCAACCGAGCTTGACCGCCTCTTCCGGCTCTTCACCCGTCAGCAATCCGTAGAAGAACCCGGAGGCGAAGCCATCGCCGCCGCCGACCCGATCGAGAACGTCCAGTTCGGCGGTTGGCGCCAGATAGGTCTTGCCATCGATCCAGGCCACCGCCCTCCAACTGTGCCGGCTGCTCGAATGCACCTCGCGGAGGGTGGTGGCCACGATTTTGACGTGGGGGTATTTCTCCACCACCTGGCCAATCATGCCGAAAAAGGCGCTGGGGTCGAGCTTGGACTTGGCCGCGACTTCCGGGCCGGGAATGCCCAAGCCCATTTGCAGGTCCTCTTCGTTCCCCACCAGGACGTCCACATGCTCGACGATGCGCGCAATCACGGAGAGCGCCCGCGCGTGCCCGCCCCAGATATTCCAAAGCTTGGCGCGGTAGTTCAAATCAAACGACGTGACCGCGCCTGCTGCCTTGGCCGCCTGCATGGCCTCCGCGATGAGCTGCCCGGTAGTTTCCGACAATGCCGCGAAGATCCCGCCGCTGTGAAACCAGCGGACGCCGGGGCCAAAGATCGTGTTCCAATCGAAATCGCCGGGTTTGAGCATGGCCCCGGCTTCATTGGCGCGATTATAGAAAACCACGGGAGCGCGCACCCCGAAGCCGCGATCGCTGTACACGGCGGCCATGTTGGGGCCGGTCACACCGTTGTGTTTGAAATACTTATAGAATGGCTTTACGCCCATGGCGCGCACCCGCTCGGCGATCAGATCGCCGATGGGATAATCCACCATCGCCGATGCCACGCCGGTTTGCAGGCGAAAGCAATCCGAGAGGTTGGCGGCGCAGTTGAACTCACCCCCGCTGACGTGGATTTGGCATTCCGTGGCCTTGCGGAAAGGAATAATTCCGGGATCGAGCCGGTGAACTAGGGCGCCCAGGGATAAGAAATCCAGGGCACCCGCAGGTGGAATATTGAGACCGTATTTCACTAGAACCCCTTTCGAGCTGACAGCCAACAGCTAACAGCCGACAGCTAACAGCTTACAGTTAATATTCCTTAGCAGCATTCCCGAGTCAAGCTGCCTTCTGCTCGACTGTGAGCTGTAAGCTGTTAGCTGTCGGCTGTCAGCTCAATCATCAACTTGATCTATACATTATATTGGCCGGAGGCAACTTTGCCGCCGTGGCCTGTCCAGTTGGTGTGGAAGAACTCGCCGCGCGGCTTGTCCACACGCTCATAAGTGTGCGCGCCGAAGAAATCGCGCTGCGCCTGGAGCAGATTGGCAGGCAGGCGCGCGGTGCGATAGCCATCGTAAAACGCCAGTGCCGTCGCGAACGCGGGCGTGGGCACACCGCTCTTGACCGCATGGGCGATGGCGCGCCGCCAGGCCGATTGATAGCTCGTTAAGGCTTTGGTGAAAAACTTGTTCAGAAGCAAGTTGCTGAGCTGCGGATTCTTGTCGTAGGCTTCCTTGATGTTGCCCAGGAAGCGGCTGCGGATAATGCATCCCCCGCGCCACATCAGGGCAATACCACCGAAGTTCAGGTTCCAGTTTTGATCCTTGGCGGCCTCGCGCATGAGCATGTAACCCTGGGCGTAGGAAATAATCTTGGAACAATAGAGGGCGCGGCGAACATCCTCCACAAAAGTCGCGCGGTCGAGCTTTCTTGCCGCCCGTCGAGGCCCGCGCAGGATGGCCGAGGCGGCCACGCGCTCCTCTTTGATCGCCGACAGGCACCGGGAGAAGACGGCCTCCCCTATGAGCGTCACCGGCATCCCCAGGTCTAGAGCACTCATGCAGGTCCACTTGCCGGTGCCTTTCTGGCCGGCGGTGTCGAGGATTTTATCGACGATGGGCGTGCCATCGTCATCTTTCTTGGCGAATATCTGGCTGGTGATGTCGATGAGGTAGCTATCCAGTTCACCCCTGTTCCAATCGGCAAACACTTGGTGCAATTCGTCAGCGGCGAGGTCCAGCACGTCTTTCATCAACTGGTAGGCCTCGCAGATCAGTTGCATGTCGCCATACTCGATGCCGTTGTGCACCATTTTTACATAGTGCCCCGCGCCGTCTTCACCCACCCAGTCGCAGCAGGGAGTGCCGTCCTCGACCTTGGCGGCGATGGCCTGAAAGATTTCCTTCACATGCGGCCACGCCGCGGGGTTGCCGCCCGGCATGATCGAGGGCCCGTGGCGCGCGCCATCCTCGCCTCCGGATACACCAGTCCCAATGAAGAGTATGCCTTTTTCGGCAAGGTATTTGGTGCGGCGGCTGGAATCCGGCCAGTGAGAATTGCCCCCGTCAATGATGATGTCGCCCTTTTCAAGGTGCGGCAGGATCTCCTCAATCATGTGGTCGACCGCGTCGCCTGCCTTTACCATCAGCATGACGCGCCGAGGGGGCTTGAGCAACTGAATAAACTCGGCCATCGAATGCGCGCCCACCACCTGCGTGCCGGCAGCTTCGTTCTTGAGGAAATCATCCACCTTGGAGACGGTGCGATTGAAAACCGCCACCTTGTACCCGTGATCGTTCATGTTCAAAACCAGATTCTGGCCCATGACCGCCAGACCGATCAGTCCAATATCGCAACTTGCGTTTTCCATGTTACCTCCCACCAGACTTGATGCCTGAGCATCCTGCCCGTGCCATCTGGGATGCTCCGCCCCCGGCGAAGTGAAGGGTACCGGTGAAGAACGATCCAGTGTTGGCCCTTCCCGACGCCGAATGAGTATTAACGAGGCCGCATCATCACTTCTCGTACAGCCATTCGAGCTTGTTCATTTTATCCAAACTTACCGGTTTTGTGTCGTTAAGTTTTGCGCGCGGGTAGTGGCATCGAAAGCGTGTCACTCCAAACATGAGTTCCAAAGCGGGATTAAACGTTCTGCGGAGTCAGGTGCGCTGGCGTGCCGATTAAGTGTGGGGGCAAGCGCATTCCGACTTGTAGCACTCCCGCTCTCAGCGTAAAATGCGGGCCGTCTGAATGCATTCATTCTTCTTGGGAGAGTTTTCCATGTCCCTAAAACTGAAAACTGCCAATCAATGCGAACTCGATGTTTTGACCTTTGGCGAGTGCATGATCCGCCTGAGCCCTCCGGGCCACCAGCGCATCGAGTTCGCGCCGTATTTCGAGGCTTGGGTGGGAGGGGGCGAGTACAACGTCAGTTACGCGCTCAGCCGCCTGGGCCTGCGCACGTCGTGGGTTTCGCGCCTGGTGGAAAATCCCCTGGGCGCGTTTATTCGCAATCACGCTCGCGCCTCGGGGATGGATATCAGCCACGTCGTCTGGGTGCCTTACGACGGCGTGGGCAAGGCGGACCGCATCGGCCTGAACTTTACCGAAGTGGGCATTGGGGTGCGCGGCAGCTTAACCATGTACGACCGCGGCCATTCCTCCGCCGCCCACCTCCAGCCCGGCGAGGTCGATTGGAAGAGCATTTTCGCGCACGGCGTGCGCTGGTTCCACACCGGAGGAATCTGCACGGCGCTCAGCGATTCCAGCGCCGCGGCGGTGAAGGAAGCCATGGAAGCGGCGCACGCGGCAGGCGTGGTCGTGAGCTATGACCTGAATTTCCGCAGCAAGCTGTGGTCGAGCGCCAAAGCCACTGAGGTGACGAAAGATTTGGTGCCCAGCATCGATGTGCTGATCGGCAACGAAGAAGATTTCCAAAAGGTCTTGGGGTTCAGGGTGGAAGGTGTGGACGAAGCGCTGAAGAAACTGCCGGTAGAAGGCTACAAGAAAATGGTCGAGCAGGTGGTGGCCAAGTTCCCTCACATTCAGGCCGTAGGCACGACGCTACGCGAGGTGGTGAGCGGGCTGGTGAACAACTGGTCAGCCATGCTCTATTTCCAGGGGGAATTCTACCAATCCAAGCGCTATGAAGGCCTGGAAATTGAAGATCGCGTAGGGGGCGGCGATGGCTTTTGCAGCGGCGCCATCTATGCCCTGCTTGGCGGCGGAAGCCCCCAAGAGGCCGTGGATATGGGCGCGGCGCATGGCGCGCTGCTCCAGTCCACTCGCGGCGACACCAGTATGATTACTTTGGAAGAGGTTGAGCACATCATGAAGGGCGGCTCGGCGCGCATTAAACGCTAATCGACCGGTTCACCCTGTGATAAGTTGGTGGCTGCAACACGGCAATCGATCAATCGCAATTCTGAGGAGCCCTATGCACATGCTTCTACGTTTAGGAATAACTCTTATGGTACTTGCGATATGTTCCGTGGCCCAAGCAAAACACATCATTAGTTATGAAGATTTGGCGAAAGTGCAACGGATTGCCGACCCGCAGTTATCGCCGGACGGCAAGTGGGTCGCTTACGAGGTTGGCGTGGTCGATCTCGCCGCCAACAAAACCGTCCGGCACATCTGGGTAGTTGGTGCCGAAGGTGGCGAGCCGCGGCAACTTACACGCGGTGACGGCTCCGACACACGCCCGCGGTGGTCCCCTGACGGCAAATCGCTGGCGTTCATCTCCACGCGCGGGGGCAACTCGCAAGTGTGGATTCTGCCCCTGGATGGCGGCGAGGCCCGCCCGCTCACGTCCCTTTCGACGGAAGCCGATGGCGTCACTTGGGCTGCGCGTGGCGACACGTTGCTGTTCACCTCCCAGGTCTACCCCGACTGCGCGGATGAGGAGTGCAATGCACGCCGGCTGAAGGAAGCGACGGAAAGCAAAGTGAAAGCGCAAATTTTCACCGAACTGCTTTTCCGCCATTGGGACTCCTGGCGCGAGGGGCGGTACACCCACCTTTTCTCGATTCCGGCCAAAGGCGGAGCACCCCGTGATCTCACGCCGGGCGCTTACGACTCGCCCACGTTTTTCCTGGGTGCGCCGGATGGCTACGCAATTTCGCCCGATGGTTCGGAGGTTTGCTACACTTCGAATCGCAGCAAAGGTTCCGCGGCCCAGTCAGCGGCGGCCTGGACCACCAACAATGATCTTTACATCATCGGAACACAGAGCGGCGAACCGCTGAACATCACCAGCGACAATCCGGGCTCGGACGCTTCGCCGCAATACTCTCCCAACGGACGCTATATCGCTTACACCTCCCAGGCGCGCAATGGATACGAATCCGACCTCTTCCGCCTGCGCGCTTACGATCGCGAGGCCGGAAAAACCATTGACCTCACACCAGGATTTGACCAGTGGGTATCGAGTTTCGCCTGGGCGCACGACAGCAACACCATATATTTCACGGCGCCTGAGCACGCCCGTGAGCCGGTTTTCAAAACTTCCGTTAGCATGCCCAAGGTGGAAAAGGTTCTGGAGGGCATGAATGACGACCTCAGCGTGAGCCCCGATGGCACGTGGCTCGTCCTGACCCGCACAAGCCTGACCCAACCAGCGGGGATCTATCGGGTAACCATACCAGGCGGCACACCCACCCTGCTGACCCACGAGAACGACGCGCTGCTGGCGGACCTCGACATGAATCCCGCCGAGTCCGTGACCACACGCGGCGCTCTGGGAGCGGAGATCGAGAACCTCATGGTGAAGCCACCGGGGTTTGACCCTGGCAAGAAATATCCGGGCCTCTTGCTGGTTCATGGCGGCCCGCAGAGCGCCTGGGAAGACGCCTGGATCTATCGCTGGAATGCGCAGATGTTTGCCGCGCACGGCTACGTGGTGCTGATGACGAACTTCCACGGGTCCACCGGCTATGGCCAGAAATTTGTGGAAGAGATTTCCGGCGACTGGGGCGGCGCGCCGTTCCAGGACTTGATGAACGCTACGGACTTTCTGGAAAAGTTGGATTTTGTCGATAGGACCCGCATGGTGGCGGCGGGCGCGTCCTTTGGCGGTTTCATGATCAACTGGATCGCCACTCAAACCGACCGCTTTAAGGCGCTGGTTTCGCACGACGGTGACTTCGACAACCGCAGCATGGCGGGCGAAACGGAAGAACTTTGGTTCGACGAGTGGGAGTTCAAGGGCCTGCCCTGGGAAAAGGAATCCCTTGCGCTGCGCGAGAAATGGTCTCCTTCGAACTTCGTCCAGAACATCAAGACTCCCATGCTGCTGGTCGAAGGCGCCAAAGATTTCCGCGTGCCGGAAGGCCAGGCCTTCCAACTGTTCTCGGCGCTGCAAAGGCGCGGGATCAAATCCAAGCTGCTATATTTCCCCGATGAAGGGCACTGGGTCCTGAAACCGCAGAACAGCCAGCTCTGGTACAAGACGGTCCTCGGGTGGCTGGATGAACATGTGAAATAGCTGAGGCGCCATTGCCCACGAATTGATTGTGGATAAACCACGAATGGGGGCTAATGGGGGGTGTTCCGCGGGAGAAAAGTGGAGCACGCAAATTGACCTGCGGGGCGGACACTGGACCGGCGCGTACCTTGCCGCGTTTGCGGCGGCGAGCGGCTGCCGCTTGGTCGCCTTTGACGACAGTTTTCATCGTTACCCGGGGATCGAGTTCCTGCATCTGAAGATATAATAAAACTTATGAAGAAGAACTCGAAAGAAGAACGGTTTGTCGTTTGTATTAGGAATGAGGGTTACGAGGTTTCGGTGGAGAGCCGAAAACTGTATGGGATCGTTCCAGACCCGGCAACGGCCAAGTACAGTTTGCTCAGGGTCATCGACGAGTCGGGCGAAGACTATCTTTACCCCGAGGATTTCTTCCTTTCCGCGAGATTACTGGGGCCCGTGGAAAAGGCCCTTCGGGCTGTTTCGTGAATAAAGGACTAAGGGAGTGGCGTAGCGCGGACCTGTTCTCCAAGGTCCGCGGCTTTTCTACGTGGGAACGCGAAGAACCGCGGACCTTGGAGAGCAGGTCCGCGCTACCTTGCTTCCTTCTCAGCACAAGTTGCGGTATAAGGGAATTGTGCCGACTGTCTTACGAGTGAAAGGGTATCGATTCTTTTTCTATAGTCGCGAAGGAATGGAACCTCCGCACATCCATGTGGACCAAGCGGAGCGATACGCGAAGTTCTGGCTTAATCCGGTCCGGTTAGCAATGTCCGTTGACTTCAGGAGCAACGAGATCACGGAAATTCGTCAGCTCGTTGAAGAAAACGAAGCACTTTTTAAGGAGAGATGGGATGGGCACCTTGGACATCAGAATTGAGCCGCTGGCCGTCGATGTTTCGGTTACACGGGATGCTCTGCGTGTGGTCCTTGCCGACGGGCGCGAGGTTTCCGCACCGATCGAGTGGTTCCCTCGTCTGCGGGATGCCACGGAAATACAAAGGAAGGATTGGCGGCTGATCGGGCGCGGCATCGGAATCCACTGGGAAGAAATTGACGAGGATATCTCTGTGGAGAGCTTGCTTGCGGTCAATAAATAGTTATTTGGGTTTCGACCGAACGGCCCCGTGTAGTGGCGTAGCGCGGACCTGTTCTCCAAGGTCCGCGGCTTTTGTGCGCGCGAACGCGAAGAACCGGGGACATTGGAAAGCAGGTCCGCGCTACCTTGCTGGCAGGTTTGATCAGGAATTCGACCATGAAAATCCTTTTGGCATCCGTAGTTTTCCTCATGGCTCTCCAAGCTTCAGCTTTGGGCGGAATTGAGACTGACATTCCTCCAGCCAATCGGGTGATTCTGACAACGGGGGCTTGGACGCCTTCCGCAGAGGAAACACAGAAGGCACTCATAGCCATTCAGTCTTTTCTCGAACGGCCCACTTCAGGGGATCAGCGGAGTAGGGACGAGATAAAACACATTATCGAGAACACTAAGCGCTATCGAGTTCAATTCGTCGGGCTTATTCGGCAGAAAAGAATAGTTGTCTGGTGCAACTTTTTCCCAACCCCTCGAACCGGAGAGAAAGATGAATTTGAGAATTGGAAGCATGCCGTAATCGACGTAAATGACGGATGGTACTGGTTCTGGCAAATTGATTATGACATGGCCAGTGGGAAGTGTATGCATTTTTGGGTGAATGGAGTTGCCTGAATGCAAGTGGCGTAGCGCGGACCTGTTCTCCAAGGTCCGCGGCTTTTCTACGTGCGAACGCGAAGAACCGCGGACCTTGAAGAGCAGGTCCGCGCTACCTTGCTGTGAGCTGTCGGCGGTAAGCTGTCAGCTCGAGAGGAACCCATGACCAAAGACGAAATCATTCGCAAAAAGCAGGAATACGTTTTCAATTGTGTCACTACCTACTTCAAGGACCCGATGGTGATTGACCACGCCAAGGGCCAATACGTTTGGGACATTGAGGGCAACCAGTTTCTCGACTTCCTGGGCGGCATCGTGACGGTGGGCGTGGGGCACTCAAACCCTCGAGTGACGGAGAAGATCAAAGCGCAGATCGACAAGGTGCAGCACACGTCCACCCTCTTCGTCACGGAAGCCTTGGTGAACCTGGCGGAAAAGGTAGCCGCGATTGCGCCCGGCAAGCTCAAGAAGAGCTATTTTACCAACAGCGGCACGGAGGCCAATGAAGTTGCGGTGCTCACGGCGCGCATGTACACGGGCAATTATGAGCTCCTGGCGCTGCGGCACGGATACAGCGGGCACTCGCACTTGACCAAGTCGCTCACCGGCCTCTACACTTGGCGCAAAGCCGGAGTGATTCCTTACGGCATCGTACACGCGCCGGGACCGTACTGCTATCGTTGCCCCTACGGCCTCACCTACCCGAGTTGCGATCTCCACTGCGCGAAGGACGTTGACGAAGTCATCAAGACTTCCACCAGCGGCCAGATCGCCGGCATGTTGGTGGAGACCATCCAGGGACTGGGCGGGTTCGTGGTGCCGCCCCCCGGCTATTTCAAGATTGTCGCCAACATCGTGCGCAACTATGGCGGACTCTTCATTGCCGACGAAGTGCAAGCCGCTTGGGGACGCACCGGCAAGAAGTGGTGGGGCATCGAGCACTGGGAGGTGGAGCCCGACATCATCACCAGCGCCAAGAGCATGGCGAACGGCGTGCCCATCGGACTCACGCTGACGCGCCCGGAAATCGCCGACGCCTACAAGGGCCTGACCATTTCCACGTTCGGCGGGAACCCCGTGGCCTGTGTGGCGGCGAAGGCCACCATCGATTTGATCGAAGAAGATCGCCTGATGGATAACGCCGAAACCGTCGGCAATCACTTCCACGCCGGCCTGGAAGCGCTCAAGGAAAAGCATGCGATCATCGGCGACGTGCGCGGCATGGGCCTGATGCAAGGCATCGAACTCGTCAAGGACCGGAAGACCAAAGAACCCGGCCCCGATTTGACCAACCAATTGCTCGAGCGACTGCGTGTCCACCGCTTGCTGGTAGGCAAAGGGGGACTGTACGGCAACGTGGTGCGCATGTCGCCCCCCCTCAATATTTCCAAAGAAGATGTGGATACCGCCCTCGCCGCACTCGATCAGGGCTTGGCGGAAATCGGAGGGAAGTAGGTTAGAGCAGATTCGTGAATGCTTCGATTGTTACTCTCAGGTCTTCAACTATGCTCCGCAACGTCTTTCGCTTGATGGCAATACCCCTGTGCATGGGAATGACAACTCGGGCGTGGTCAGTAGAACGAACGTAGATGGCATGGCTACCCGTTTGTCGCCGGAATTCAAACCCAAGACGCTCGGCGACGCGGGCCAACTCTTTACCAGTGACGACAGGTAACTTGGGACTCAAGCGGGGATCTCGATGGGTTTGATGAGGATGTCTTCATTCGGAATCGGCAACCCGTCCTCGATGAGGCTGTCAACATACAATTGGATGGCCTCGCGGATATTCCGGTCACCTTCTTCGATGGTTTCGCTCTGCGTATGGCAACCTGGCAAGGTGGGACAGAAGACGTGGTAGCCACCTTCATCCTCTTTTTCAAAAATCACCGTGAATCTGTGCGCCATCAGACACCTCGCTCGTGGTATTCTATCGCGAAAATGGCTGCTGCCGTTACTGGAATCATACCAAGGCGCTGCATAGCAATGTCCACTTCGATGGGTAGGCCGTTTTACGGCCAAGTCGATTTTTCCTGAGTGGCGAGATTCGGGCGCTGTTGGCAATGGCGCCCAGGGCGGACATTATCACTTCTTGCCGTCTACCCACAGCCTACCTGTTCACTGGGGTTTCAACAACCGCCCGTCGTGTTTTTGGAAGCAGGCGGCACAGAACTTCTTGGCATGGAGGCTCTGCAGGAACTTGTCGGCCATGTACTCCCGAAAATATATCTCCCCTTTGGGAATTCTTTGGCCGCACCAAGAGCATAAATGGTCTACCCTGGCTCGCGTCTGTTTCAGAACCTTCAGAGAATCAAACTTCGACACCTATACCCCCTTCGTTTGGCCGATGACCATAAGCAGCTACGGCATTAGAGTTGTTTCGTCACTCTGCCGTGGCCAGTACGTTTGTTCGCATTTCCCGTCACTGTGAGCAAGAGTTGCGATAGAACTTCAGGCCAGCCGGCTGGAAAGTAATCGGTGATCGATGACCATAGGGCGCTCCTTGTCAAGTCCTACGCACGCGTCGTATTCTCAAAAGACAAGCGGATGAATGCTTCTGCCTCGCGAAGGCGATCCAGACTATTTACTGCAAGTTCAACGTCGCCGACGCCCCAGTGTCCGATTTTCGAGACATCTCTGGCAAACGAATGTGACGGATCGAGTGTCTTTGGGTCTGTCTTGACCCAAACCCGAAGCCCGCCCTGTTGCAAATGTGCACAGCAGAATATAGCCTTGTCTAAAGACCAATTTATGGATTTGGACTTGTAGGTTCGGGCTACCCGACCGGGGGCAAGCTCTTGGCAGAAACGATCCAAGCCCCGGTAGAGTTCAACAACCTCGTTCGGCTTAGCTTCAGTGTGGTGGGCTTCCGTGTATTCGCCAGATGGTTGGTCAGGGGCTCGTTTCTTCTTTCCGTCTAAGTGCGTTGAACCTGCCGTTGGGGCGGGCGGTAATTTGCCGGCATCCCATATACGACGGAGCGCATGTTCAACTTGCGAGGGCGTCACCGAGGCATCCCCCATCGTCTTGCGAATCAGGCGGATCAGCGAAGGGGGCGTCTCCGAAAAAAGTCGATCGAGTGCCTTCCGGACTTTGCCCGTCGTGAAAATCTCGGTCCCTAGTTGGTCCAGTAGTCCTTTGGCCAGAGACTCACGGGACAATCGGCTGAATTGTCTCGCCAGTTCTTCTACCGTCAAACCACCGGCGTCATTCGGATTGACGCTTACCTCAAAGAGGAGCTTGTCGGGCGCACTCGCTTTTTCCGATGCTTTGTATACCTTGTATCGCACGCCATTGGTCAACACACACCATTCTATCCCATCGTTGGCGGCGTAGCCGACCACCTGGGTGATTGACTTGACGTCGTCCAATGGGTCCCCGAGTTGTTTGGCTTCCAGATGGAGGACGACCTTTCGGTTTACCTTCATCGCGTAGTCCACGGATTTGCCATCGACGGTCGGATGTTCGAGTTCGACCTCGTCTGGGTCGCGCACATCCCAGCCTAAAGCAGCGAGGAGTGGGTCGATGAAGATCGTCCGAGTCGGGTATTCTTTGAGCCCCTCCTTGCGGTGGCGCTCTAGCTGAACCCGGAGATTCTCAATGCACTTGGCTATGTCTTTCATTTCGGTCTCCATTTCCTCTCGATCGATGGATTCCACTTTAGGCGGACATCCATAAAACCGACCATGGCCTGCCTGAGACGAAACCGCCAGCAGCGAGGCAGTGCGGAATTGGGCGCGCGGCGCACTGCTCCGCGGCTCTAGACCCGACAAACGTCCACATCTTTATGAATATTCACGATTAAAAAGCGCAGAGTTGTTCCGCTTTTTGGAATTACTCCGCGGCTTTCATTGTTTCATAACATCCTCTAAAGACTATTACCAATTTAAAAACTGCAGAGTAGGGCAAACTACGCCCAACTCTGCTACCCCGCTTGTCGTGCTGCCACCGGGTGTTTCGGCTGGTACAAGCCGAGCCGGCCGCCTCCGGGCAAGGGTATGTGTGTCAACAGGCCCCAGCCCAGGTCCGCCACCGGCTCACATTTGACCTTGTGCCTTTCCAAGGTTTGAATGGTGGCGGCGACGTCGTCACACGTAAGGTAGATCTCATGCTTGCCGTTCTCGGCCGCTGGGTGAAAGGCGATTTCGGCGGGCGGCAAGGAGAAGATGAGCCATCCTTCGCCTGCATCCACCGACGGAAAACCCAGCACGTCGCGGAAGAAGGCTCGATCAGCCTCCGCATCCGTACTGTAAATGATCATATGTGCGCCGGAAATCATTGCCCACCTCCCTAGGGGACATTATCCCATAGAAAACAGATGTACAATGGGCGCCGTTCTTTGGAGTTATACACCTTTGAAGTGCTGGCGGCGTATCAACTCGCGAGCGCGTGAGACCCAAGGAGAACAGTTATGCGCACCATGGTAGATATCATTTTGGCATTATGCATCTCAATGATTCCTGCCTATGGCAAAGTCGTGGTGTTTTGGCAGGACAAATTTCCCACCCTGGAAAGTCAACCTGTCCCCCCGGAAACCTTGCGGAAGGCTTTGGACGGCCTCCAGCCGGAGTTCGCGAGTCTCGATGAGTTGAACCAACCAGGGACCCTGCGCGACGCGGAGTTGCTGGTTCTTCCGTATGGCTCCGCCGTTCCCACCGACGCTTGGGCGGCGCTCCGGAAGTATTTACAAGCCGGGGGAAATCTGCTTGTGCTGGGGGGCCGACCCTTCGCCATCCCCGTGCGCAGGGAAGCCGGCAAGTTCATTGCGGATCGAGCGGAGACAGCCTACTCTCGCCAGCTCGGCGTCGAGCACACCTATGAGGCGCCCCTGCGGCCCGGGCTGAAGTTCATGTGGAAGGATGCGACGTTCAGCGGTGGCGACGTCGCCGCGAAGCGTGTTTTTGTGATCGAGGAGGTGGGCCGCGGCTTGGCATATCTCCAGAACTCCGCCGGCGAGCGGGTGGCGGCGCCGGTTGTCGCCACGGACTTCACCAGCCTGGAAGGTGAAGCGGAGGGACCCGCGGGTGCACGCGCCGTGATGCTCGGCTTCGAACCCGAGTCCGGATACTGGTCGCGACCGGAGGCTCTCGCGGTGGTCCGCGAGGCCGCTGACTACGCCCGCCAGGGGGCGACGGTCTTTCGTGTCGAGATGCAAAACGCCACGCTCGTGGCGGGTGAGATTCCGCAGATGGTGGTCCGACTGAACAATGTCCGCAAACAGCTCCGAGCCCAAGAGCAGTCGGGAACGGTGCGGATCGAGCTGCTGGCGGGCGGCCAGGTTCTCGCCACGCGCCAAGTGAACTGTGCCGGCGATGCCGTGGCCGAGCCGGTGGCTTTCGAGGATCAGAAGACGCTCGAGCCGGGATTTTACGAGGTTCGCAGCACCTATGAAGACGCCGGCAAGCCCCGCGAGCTCTATCAAACCGGCTTCTGGGTCCGTGACGACCAGCTATTGCACTCCGGACCCGCCTATGGCGTGAAGGGCGATTTCCTGACCAGGGACGGCGCTCCCTTTTTCCCCTTCGGCACCAACTATTTCACCACCGAGGGCGAAGGTTGGGGATTTCATGGCGCGGGCAACGCGTGGGTGTGGGAGCGTGACTTCGCCGAGATGGAGCAACACGGTGTCAGCTTCATCCGCACGGGAGTGTGGAATGATCACCTGGAAATATTTGACGGCTCGACCGGCCAGGTGAAGGAGCGATTTCTGCGTAATTTGGAGGCGTTTCTCCTCTCCGCGGGGCGCCATCACATTCATGTCAATTTCACTTTCTGCGCCTTCGACCCGCAAACCGTGTTGCGCCATCCCGGCGAGGAATCGCTCCTCACCGGTCCGGGGACCAATCCCTACACGGATCCTGTCGCCATCCGCGCGCAACAGAAATACATGCTTTCCATCGTTCGGCGCTTCAAGGACGTGCCGCACCTGAGTTGGGACTTGATCAACGAGCCGAGCTTTTCGAATCCTCAACATTTGTGGCGGGGCAACACGCCCAATAACGATCCCACCGAGCTGGCCGCGTGGCGTGTCTGGCTGCGCGAGAAATACGGGGCGCTGAATGAGTTGGCGCGCGCCTGGAACGTGACACCGGAAGAGCTGGGAAGTTTTGAAAGCCTTCCCTTGCCGGGACGCGATGACCTTGCCCATGAGCGCTACGGCAATCCGCGCCTGGTGCGGGCCATTGACTACAACCTGTTTGCGCAGGAGATGTTTCGCCGCTGGGTGGGCAAGATGACGGCTGCCATCCACGCCGCGGGCAGTCCTCAACTCACGGACGTCGGCATCGATGAAGGAGGCGTCACCGATCGCGTGCTGAACCAATTCTTTGCCGACTCCGGCGTGGACTTCACGGTCAATCACACCTATTGGCACGACGACGCGCTGCTCTGGGATTCCGTGGCCGCCAAGCGCGTGGGCGTTCCGAACTTCGTGGGCGAGACGGGTTACCAACCTGTCTGGCGGCCGGACGGCGTGCCGCGCTACGACGAACTGACGGCCCTGGGGCTGGTCGAGCGCAAATGGGCGCTGGGTTTCGCCGCCGCGAACAGCGGCTCACTGCAATGGGAATGGGGGAGAGGCGGCGACTTCGGCATCAAGCGCAGCGACGGTTCAATCAAAGTCTGGGAAGACATGATGCGTGACATGGGCAGCTTTGCCGCCAAGGCCGCGCCCTACGCCACGGGGCTGAAACTGCCGGAAGTGGTGATCGTACTGCCGCAATCGCTTCAGCTTTCCGTGTACAACTCGACGGCGCTCGAAGCCCAGCAAAATTGCGTGCGCGCGCTCTATCAATACGCCCGCTCCTCGGCGTATGTGGTGGGCGAGTATCAAACGCAATTGCTGGGTAATGCCAAGCTCATACTGCTGCCCTCTCCCTGGGTTGTCAATGAACAGGCTTGGCAAGCCATCCTGGCGAAAGTCCGCGACGGCGCCACCCTGCTGGTCAGCGGGGCATTCGATAACGACGAGCATTTTCATTCCACCCCGCGGGCAAGCCAATTGGGGCTCGATCTGCGCTCCGGCTTGCTCGACACCCGCGAATTCCCTCTCAACGGGGTGGGCGGAGGCGTGACATTAAGTTTTTCTGGCCAGAAAACAACCTATCTGGAACGAACTATCTTGCCCAATGGCGATTCGCTCCTGGAAAAAACTTTGGGCAAAGGGCGCATCCTTATCTTCGCTCTTCCCTTTGAACTCAATGACAACCTTAAGTATGTCGGCGACATTTATCACCACGCTCTGCAAGAGGCGGGCGTCCGGGAAGCGTACACCACGACATTGAATGATCCCGGCATGCTGATCTGCCCGACGCAATTCGAACACGCCACGCTCTATGTGCTGACTTCCGAATCGGCGGCGTCGGAAATGTCTTTTCGGGATGCTCGGAGCGGAAAGGTCGTTGCCGGCAAGCTTGAGCCCGGGCGTGCGGCTCTGGTGCTGGTGAACGATCAGGGTGAGTTGTTGGCAAGCTACAACTGGTTAGCGCGGAAGCCCTAGCGTTGTATGAGTCGCAACAGCCTTACCGCGACGTGATGGAGGATGCCCCGTAATCTTTTCTCCCCCCCGCGGGGGGATAGTGTGCACAGGGTGGGATGCAGTCCGACAGGACGCGCTTGGCTGCGACATTCTGCCCGACACACCTATCCGATATCTTCTAATGAGAAACATTCCATTAGGACAATAAGTCACAACCACTGACTAAATGTCCATCCACTCGTAAATATTTATGGGTGCAGTAATCTTTTCCCCTTGACACGCATAATATGAAAGCGTACCCTTCGCCCGTCTGTAGTTCTTACCCAACGATGAAGGGAACGTCGTCCGCGCGCCTTCCATCGTGCTGCTTTTAAATGTTCCTCCCCCGACCCCGTCTTCTCGCCTGCAAGACTGAGCTTTTCTTTGCTTTCAAGCGTCGGGCCCTAATAATTGAGGAGGCATTCTACATGCAATCCAACACAAGGGAGGTTGGCCGCAGCGGGATGCGCTGGCTGGGGTCAATCCTCCTGCTCGTCGCTCTAGGGGCTTGTGTCTCTTTAACGGCCTCGGCACAGGTCACGGTCGGCTCCATAACGGGTGTTGTTAGCGACCCCACGGGAGCCGTGGTGCCAGGCGCCAAGGTTGTATTAACCGATACGAACAAGGGCTACGCCTACCATGCGATAACGGATTCCGTGGGGCGCTATGTGATTTCTAACATTCCCGCCAGCAATTACAAGATCACGGTAGAAGCTCCAGGATTCAAGACTTCCACCCAGGAAGGAATTGTCCTGGACGTCGCCTCGAAGCTGGCGATTGACGTCAAACTGCAAATCGGGGCTACCACTCAGACGGTGGAGGTAACGGGCGCGGCTCCAGTCCTCCACACTCAGGACGCGGTCACCGGCCAGGAAGTCGACCGATCCGCGATCAATAGTCTTCCTCTCGTGGATCGCAACGTCCTCGACCTGGCGTTCCTGGCGCCCGGCGTCCTTCAGGTGCCGGGCTCCGCCTATGGCCTCGGCACGAGCCTTAACTTTGTGTCCAACGGCGGGCGCAACGACACGGCGGAACTTCTGGTTGATGGCATCGCCGCCGCCAGTTACGAGCCGAATACGGCCATCTATACGCCACTTTTCCAGCCGAATGTGGATTCCGTACAAGAATTCAAGATCATGCAGAACAACTACTCCGCGGAGGAAGGCTTTTCGGGCAACACTTACATCAACATGGTGATGCGCTCAGGAACCGACGCTTTCCACGGCGACGTTTACGAATTCCTGCGCAACAAAGACCTGGATGCCAACAACTTTTTCGCCAATCAAACGGGTACGCCCCTTCCTGCCATGCGGCGCAACCAGTTTGGGGGCAGCGTGGGCGGGCCCATCAGGAAGGACAAGACCTTCTTCTTCTTTGACTATGACGGCGTACGCGAGGCGGACGGCACCACCCATAACGGCGGTGTTCCCGACCAGGCGGAGAGGCAAGGCGACTTCGGTGAAATCTGCTCGCGGGCGGGCGGAACGTTTGACTCGACTGGAATCTGCCAAAATGACGGCGGCAATGGCCAAATCTGGGACCCCTATTCCGGAATCTACGTGGCCGGAACCGGACGCGAACTGCAAACGCCCATTCCTTACAACAACCTGGCTTTGTTCACTAGCCCTGGCAATCCCAACTTGGCCGGGACAGGCTTCCAACTTTCTCCGGTGGCCGGCAACCTGATTGACCCTGTGGCAGCGAAGATGATCCAGTACTACCCCATGCCCAACGTCAACGTGGGAACCTCGGCCTACAACCCTTATAACAACTGGTCGGGCTCCGGCCTCAACACTGACGGCAACAACCAATGGGACCTCCGCATTGACCATCGCTTCACCCAAAACGACACTTTCAATGCCCGCTACTCGATGAGCTGGGGCCCCTACCACGGCTGGAACTGTTACGGGAACGCGCTTGATCCCTGCACGCAAGGGCCGGGGGTGGGCGGGTCGCGACAGGCCGTTGTGAACCTGAATCACACCTTTAGCCCCACCACCATTTTGAGTGTATCGCTCGGTTTCACCCGCGGTCTGTCCAATACCCAGGGAATCACCAAGGACTTCCCCAAGTTCAGTCCCGTAACCGATCTGGGCCTTCCTTCTTACGTCACCACCGATGGACTGATCGCTGCTCCAAACATCTATATGTACGGCGGGTACGCCAGCGCGAACGGAGTAGAATCGATCGGCGCTCAGCCGTGGTCAGTGTATAAGAATGGCAACCAGGTTTACCATCTGCTCGCCACCCTCACCAAGGTTTCGGGACGGCACGAAATCAAGTTCGGTGGTGAGTGGCGCGTCCAGCAGATGAACTGGTTCCAGGATGGAGTACCGGGAGGGCTGGAGATCGCTGACCAGTACGGCACCGCCCAGTATCCATATTGGGGCGGAGGCGATGCCCTGGCCACCTTCCTCACCGGCGTGCCCGACCCCAACGAATGGGGTGAGTACGAGATATCTCCGCACTTCAGCACACAGAACTACCGCTGGGGTGGATTCGCCCAGGACAACTTCAAGGTGACCAAGAAGTTCACGGTCAACGTGGGGTTGCGCTATGACCTGGAAATTCCCCGCACCGAACGGTACAACAAGATGTCCTGGATCGATCCCACGCAGTCCATTGACATCCATCCTGCCGCCATCGCTTCCTCCTCGTGGGCCTACACCAACGCTGCGGGCAATACCGTGGCGATGCCCTTTGCGATTCCCAACGTGACAACTCCGACCGGCGGACTGGTGTTCGCCAGCAATGCTCAGCGCCATATCGTGGATACGGCTTTCAAGGATCTCGGCCCTCGTTTGGGCCTTGCCTATCAGATGCGCGACAAGCTGGTTCTGCGTGTCGGTTACGGCTTGTTCTACAACCCTACGCAATGGGGTACCACGGGCGCCGGACCGGTGGGCAATGAAGGTATCGATGCGGTCACCAATCAGCTCACCTCGATGAACGGAGACGGCGTGACGCCTTGGTCACGCATCAGCAATCCTTTCCCCACCGGTCTTCTGTATCCCACGGGATCTTCGCTCGGCAACCAAACCAACCTCGGCCTCGGCCTTAACGAGCCCTTACGCAGCTCGAACATCCCGCCCTATTCGCAGACCTGGAGCGCGGGTTTCCAATACGAACTTCCCGGGAACGTCCTGATCGACGCCAACTACATCGGCACCAGCGGTACTCACCTGTACTTCCACGGGGCCGGCACCATGCAGTACTTGGGGACCTGGGTGGAACAGGAAGCCACCAACGCGGACCTGCGAACCGCGCTGGGCACTTACGTAACTAACCCCTATTTCGGGGTCATCAACACCCCCGGATGCGGGATCTGTGGACCGACCATTGCGGCCGGCCACCTCCTGGAACCGTTCCCGCAGTTTAGCGGGGTCGCCCAGCCTAATCCCCCCTGGGCCAACTCCATTTATAACGCCTTCCAGTTAAAGGTGGAGAAGCGCATGCGGAACGGGCTGTCGGTAATGGTGTCCTACACCAACTCCAAGTCCATCGACGAGGCGTCAGTTTCCACCAGCACAGAATGGATCGGCGGATTCGGCGCAATGCGCGACCCCAACAACCTGAAACTGGAGCGCGGGCTCTCCGAATGGGACATCCCCCAAGTGCTCCAATTCAGCTATATATGGCAAGTCCCCTACGGAAGAGGCAAGCATTTTGGCGGCAATGCGAATTCCATCGTCAACGGCTTTCTGGGCGGCTGGCAAACCAGCGGTATGTGGCGCTTCGACAATGGCCAACCCATCAATATTAGCGTCACTGGCGCCACGGCCCCGTGGGGTTACGCTTCGTCGAATCCCGACCAGATTGGCCGCCTCCTGGTCTTTCCTAAGTCGATGTGGTTTAAGACTAATCCTGCCACTGGCTCAGCCTATGGCTACTTCGCCAATGCGCCGGAGGCCCTTGCCGTGCCTCCCCCTTATTCCATCGGCAACGCATCACGCATGGAACCCAACACACGCGTGCCGGGGACCAGCAACGCTACGCTTTCCTTGTTCAAAGATATCCCCTTGAACAAGATGCGTGAAGGCGCCAAATTGCAGATCAGAGCGGAAGCCTTTAACGCCCTCAACCACCCGCAATTTGGCGGCATCTCTAATACTTTCGGCACCGGTAGCTTCGGAAATGTCGACAGCCAAGTGAACTCGCCTCGTGAAGTCCAGATGGGTTTACAGCTCTATTTCTGAACCCGTCCGGCAGGAAGTCTCCAGGGAGGGGCCCGGCGGCCCCTCCTTTTTTTTCTGCGACGGCAGGATCTCGAAGAGGTCCAATATCGTTAGAAGGTGTGAAAAAATCCCCAAGCGCCTTCTCACCACAGGTGCGCATGAGCCTGCGGCGCGCAACCGTTCATGAAAATGTGCGAAGCACTTTGGAGTGCGGCCGCGAAGCTGCCGCTTTGCCCCTTGCCCACAAACCCCATGAATCAAGGGCGGAAAGCGGCAGCTTTGCCCCTTGCCCACAAACCCCATGAATCAAGGGCGGAAAGCGGCAGCTTTGCCCCTTGCCCACAAACCCCATGAATCAAGGGCGGAAAGCGGCAGCTTTGCCCCTTGCCCACGGACCCCATGAATCAAGGGCGGAAAGCGGCAGCTTCGCGGCCGCACTCCAAAGTGCCTTCGGCACATTCCCTTCGGGGAATGGGGCACATGAACCTTCCCAAACATGCCAAGGGTGAGGTAAGATTGACGCTGTTTCCCGGCCGCCCCTCGCCCTTGACCGGTAGTATGCGTCACTTGTTGATTGCTTTCTTCGCGTCCTTCCTCTTCGTCTCTCTGGGGGCAGCACAATCGCCCCAAGTCCCCTCCCGCGTGCTGCATCAGGTCGCCGCCGAGTTCGAACAGGGAAACATTCCGGAAGCCGAACGGATGGTGCGCGCAGCTCTGGAGAAAGCGCCCCGCGACCCCGCCGCGCTTAGCTTATTAGGTGTCATCCTGGATGCCCAGCAGCGCTACGGCGAGGCCGAGTCCGCTTACCAGCAAGCCCTCGCGGTGGTCCCAGGCTCGCCCGGGATCCTGAACAACCTGGGTAACCACTACCTGGCGCAAGGCAAGACCGCCCCGGCGCGCGCGGCATTTTTGAAGGTGGTCACGGCCGAACCTCGGCACCCGAATGCCAATTTGCAACTGGCTCGGCTGAGTGTAGCTGCCCAGCAGGGCGCGGCGGCGCTCAAGTACCTCGAACGCTTGCCGCCGGAGAACCTCGCCACGCCTCCGGTAGCGATCCTGCGCGCGCAGGCGATGAAATTAGCCGGTCAGGATGAGGCCGCCGAGAATCTCCTCGGTGATGTCGAGAGTAAAGCCGGAAACGACCCGAGTGTGGCCTTCTCCATTGGCATGACCTTTGCCGACTGGAAGCGTTATGCGGAGGCTGAAAACGCCTTTACCCGCGCCCTGGACGCTGACTCCACGAACTTCGACATCCTTTATAACCTGGGCCTCGCCGCCCAACACGCCGGGCATACGGCCCGCGCCTTGGAAGTTTATCAGGTTGCCCTCCAGCAGCGCCCCAATGATCCTGATTGCCTGTTCAACCTGGCGAGCATCTTCATGCAGACGGGCCACGCGGACGAGGCGATTATGCCGCTGATGCAGGCCCACAAGGCGGCTCCCGAACGCGCGGATATTCTCTTCGCTCTGGCGCAGGCCAGCCAGGATATCGGTTTCTACGGTGATGCCGCTACGGCCATCGACCAATATCTCAAGTTGAAACCTCATGATGACATCGCCCGTCGCGAACGCGGGTTCTGCCTGATCCGTTCCAAGAGCCTCGATCAGGGCCTCGAGGACCTCCGCTGGTACACCCAAAAACACCCCAAGGATGCGCGGGGACTCTACGAGTTGGCCATCGGTGAGACGGTGCGTGCGCCCGGCGAGGCGCTTCAGCACCTGGACCAGGCGCTGGCCATCGATCCCAAGTTCAATGCCGCCCGGTTCGCCCGCGCCGTCCTCTATTACGAAAAGGGCCGTACCGAAGACTCCATTGCGGACGTGAAGCTGGTGCTGTCAAAGGAGCCCGACAACTTTCGTGCGCTTGACGTCCTCGGTCAGGATTACACGCGTTTGGAGCGGTACCCGGAGGCCGTCGAGGTTTTCGATCGGGCCGCCAAACTCGCGCCCAAAGACCCCAAGATCCTCACTCACTACGCCCACGTTCTCACTCGCATGGGTCGGAAGGAGGAAGCGGAGAAGGTGCTGGCGGACTTTCGAGCTTTCGCTCCGGAGGAGGGGCGCCGGCCTAACCAGGGACTATTCGACTATCTCAACCTCTCGCCCGAGAAGCAGTACGCGAAGTACATGGAAAACCTCCAGAGGAATATCGGCATCCGGCCGGACGATCCCAAACTGCGCTTGCAGTTGGGCAAGACGTACCTCCAGCAAGGGAAACCCGACCAGGCGATAGAAGCCTTTCGAGTCGCCGGGAAACTCACCTCCGACCCTGATATCCTCGCCTCCTGCGGAAAAGCGCTCCTCGATGATGGGCAATACGCAGCGTCGCGGGAATTCTTGGAGCCCGCTGTGGCCGCAAAACCTGCGGCAGCCGACTTGCGGTTGGACCTTGCCATCGCGGTATTCAACTCCGCCGGACCCGAGGCCGGGCTGAACACCTTGGACGAAACGCCCCCCCCACAACGCCAGGGAGACTACTTCCTGCTGCGCGCTCAGATCCTGGACGCCATGAACAAGCCGGAGGAAGCCGCCGAGGCCTTGAATCGAGGGTTTGCCACTGCGCCCACGCGGCCGGATCTCTATTTCCAGGGCACCCTATTCCTGATCAAACACGAGCAGTATAAGCGGGCCATCGGGCTCCTCGAGCGAGCCAACCAGACCCTCCCGGACGTACCCGAACTGCAACTGCTCCAGGCCATGGCCTACGAACTGGTTCGCGACCACGACAACGCCGTGCGTATCCTGACGCGGATCGAGTCCAGCCGGCCCGAGTGGGCCCTGCCCTACATGGTTCAGGGCATCACGCTCGCCATCCGTTTGCGTTCGGCGGAGGCCGAGCCCGTGCTCAAGAACGCCGTCGCTCTGGGAGCCGATGGCGGCATTACCAATTACTACCTGGCTCTGGTCATTATCAACAGCGACCCCGAGAGGGTCGAGGAAGCCCACCAGGCCATTTCCAAGGCACTGCAAATGACCCCGGACGATGTTTATGTTCAGTCTCTGGCGGGAAAGATCGACTATCTGCGTAAGGATTATCCCTCCGCGGTGGAGCACCTCAACGCGGCCCTGCGTTTGTGGCCCGAAATGACCGAGGCGCATGAAACCCTGGCGGGAGTCTATCGGGCCATGGGCGATAAAGAGAAATCCGTCGCCGAACTCAAGGAAATCCTGCGCGTCAAACAGGCTAATCCCACTGCCGACCAGACACCCCCCTTCCCCATGGAAAAGCTGCTGTTCTCCGTACAGGCCCCTTCGCACCCCCCGAGCTAGCGTGGTGTCCCATCTTAGAGTTGACAATAGGCGAGACCCCCTCACCCGTCCCGCCCCGGCTGGTAAGAACGCCGGCGGCAGTCCACCCTCTCCCCCAAGGGGGCGAGGGGAGAGTTGAACTTGCTCCCTCGCCCCCTGGAGGCCGTTTCAAAACTCAAAGCGGGAAGTGGCGAGCAGAATGCTAAGCGCAAGGGCATGAGCGGAGAGATTCACGCAAATTATGATCAGGTATTTTTATTGCCGCCGGCGTTCGAGGACTGGGT